>PJEL010001796.1_pt1 | contig 20663 bp, 17 predicted proteins | sample 1853271 | NCBI WGS metagenome assembly PJEL01 (sample SAMN08108733, study PRJNA415343) | Invertebrate metagenome, whole genome shotgun sequencing project. | host: Globobulimina | place: Sweden: Gullmar Fjord | collected 2015-08
GCAAAAAAAGAAGATAGAAATATTTTTAAGATGATCCAAACTCATCCTAGTATGGCAAAAGATGGAATACAGTTACGAGCCTTTGGACAAAAAGTTATAGAAACTCTTGGTGGAAAAAGGATACATCCTGATTGGATCGTCCCTGGTGGAATGAGCCATTCTATAACAGAAGAGAAAAAAGATAATATACTTAAAGAAATACCGCAAGCTATGGAAATAGCTAAAAAAACAATACAATATTTTACAGATAATTTACACAAGTTTCAAAAAGAGATAGATTCATTTGCTAGTTTCCCATCATTATTTATGTCTTTAGTAAATAAAAATGGAGGCTTAGAGCATTATGATGGGAAATTGAAATTTATAGATGCCCAAGGAAATGTATTAGATGAAAATATTGATCCGTATGATTATAAAAAGTATATTGGCGAAGCTGTAGAAAAAGATAGCTTTTTAAAGTCACCATATTATAAACCCTTAGGTTATGAAAAAGGGATGTATAGAGTAGGGGCATTAGCTAGATTAAATATTGCTAACTCTTGTGGTACAAATTTATCTGATAAATATTTCGAAAGGTTTAAAAATATAAATAATGGCAAACCTATTTTAAACTCTTTTTATTATCATTATGCAAGACTTATAGAGATAATTTATTGTATAGAAAAAATAGAGGAACTTTTAAATGACTCCTCTACAATGAGTGAAAATGTACGTTCTCATGCAGAAGTAAATAGGACAAAAGGTGTTGGATGTAGTGAAGCTCCTCGAGGTACTTTATTTCATGATTATGAAGTCTCAAAAGATGGAATAATAAAAAAAATGAATCTTATCATTGCAACAGGAAATAATAACTTAGCCATGAATGCAGGAGTAAAACAAGTTGCAAAAGCTTTTGTAGATAGTAATGATATAACAGATGGAGCACTTAATAGAGTAGAAGCAGTGATCCGCTGTTTTGACCCATGTTTGAGTTGTTCTACCCATGCTTTAGGTGTTGTTTCATCTTGGATTGATATACGTGATAAAAATAAAAATATTATTCGTTCTATATCGAGGAGTTAACTTTTGAGATATATTATAGGTTATGGAAACAGCCTTCGTGCCGAAGATGCTTTTGGTTTGGATGTTGTTCAAAAATTAGAGTCTCAAAATTTTATTGATACTACATATTTATATCTGGCTCAATTAACTCCAGAATTAGTTTTAGATTTATTTGATGCAAGTGAGATTATTTTCATTGATGCTTGTTTTTCTTCTGAAAATAATTATGTATTGGCTTGTAGTATAAAAGAAGACGAAAGTTTTGGATTATCTCACCATATTTCATATAAAGTAATTGTGAGTATGTTAAATGATTTATATAACAAATTTCCAAAATATCAACTATATTCTATGCTGACAAATAACTTTGAAAAGATTGAAAATAGATCAAGATATAAGCAAGCTATAGACCAAGTAGTAAACTACATGGTTTCCAAGCTAAATAGAAACTAGTTTTCTTCTGTTACTACTTCTTCTGGTGTTGTTGGATTAGCACCATCTTTTACTGCTTGAATTTTAGCATCTATTAATTCTAAAGTTTTAGCTTGTGTATCATATGAAATTTGAGGTAATTCTCCACCCCACATTTTTTCAGCATCTTCAAAACCTTTAACAATACCTTCTCTACCTTGTTCTAAAATATCTAAATCATCACCAGCAAATCCAAATACAAAGTCTGCGACTCTTTGAGATGTTTGATCTACTCCAAAGAAACCTTCTTCAGAAACAAGGTCAGATGCTTCCTCAGGAGATAATTCAGTTATAGGTTTACCTTCATATCCAATATCTTTAAGACTAAGTTCACCTTCTACTTCTTTACCTGATAGAAAATCCATAATTGCATTTTGTGCTTTAGCATTATTTGCAGCTAAATCTTTACTATCCATAGCAAATAAAATAATTTGTGCATTCATCGAGAGTGAAACTTCTACAGCAGACTTATTTATTTGTTCTTCTACTGAGAGTTCTTTTGTAGTGTCTTCTTTTTTTTGAGGTGGATAAGATTGATGTATATTGGCGTTTTGTAGAGCTGTTTCGTTAGCTTTTGTATAACCATTGCTATTAATTTGCATAGTATACCCCTTTTTTTAAGTTGTATACTATTATAAGTAGTTTAAGATTAAACTAATATTAAGAAAGTGGATTAAACATTAAATCGAAAATGCATAACATCGCCATCTTGAACGATATAATCTTTACCTTCAAGTTTTAGCTTTCCAGCTTCTTTAGCTTTAGCTTCTCCACCTAAAGAGATAAAGTCTTCATAAGCTATAACTTCAGCTTTGATGAATCCTTTTTCAAAATCATTATGGATAACAGCAGCAGCTTTAGGAGCTGTACAACCTTTTGGAATAGTCCAAGCTCTTACTTCTATTTTACCAGCAGTAAAATATGATTGAAGGCCAAGTTTATCAAATGCTTTATGGATGATTTTTTCTAATCCAGACTCAGCAACACCAAGATCATTTAACATCTCTAGAGCTTCATCATCTTCCATACCAACAAGTTCTTCTTCAATCTTAGCACAAAGCATGATTAAATCAGCTCCAACAGAATCTGCATGAGCTTGTAGTTTTTCAACAAAAGCATTACCATCTACTAAAGAATCTTCATCTACATTTGCACCGTAGATTACATCTTTATTAGATAAAAATCTTAACTCTTTATCCAATTCTAAAAACTCTTCAGTTTCATTATCTTCAAATGTTTTAACTGGATTTAATGCATCTAAATGTTCAGCTAAAGCTTTTGCAACTTCAAGTTTAGCAGCAGCTTTTTTATCAAATTTAGCTTCTTTTTTAAGTCTATCAGTTTTTTTATCAAGTTGAGTGATATCAGCATAAATAAGTTCTGTTTCAATAATTTCTAAATCTCTAATCGGATCAATATCACCTTCAACGTGAACAATATTTGGATCTTCAAAACATCTAACCATATGTAAAATCACTTCAACTTCTCTAATATTTGATAAGAATTGATTTCCTAGACCTTCACCTTTTGATGCACCTTTAACTAAACCAGCAATATCAACAAAATCAATTGTAGAATGTTGGATTTTATCAGGAACAACAATTTTAGCTAACTCATCAAGTCTTTTATCTGGAACTGGAACAATTGCTTTATTTGGTTCAATTGTACAAAACGGGTAGTTTTGTGCCTCTGCATTTTGTGCTTTAGTTAAAGCATTAAAAGTTGTTGATTTACCTATGTTTGGAAGTCCTACGATACCTACACCTAATCCCATTCTATTTCCTTTTGATTGTTATATATTCGCGATTATATCAAAATATAGTTTAATTATTACTCTATGTATATATATTTTGTTTATTTGAAGATTATACATATAATAATTATTTATAATTAGTAGTTGAAAAAAGATAAATAATCCTTATATGTTCGATAAACAATGATTCTATACTAAAATTTATACTATTGTTTTTACACTAAACATGTTATAATTAGACAGCAAAATAAAAAGGACGTATATGTTTAAAAGTTTATCAACAAAGAGTAAATTGTTGAGTTTTCCACTATTTTTTATGGTGGTTATGATGGTATTAGGGTTTATATATTTTCATTATAGTGATGTTTCAAATGAAAGAGTAAAAGTGTCGACGAAAACGGATATTTTTATACAAAATGTATTAAGTGGAAGAATATCAGTTTATCAATTTTTACGAGCACCTAGTGATAGTAAAGCTGAGAAAGTTCGAAAAGATTTTGAAACATTAAAGAAAAATGTTATTGAATTAAAACCAAAATTATCTCTAGATGAGAATAAAAAAACATGTGATGAGATAATTGAATTATCAACTAAATATATTTACTATTTCGATGCATTTGCATCAAAACGAGTAGCAGAATTTCAAAATGGAGTTCAAAAAGAATCAAGTGAAATAGGTGCGATTATTTCAAATATGGCAAAGACTGGTTTAATTTTAGAAGACAAGTTATCAGAGATAAATGAAAGTGCAGCATTACTAAAAGTTGAGTCTCAAAAAACATTAACAACTGATCTTGTTATTGTATCTGTTATTGCCATTATTATTTTTATAATATTTTCAATTTTGGTTTCAAATATGATCGTAAATTCTTTACGAATATTTAATGAAGGGTTAAACCATTTTTTTGCCTATTTAAATAGAGAAGTGAGTGATATCACGATGTTAGAATCTAAGTCAGATGATGAATTTGGGAAAATGGCACAAGTAGTTAATCATAATATTGAAAAAACAAAAGTATCTATAGATGAAGATAGAAAAGTTATTGATGATACAATATTAATATTAACAAAGTTTGAGAAAGGTGACTTATCTCAAAGAGTAACAGCATCAAGTTCAAATCCTGCATTAACAGAATTAATTACACTAATGAATAACATGGGAACAAATATTCAAAATAATATTGATGGTGTTTTAAAGGTTTTAGAAAGATACTGTGAGTATCACTATTTAGATAAAGTTGATACAAGCAATGTTACAGAACATTTATTAAAACTAGCAAATGGAGTGAATACATTAGGTGATTCTATTACTGAGATGTTAATAGAAAATAAATCTAGTGGGCTAACACTTGATCAAAGTAGTGATATATTATTAAACAATGTTAATGTATTAAATAATAACTCAAATGAGGCAGCAGCAGCTTTAGAAGAAACAGCAGCAGCTTTAGAAGAGATTACAAGTAATATTAGTAGTAACACAGAAAATGTAGTAAAAATGTCAAGGTATGCAAATAGTTTAAGCGAATCAGCACATAAAGGACAAGATTTAGCAGAAGAGACAACAACATCTATGGATCGGATAAATGATGAAGTTAATGCTATTAGTGACGCTATTTCGGTTATTGATCAAATTTCATTTCAAACAAATATTCTTTCTCTTAATGCTGCTGTTGAAGCAGCAACTGCAGGGGAAGCTGGAAAAGGTTTTGCTGTAGTTGCACAAGAGGTGAGAAATCTAGCTTCGAGGTCTGCTGATGCTGCAAATGAAATTAAACTACTTGTTGAAAATGCAAAAGCTAAAGCAAATCAAGGTAAAAGTATTGCTGACACAATGATTGAAGGTTATACAGGGTTAAATGCAAATATTCAAAGTACCTTAGAATTAATAAGTGATGTTGAAACTGCATCTAAAGAACAACAAATGGGAATAGTCCAAATTAATGATGCCATTACATCTTTGGATAAACAAACACAAGAAAATGCAAGTGTTGCATCACAAACTAGAATTGTAGCTGTACAAACAGATGAAATTGCAAAACAAGTTGTATCAAATGCAAACGAAAAAGAATTTAAAGGTAAAGATGAAGTACGTGCTCGGAACAATGAAAGTATAATAACAAAATCTTATCAAGGTGAAGCACCTAAAAAAGAACCTCAAAGTAGAAAAAATGTTACAAGTGGTAATGTTCAAGAGAACAAAAAAATTAAAAAAATAGTAGAAAATACTAAAGAAGATGAGTGGACAAGCTTTTAATCGCATGGTACGGCAGTCTAATCTTAAAATTAATATTTTATTTTAAGATTAGACTAAGCTGTATAACATACAATTTAGCATAAAGATTGAAATAGAGTGATTTTTTATGGTCAAATTTCAATTTTATAACAAGCAATAAATTCAATATTTACACAAGGATTACAATGAAAAATACGTTTACAATGACAGACAACAGAACTGATACATCATATGAATTTGATATTCTAGATGGTACAAGAGGACCAAGCGTAGTAGATATCTCTTCTTTTTATGGACAAACAGGTATGTTTACGTTTGATCAAGGGTATACTTCAACTGCAAGTACTAAATCAGAAATTACTTTTATCGATGGTGATAAAGGTGAATTAAGACACAGAGGTATAGATATTGAAGAATTAGTAGAAAACCATTCATACATAGAAGTTTGTTTTTTATTATTAAAGAAAAGATTACCAACTCCAGAAGAAGCAAAAGAATTTGATCTTGAGTTAAGACACAGATCTTTTATTCACGAAAGAATGAAAGGGCTATTTGATTCATTCCCAATCTCTGGACACCCAATGGCAATTATGAATTCAGCAGTTGCTGCACTTACTGTATTCTATGGTGATTCTATTGATCTAAAAAATGAAGAAGAGTCTTTAGAAATGGCTGCAAGAATTATTGCAAAAATGCCTACAATTGCTGCTTTTTCATATAGACACTCTATGGGTATTCCTTTTATCTATCCAGATATTAACAGAAGTTTTACAGAAAACTTTTTATACATGATGAGAGCTTATCCAGGTGGAGTTATGAAAGTTGGTAATGATGGTGAAAATACAATTTCTCCAGTTGAAGTAAAAGCACTTGATGCAATCTTCTCATTACATGCTGATCATGAACAAAATGCATCTACTACAACAGTAAGAAATGTAGCATCTACAAATGCTCACCCTTATGTTGCTATTAGTTCAGGTATTTCTGCTTTATGGGGAAGTGCACATGGTGGAGCAAACGAGCAAGTTATTAATCAATTAGAGATGATTGGTTCTGTTGATAATGTTGATAAATATATTGCTAAAGCAAAAGATAGAAATGACCCATTCAGACTTATGGGATTTGGACATAGAGTTTACAAAAACTTTGATCCTAGAGCTAAAATCTTAAGAGGTTTACAAGACCAATTAAAAGATGAATTAAAACTTGATTCAGAATTAATGAAAATTGCTAGTAAAATTGAAGATATTGCGTTAAATGATGAGTATTTTGTTTCTAGAAAACTATACCCAAATATTGACTTCTATTCTGGTGTTATTTTAACAGCATTAAAAATTCCTACATCAATGTTTACTCCAATGTTTGTTATTGGTAGAACTGTTGGTTGGATTGCTCAATGGTTAGAGTACAAAGAAGATAAAAAAGCTAAGATTGCTAGACCTAGACAATTATACATGGGTAAATAATATATGACTTCAATTGAGCAATTAATACATGCTATTACTTTTAGTTATGATCAAGCAACTTGGGTAACATGGTTAATTATGTTTATGGGAGTATATCAATCGATAAGAGGTTTTGGTATAGCCTTCAGAGATAACAAAACATATGCAGAGATGAAAGAAAATCCTGATAAAACTGGTATTTCCCAGTTTTATACAGGGATAGTAGCTTCTATATTAACTGTTTTGGTATTTTTTATACCTTATTTAGTTCAAGAATAAAAAAATAAAATATAGTTTTAAACTATATTTTTATTTTTAACCCTTCCAATTTCTTCTTCATATAAAAATATATCCAAATAGCCGCACTATAAATAATAACTCCTATTAGTATCCAAGCAGTTGTTACTGTACATTCAAAATAAACTACAGCTATATATAAAAAGATAAAAGGCATTACAATTTGTCTGTATAAACTTACATATGGTATTACAAAAGGTTGTTTAATCCCTTGGAGCGTTGAGTTAGATATAAATATTGTTATAAATGCAAAAAAGATAATACTTTCTATCATTATATATGTATACGCAGTTTCTACTACTTCTAGATCACTATCAAATTGCATAACAATAAGTTTTCCAAAAAAGAATAAAAATACTATCCCCATTACACTCATAATATATCCATATTTTAATGACTTATGAATAACTTCATGAATTCTATCAAAGTTTTTCGCACCATAATTATTAGATACTATAGCACTTACTGCAATATTTAAACCTAACATTGGCAAGAGTACAATTTGTTCTACTCTATATCCTATACCAAAAGCTGCGACAGTTTTATATCCATAAAAAGATACAAAGTACATAATTAACATTGTCCCCAACGACATCATGAACATATTTAGACTCATAGGAAGACCTTGCTTGAGTAGTTTTTTATAAATTCTTATATCTGGTAAAAACATTTTTGGTGTTTGAAAATTAAATAAATTTGTTTGATAAAGTTTATATAAAATATATGTAAAAGTTATAAATTGTATAAACACAGTAGCATAAGCTACACCTGCAAAACCAAATGCAGGAATGATACTATATCCATAGATTAATAATGGATCGAGAATAAGGTTTAATATAAAACCAACTATCAATATATTTCGGTAACTTTTTGTATTACCTTTAGCAATAAGTGCTGCATTTGCACCCAATCCTAAAAGCATAGGTACAACACCAATTAAAATTACATTTGTATACTCTAAAGATAATTCTAAAGCTTCACCTTTAGCACCCAGTAAAGAAAAGATATTAGGTAAAAATATAAATCCAATGGTACAAAGTAGGGTAGCAATAATTGCTATAAATGTTAAACCATTACTTAAAAATATTTGTGCTAGTTTATGTTTATGTTTACCTAAACTATTTCCAACATGTGCTGTAATAGCAGAGGATAAACCAAAACTAATAGAGAGAATCATAAAGAATACTATAAAACTATAAGAGAGTGCGGTAATAGCAATTGTTGAAATCATACCAACATAAAATGTATCAACTACATTATACATAGTATTAAAAAACATTCCTATACTAGACGGAATTGCAATTTGTTTAATTAAGGAAGGGATATCTTTTGTTAAGAGTGGGTTTTTTTTCATTTTGTATTGTATCTAATAAAAATGATTTTCATATATGGAATTAGTTATAATACGAAAAAATATTAGGAATACTGTGACTCTTAAACAAATAAGTATGGCGTTTTATGCAACGTATCTTACAAATAAATATGGATTAAAATTAAAAAAAGCTACAACTTCGCAAGAAAGAATTGACTTGCGTTTAGAATATGCTCAAGTATTATTAAACAAATTAAATATTACTATTAAAGTTATCAACAAAGAAAAAATACCACAAGATGGACAATACTTATTAATTTCTAATCATAGAAGTATAGTAGATCCTTTGATTATTGAGATGGCATTAAAAGATACAAAAGTTGATGGTTTTTGGGTTGCTAAAAAAGAACTATATAACTCTTTTTTCTTTGGGACTTTTACTCGTAATGCAGGTACTGTATTGTTAGATAGAGATGCTGCAAATATGTCTCCATTTTTTAAAGAAACAAAATCGATTGTTAAAGAGGGACATTCTATTTTTATTTTTCCAGAAGGAACAAGAAATAAAGATAATACACCTTTATCACCATTTAAAGAAGGTTCAAGAATTATTGCTTTAAAAAATAGATTACCAATATTGCCTGTTCATATAAAATCAAATGCCAATGAAATTTTAAAAGATGCTATTAGAAATAGACCAAAAGGTTTAGTCATTGAGATTGCTATTGGGGATATTATTGATTATAAAGATAAAACATCTTTAGAAGAAAACTATAGAAAACAATTTATAGCAGAATAGATCATTTTTAATATGAAGTTATACTTTTAACTTCATATTAATTTAGACAATAAAAAAGCCAAGATATCTCTATCTTGGCTTTTTTCATTTAGAAGTTATTCCTAAAGAAGAGTGACTATAAAACTGATGATTTAATAACCATTAATTTTTCTTTACTCATCTCAATCATAGAATGGTGAATTCCACCCATTCCTAATCCAGAAGCGTTAGCTCCTCCAAAAGGCATCCAGTCTACTCTAAATGCAGTATGATCATTAACCATAACTGCTGTTCCACTTAATCTTTTTACAGCTCTTAAAGCAGTATCAATATTTTTAGTAAATACAGCAGCTTGGAAAGATACTTCTAAAGCATTTGCTCTATCAAAAGCTTCTTCGATATCAGAGTAAGTATAAATACAAACAACTGGTCCAAATACTTCTTTTGTAGATACTAATGCATCATCAGCAGGGTTTAAAATAACTGTTGGCTCATAACAAGATGCAGAAATTCTATTTCCACCAGTTAATATTTTTCCACCTTTTTCTTTTGCTTCATTTACCCATTCTTCAACTCTGTTAACTTCATTATTATTAATTAATGGACCAACCTCAGTTTTAGGATCTAATTGATCTCCTACAACTAATTTAGATGCATAATCAGATAATTTTGTAGCAACTTCATCAACGATTGATTCATGAACAAAGATTCTTTGAACAGATACACAAACTTGACCAGCATGGTAGAAACCACCTTTTCCTAAGTCTGGAATCATTGCATCGATATCAGCATCAGCTTCAACGATAACAGGTGCAACTCCACCATGCTCTAGTGCAACTCTTGTACCATTTGCAACTTTAGAGTTAAGGTACCAACCAACTGAACCTGAACCAATAAATGTTAAGAAATTAACTTTTGGAGATGTAGCTAATAATTCACCAGCTTCTCTTCCACATACTACTGCTTGTGCCCAACCTTTTGGAAGACCAGCTTCAGCTAGAATTTCAATAAGTTTAACAGCAGACATAGGTGTTTGAGTAGCTGGTTTAATAATAACAGAACAACCAACAGCAATCGCAGGGATTACTTGGTGGATTGCTAAGTTAAATGGGTGATTAAAGGCACTTACTGCCGCAACAACACCAATAGGTTCTTTGAATGTATACGCCATTCTGTTTACAGATGAAGCAGTATGACCCATAGCAATCTCAGTACCTTCAAAAGAACTCAATGCTTCAATTGAAAGCTTAACACCGTTAATTGCTCTTTGAATTTCTACCTTAGAATCCATGTAAGGTTTACCACCTTCAGATGCACAAAGAATAGTAAGTTCTTCAATTTGAGAACTCATAATCTCTGCAACTTTTTCTAAAATTTCAATTCTTTTGTACTTTGGAAGTGCATTTTTATGATCATGAAAAGTGTCGTTAGCTAATTCGATAGCTGCTTCTACTTCTTCAACATTTGAAAATGGAACTGTTCCTACTACTTTATCATTAAACGGTGATGTAACTTCAATTGTACTCATTTTTTTCCTTTTTTTATAGTTATTAATTTATTTCTCTAAATTAGATCATACATTGTTTATTAGCTAATAAATCATTTAAAATTGCATGATTTAAAGAGTAATCTACAGCTAAGTCAATAAGGTGAACACCTTTACTATTTACACATTTTTCTAATGTTTCAGCAAAGTCTTCACAAGATGTTGGTCTATAACCATGTGCTCCAAATGATTCAGCAAACATAACAAAATCAGGGTTACCTAAATCAAGTCCAAAGTTTTCAAATCCCATACCAGCTTGTTTCCATTTAATCATTCCATATGAATTATCATTAAGAATAACTACTGTCATATTAAGACCTAGTCTTACAGCTGTTTCCATCTCTTGGTCATTCATCATGAATCCACCATCACCACAAACAGCAACAACTTTAGCATCAGGATTTACCATTTTTGCAGCCATACCAGAAGGCAGTCCTGCACCCATAGTAGCAAGTGCATTATCTAATAATAGAGTGTTTGGTTTAGCACATCTGTAGTTTCTTGCAAACCAGATTTTATATACACCATTATCTAAAGTAACAATATCATCATCACTTGTTAGTGTTTGTCTAATTGTTCTTACTGCTTTTTGAGGTAAGATTGGGAATCTTGTATCTCCAAAGTATTTAGAAAGTTTTGTTCTAATTTCATCAGCTAATCTAACATAGTAATCAAAGTCCCAGTGGTCTTGTTTAGAAATATTATTTGTGATTTTTTCCACACTTGAACCAATATCACCTACAACATCTAAATGTGGGAAATAAGTATCATCAACTTCAGATGGGAAGTAGTTTAAGTGAATAACTTTTGTAGCACCTTCCTTATTTTCCATAAAAAATGGTGGTTTTTCAATAACATCATGACCAACATTAATAATTAAGTCAGCTCTATCAATTGCACAGTGAATAAAGTCATCTTTAGATAATGCTGCAGTTGAAAGACATAGTTTATGGTTCTCATCAATAACACCTTTTCCCATTTGAGTAGAGAAGAAAGGAATTCCAGTTTCATTAACAAAATCAGTTAAGATACCAGACACTTCAGATCTATTTGCAGCGTTACCAACACATAATAATGGTCTTTTTGCTTTTTCAATCATTTTAATTGCATCAGCAATTGATTTTTTATTAGCTGTAGGGTATTCAAATTCTTGAACAGGATAGATATTATCATCACAATTTTCTTCAGCTGAAATATCTTCAGGGAATTCAATATGAACGGCACCTGGTCTTTCAGTTGTAGCTATTTTAAATGCTTCTCTAATCATAGCTGGAGAGTTATTTCCATTTACAACTACTTTTGCATATTTAGTTAGTGGTTTCATCATTCCAACAACATCTATAATTTGGAATCGACCTTGTTTTGATTTTTTAATTGGTTTTTGACCAGTAATCATTAACATTGGCATACCACCAAGTTGTGCATATGCTGCTGCTGTTGTAAAGTTTGTAGCTCCAGGCCCAAGTGTAGATACACAAACACCAACTTTTCCTGTTAATCTACCATAAGTTGCAGCCATAAAACCGGCACCTTGTTCATGTCGTGTTAAAATTAATTTAATTTTATCTGACTTTCTAAGTGCTTCAAGTAAGTCTAGGTTTTCTTCACCTGGAATACCAAATATATATTCTACGCCTTCGTTTTCTAGTGCTTTTATAAATAAGTCTGATGCGTTCATTTTTTCTCCGTTGTTTTTTATTAAGTATATGAAAGAGTTTCTCACAATTTCATTTAAAGAAATATTAAAAAATATAACTATATATGCAAAGTAGAATATTATGAGATAAAAGCAAAAAAAATGCTACTAAAATTCACATTATATTATTAATATTAGTTATAATATTTGTTTGATGAAAAGAGCAAAATTTAGTTTGTTTCATAATATTTATGAATATTATAAGTTCAACAGAAGTTCACCTGCGAGATAGCCACTAGAAAAGGACCATTGAAGATTATATCCGCCACAAGGACCATCAATATCTACAATCTCACCAGCAAAATATAAACCTTTTATAATTTTACTTTGCATTGTTGTAGGTTCTATCTCTTTTAGGCTAATTCCACCTCTTGTTATCATCGCTTTATTAAATCCATCATGTCCTGAAATTGTAAATGGTGTCCAAGCTAGTATTTTTATAAGTTGATTTTTTGATACACCTTTGATATTTTTATAGTTAATTATAGGATCAATATTGCATAATTTACAAAATTCTTGAGCTAATGAGTTAGGTATAAGAAAAGTTAATATTTCTGTAATGCTTTTGTTTGGTTCTTTACTACTTTGTTCTTTGATGATTTTAATAATTTCATCTTCATTTTTTCCATGAGTTAAATTGACTAAAATAGGCACTTCATTATATGTATCTAAAAATGGAGTTATCTCTCTTGCAAAATCTAAAATAACAGGACCTCTTAGTCCGTTAGATGTAAATATAAGGTCACCTTTTGCCGTAAGTTTTTTTAATTTATTATTATTTGGGATGTTTACTTTGATAGTTACTTTAGAAATTGTATCTGCTCTACAGTTCCCTTGCCAGCTCTCTTGTGTAGATAATGGCATCATAGCTGGATATAATTTAGTCACTTTATGTCCTAGTCTTTGAACAATTGTAAATCCATCTCCTGTTGCTCCCATTTTAGGATAACCCATTCCACCGGTTGCTAAAAGTATATTTTTAGTCATATATGTGTTGTTTTGTGTTTTGATATGAGTTACTGTATTATCTTGAGTTCCAATATCTTCAACTTTCTCATCACAGATTACTTGGATATCAAGACGTTTCATTTCATCGTGTAATGCATTTATTACTGTTGTTGAACTATGAGTAACAGGGAATATTCTAAAACCATCTGGAATATGTGTTTCTAAATTAAGACTTGTGAAAAAATCTCTTAAGCCTTTATGATTCATTTTAGTTATAGCAGTAGTCATAAATCGACCATTTTTACCAAATGATTGCATAAATGCTGTATTGTCTAAAGTATTGCTTAGATTACATCTACCACCACCAGTGGCTTTTAGTTTTGTTGCTATTTGAGAAAGCTTTTCTAAAAGTAAAACCTTTTTGCCATCTCGTCCCGCTTTTATTGCGCCAGAAAGTCCTGCTGCACCTGATCCTACTACTACTAAATCATATATAATAGCTGACATGATTATTTTTTTCTTGCTTTTAAATATGCACGTTTAGGAGCAGGGTAGCCTTCAATTGTTTTAGTAGGATCATTTGGATCTCTAAAATCATCTAAGCTTTTACCAAAAGTCCATGGCGTTACTCGTTGTTCTTTATCATCTGTTGTTGTTATCTCTATGAGTTCTATATCTGTAAAGCCAGCTCGCTTGAGCCAGTTTTTAAAACAGTTTACAGTTGGAAGGAAATATACATTTGGAATCATCGCATAACGCGATTCTGGGCAAAGTGCAACTTCTTCATCTCCATCTATCATAAAACTATCAACGATAATTTCACCATTTTTATTGAGAGCTCTATTTAATGACTTTAAAGATGCAATAGGGTCACTTCGATGGTACAAAACTCCAAGCATAAATATCATATCAAATTTATGTTCATAAAACTCAAGATGCTCTACACCTAAGAGTTCATATTTTATATCACTTTTTACAAAATGATTTACAACGTCGAATTGAGTTTTAAATATAGCAGATGGATCAAAACCAACTAATCTTTTAGGTTTATCTTCCAGCATACGAAACATATAGTATCCGTTGTTACATCCCACATCGGCTACTATTTTATTTTTTATATTAAAATGCTTTTTTAGAAGATTGTACTTTAGGTTACTTTGCCATTCACTATCTATATCTAAACCACATAAAGAAAAAGGACCTTTTCTCCAGGGGATTAATGCTTTTGCATTTACCTCTAATAAGTTTAGTTGTTCATCTGTGATGTTTGCCTTATCACCTACTGTTACCCAGTCAGCGTAAGATATATCCAAATTGTCAGTATTTATTGTTTGTATGTTTTTTAGAGCGTCTCTCATTGGAACTATATTTTTCCATTCAAGCCATTTTGCTCTTTCTTCTCTTATGTTATCTATGTTCATAAATGCGATTTTACTTGAATTTAGTTTAACAGTTGCTCAATATCTTTCAATGCACTATATTTTACTCTTTTTTATTAAAAGTTAATATTTTTTCTTTTCATTGCTTTAATACAGAAAGTTTTACAATAAGGAAAGAGAGAAAGGAGTTAACATGTCAAATAGTATAATATTAGTATACATCATATTAATCCTAATTTGGGCTTATGCACTTGTCTCAGCTATGTCTGATGAATTTGAAAATAAAAATGAGAAAGTTTTTTGGATTATAGGAATTATTTTTGTTCCACTTTTAGCTTTATTTTATGTTATTAAAAAAAGGTTTTGAAAGTGTAGTTTTATAGTATGAGGGAATAAAAGGTTCAGAACTATTCTCAACCTTTTACACATAACCTATTTAAAAAGACTATTTTTTAATTTATCAGTATCTATAGAACCTTTTGCTTTTTTTACGTCTACACTTTTTTGTACATCTTCTAAAGTAACTTTGTCACCTTTTTTGTATGCTTTTTGTGCTTCTTCTTTATTTATAGAGTCTCCAGCTTTCTTTTTATCTATAGAATTGAATGCTGCAGAATAATCAACTGCATTTAATGAAAGAGCACAAACTATTGCTAATAATATTTTTTTCATATTGAACCTTTTTTATTTTTTGTAATATTACCTAAATTACTTTAATAATAGTATAATTTATTTTTGTACTTTTTCTAAATTTATATCAAAATGAATTTTCATAAACTTGATGATAGATTTAACAAAAGATTTTGCACATTTTTCTCTATTTTCTTGAGTATCTCTTATTTTTGAATAGGGAAACTCTATTTGTATACCAGAAATATTTCCATTTGTTAATGAACCATATCTAATAGTGTCGTATGCCCCTTCAAAATAATTTTCATCTGTAGCATATGGAAGTTTAACTGATGGAATAGAATCATACCCTTCATTACACATAAGACTACCTAGTGAGTGTGGACCTTTTAATTGATATAAGAAACATTCACTAGAAAATTTTGAAAGTGTATTAATACTTGTTTTATTTTGATATTCTTCAAGATAACTATCATGAAGTTTTAATATATCATTTTTTAAGAGATAACCAAACTCTAAATACCCTTTGGGATGAGACTGTCCATGGATATCTATATATAAACCTTTCCCAAACTTATTGTTTATTTCATCTTCGCTTTTTTGAATGAGTGAGTGAAATTGGTCATAAATTATTTTTGCTTTAGGATCTTCATACGCTTCATCTCTTTGTCTATTTAAATCGACTTTTTTTCTTGAAATCTCACCTATTATTACATACGGTGTTTTTTGAGTTTGTTTATAAAATTCTTCTATAATATTTTCTGTTAATTCTAAAGTATAATCATCTAAATCAAATACACCTTTTGTTCTATCTTGTATGCCATCAGGTGAAAGAAGTCCTCCATGAGGAGCGCTGAGTATTAAAGGAATATCTCCTTCATAAAATCTAATGTAGTTGATTGTTTTAGGTTCTATCAATATAGTATCCCTTGATTTTTTTCGCCATTATATCATAACTTATACCGAGTATTTAATCGATAAGTTCTTCAATGTCTTTTTGTATTTTTTTTAAATCTTTGCCATAACTAAAACAGCTGCTTAATTTACAAGCCAAATAATCATCACTTTTATACTCATATTTATATACAAAAGGATGATTGATATCATTTAGATTGAGTGAATTTAGTTTTTCTTTTTTTGATTTTATAAATACAGGTTCATATTGGCTCATCATAATAGCATTTAGTGTATTTGGATAATAAGCAGGATATTTATTGAGTTTATTTGAAAACTGTGAGATAGTTTCTAGTGCAATATTTTGTGTTTTAAAATCTGCTTCTACTGTTGCGTATAAAATAATGTTATTGATTGTCACCGCTAAAGCACTTGAATATCCATTGTCATCTATTTTTGCATACGTTATAAATCCATCATCTGATTCTTGCCATCTATTGTTTTTATAAAATTTTTCAATAGATTCGTTTACAAGTTTTTCAAATAATATAAAATATTTTTTATCTAAAGTTTTTTGGTAAGCTTCAAATAAAGTAGATCCTAAAAAAGCATAATCTTCTAGTAAGGCTTTTTGTGTAGGTTTTACGCCCATAATAGTTTGGTGATATAACTGCCCATCTATATATAAAAGATCTAATAATCTATCTAAAGAATATTTAGCTTGTTTTATATATTTTGGATTTAAGTATCCTGCTTTAAATTTCCCTTTTATATAGAGACTATTCCATGCCGTATTTATTTTATTGTCTATAAATGGATATTCTTTTTGCTTTCGTAATTTAGTAAGTAATTTCTTCACTACTGCCAAATTTTCTGGTTCATTATTACCCACTATATTAGGATTTGAAAAATCACCATCAAAATTTCCATCTTCTGTGATACCTAAATACTTTAGTGTATTTTTAATAGTTTTTTTATCAATTCCTTTCTCTTCTAAAAATTCTTCTGTTTCAAAATACTCATATACAAAATAAAATCCCTCTTCGTTATGTCCTTCAAAATTTTTACTATCGGCATTACTGGCACTTTGATATACTCCTTTTGTTTTAAATCGTTTATCTATTTGTGCAATTGTTTCATCAATAATTTTTTTATAGAGTTTATTTTTTGTAATTTTATATGCATTTGAATAGGCTATTAAAAGTTCAGCATTGGTGTATAACATCTTTTCAAAATGAGGAATTTCCCATCTTTTATCTACGCTGTATCTATAAAACCCACCTTCTATTTGATCATATATTCCACCTTTTGCCATTGCTGTTAGAGCATCACGTGCCATATTTAATGCATCTTTATTTTTAGTTGCTTCATATATTTTTAATAGAGTTATGATATTACTTGCTTGTGGGAATTTTGGAGCTTGAGAAAATCCCTTGTATTTAAAATCATAATAGCTTTTAAATTGTTCTACTGCTTTAGTGTCTAGTTTTGAATCTAGTGTTACTTTATCATCAGTGATATTTTCATTGTATTTTACTATTTTTAAAATATTATCTGCACTTTCTTCTAAATCTTTAACATTATATGATGTGATAATATTAAGTATATTTTCCAATCCTTTTGAACCATATCCTGGCTCTTTTGGTATATAAGTACCTGAAAAAAATGGTTTTTTATCAGCGGTCATTACAATAGTAAGTGGCCAACCTCCCGCTTTTTTATTCATAGTTTTATATACATTTTGGTAATAGTTATCTATATGAGGAAATTGTTCTTTATCTACTTTTATACTTATAAAATCTTTATTTAATGCTTTTGCAACATTTTCATTTTCAAATGATTCATGAGCCATCACATGACACCAGTGACAAGTACTATAACCAATGGATAAAAAGATAAGTTTATTTTCTTTTTGTGCTTTTTCGAATGCTTTATCTCCCCATGGATACCAATCTACAGGATTATCTTTGTGTTGTAAAAGGTAAGGTGATGTTTCATTTGCTAATTGATTTGCCAATACAATATTGCCTTGAGATAAAAATATAAATAAGATGAGTGAAGTAATTTTTTTAAACATTTGTATTCCTAATAACGAATTTTATCCTATATAGTTTAAACATATATTATGGGTTTGTATTACTGCAAAATATAAATTTCATTATAATTGATATATAAAAATGGTAAAATTGCATAGAACTACAGAAGGATATATTATAGATAACTTACCCAAACAAGATAAAAAATCAAATCATGTCCGAAATGTTACTCATGGATTTTTCTTAACACTTGGTATAACTATTGCTGAACCTCATACTATCTTACCTCTGATGATTACATATTTTGGTGGTGGTGCTATACTAATTGGTTTTTTCTCTTCACTTTTACGTGGAGGTGCTGTATTAGTTCAGCTCTATGCTGCTTTTCATGCACAAGCCTATCCTAAAATGTTGCCATACCTACGAAGAGTAATGGTTGTAAGGTTCTTTTCTTGGCTTAGTATTGGTGTTTCAATTTTAGTTTTTGGAGAGGATTATCCAACGTTCACTTTATGGTGTATAGGAATTTTTTTATTTATCTTTTCTTTCTCAGCTGGCTTTGGAATGATATACTTTAAAGAGATAATTGCAAAAATATTTTCTCATAAATTTAGAGGTAAAACTATGTCTGTACGACAGTTTGTCTCTGGTTTTGCTGCTATTATAAGTGGTGCATTGGCTGGATACATTTTGGCTGTTTATGAAGCACCCTTTAGTTTTGGTATATTATTTGTCGCATCTTCTTTTATTATGGGCTTTGGATACTTATCTATTGGAACTGTAATTGAGCCTATAAAAACAAAAGTGAGCCAAAAAGAGAAGTCTTTTAAACTGTTCTTACAAAATGCGTATGCTATATTAAAATCAGATAAACAACTCCAAATACAAGTACTGACATTTTTATTTGCATATTCATATTTATTTTCTTTACCTTTTATTATTGTAGATGCTAACTCAAAGTTAGATATAGATGGGGCAGTTATAGGGATGCTTATAACTGCTCAAATGGTTGGGGCGATGTTAAGTAATATTGTATGGGGAAAGCTTAGTTATAAAGGGCTTAATAAACTTATATCAATAATCACAATAAGTATGACAATCGTCGCTATCGCTTTAGCTTTTGTTGCAAATAATATATATGTATATATGGTTATATTCTTTTTAATAGGAGCAAGTATGGATGGAAATCGCATTTCATCTGGAAACCTTATTTTAATAATTGCGCCTGAAGAAAAACGACCAGTATATTCTGCTTTACAAAACAATATTGTCTCTTTAGGGATGTTTTTTTCAATCTTTGGGGGAATCCTATTAACATTTAGCTCATATGTTGTTTTATATTTTTTTACAATTGTTTTACTGTGTATTGCTTTATATATGTCATTTCAACTAAAAGATGAAAAATCCTGATTAATTTACTAGAGTATTAATAAATATTGTTATATAATTTGTTTAATTATTTCTTAAGAGGTTGGTTTATTTGTTCAAATTAAAATTTAGTAGTATCGTTGTATTGTCTTTTTTATCCTTTTCTTTATTAACATTTGTTTTTTATCATAAAACTCAAGACAGTACTATTGCTAATGCAAAAGTTAAAATAAATGAAATGTTATTACAATATAAAGCATTTCGAAATTACGTTGGAAAAGTTCAAAAAGAAGAGATCTACCAGCTACAAAAAGATGGAAAAATTGATGATGAATATTTTCATCCTGCACTATTATCCTCTACATTTAGTGCTAGAAATGTGAATTATATGTATAATGATTTGAAAAAAATACTAGGTGAAAAACCTGTTACTATTAGATTTGCAAGTGACAATCCCCGAAATCCTTTAAATAAAGCAAATACACAAGAATCAAGTTTGTTAAAACAGTTTAATAATGATGAAATTAAAGAATATACAAAAATTATTGAAAATAATAATGAAACACTTCTGTATTATGTATTACCAACAAAGAGAACTACAAACAAATGTATGCGCTGTCATTCAGAACCAAGTTTAGCGCCAAAGGGTTTGCTTACTTTATATGGTGATGAAAATGGATTTTACGAAAAAGTGGGAAATATAAGAGCAATATTATCTACGACATATCCTTTAGATAGAGATTTAGAAGAAGCAAATAAATCTTTTCTGATATTAACGATTATAACTTTCTTTATTTTTATGATAATGCTATTTATTGTATATATATTTATCAAAA
>PJEL010001797.1_pt1 | contig 20657 bp, 13 predicted proteins | sample 1853271 | NCBI WGS metagenome assembly PJEL01 (sample SAMN08108733, study PRJNA415343) | Invertebrate metagenome, whole genome shotgun sequencing project. | host: Globobulimina | place: Sweden: Gullmar Fjord | collected 2015-08
AAGTTGGATACTTGGGTTGATATGACTTACTACCTCAATGGTCGTTTGAACATGATGCTTGATAACATGAAAAGTGGTGCTGTGCTGGTTTTCTTAATGTTGGCATTATTCTTACGTGTGCGTTTAGCTTTCTGGGTGATGATGGGCTTACCGGTATGTTTCCTTGGCACTTTATTATTTATGCCGATGGAGTTTATCGGTGTCACCATCAATGTGATTAGTTTATTTGCCTTTATTTTAGTGCTAGGTATCGTTGTTGATGATGCCATTGTCATGGGAGAAAGTGCTCATGAAGAAATAGAACAGCATGGTCATACAACGGATAATGTTATTCGTGGTATTAAACGTGTTGCTATGCCTGCAACTTTCGGGGTATTAACCACTATTGCGGTATTTTTACCTTTCCTCTTTGGTGAAGGACCATCTTCTGCCTTCGGTAAAGCCATTGGCGGCGTAGTGGTTTTATGTCTAATCTTTTCTTTAATTGAATCGAAGCTTATTTTGCCGGCGCATCTGGTTAAAATGAAAGTGAAAAAATTTAACCCTAAAAACCCTCTCGATAGGCTTCGTCTGTGGATTGATACTAAGTTAAAAAACTTTATCGACAACGTTTATCGCCCGGCTTTAGTGGTATTTGTTAAATATCGTTATGCAGTGCTGATGTTTTTTATTAGCTTAATGTTGCTCAGTGCCGGTCTATTTGGTGGTGGTTTAGTACGTTATGTTGGTCAACCTAAAATACCGCATGACTTTCCTCGTATTTCAGTAGAAATGAATATAGATGCTTCTGAACAATCGACCTTAAATACTTTGTTAAGTATTGAAAGCATAATTAATAAAGTTGATCAGGATATTGAAAAGCAATATGGCAGTTCAATGATTGCTGATATGCAAGTTGATTTACGTAGTAGAACTAGAGGTCAAGTGATGGTCAAACTCGTTATTCCAAAAGAAAGAGCTATCAATACCTTTGAACTTGCTGATTTATGGCGTAAGGCTATTCCTCAGTACCCTGGCGTAAAATCGTTAAATATTAGTGATAATTTATTTGGTGGTGGCCGTGATGATGGTGATATCGCCTTTAGAATGGAAAGTCAAGATGATGCCCAGTTACTAGCGGCAGCTCAAGAGCTGAAAGTAAAACTAAATTCGCTTAAAGGTGTGGGTGATATTAATGACTCTCGTCAAACTAGTGCTAAAGAAGTGCAGTTTGAACTAAAACCTCTAGCTTATTCTATGGGATTAACGCTAGCAGATATCGCCTCACAAGTGAGTTACAGTTTTTATGGCTTAGAAGCACAAAGGATTCTACGAGACAGTGAGGAAATTAAAGTGATGGTACGTTATCCACTTGAGCAACGCAGCAGCGTTGGTCATGTCGATGATGTGATGATCCAAGCCCCTAATGGTGCAGAGTTACCTTTGTCTGAGTTAGCAGAAATTAACTTGACCGATGGTGTTACTCGTATACGTCGCGAAAATGGCAACCGTACCATTAATGTCTGGGCTAGTGTTGATGCTGAGCAGGTCGAGCCATTTAAAGTAGCTAAAGACGTTCGTGATAACTTTATTCCTCAATTACTTAGAAAGTATCCTTTGGTGAAAAGCGAAGTTTCTGGACGTATTCAGGAAGAAATGGATGGTGCTGCAGAGCAAATACGCGACCTATTGATTTCCATTATGATTATATTTTCACTATTAGCTATCCCATTAAAGTCATATTCACAAGCATTGATGATCTTGACTGTAATACCTTTTGGAGTTATTGGCGCGGTATTTGGTCATATGATATTAGGTTTAGATTTAAGTGTCTTATCTATGTTTGGTATTGCGGCTGCATCAGGCGTTGTGGTGAATGACTCTTTGGTGATGGTGGATTTTGTTAATAAAGCTAGGCAGCGTGGAGAATCTTTAAAAGATGCTGTAATGCATGCCGGCACCAAGCGCTTTCGCGCCATACTGTTAACCTCAATTACCACCTTCATTGGCCTAGTACCTATTATTTTCTTTGAAACCAGTGCTCAGGCGCAAATAGTGATCCCTATGGCAGTATCATTATCATTTGGTGTGTTGTTTGCGACTATCGTAACCTTAGTTTTGATACCAAGTTTGTATTTGATTATCGAAGATGTGAAAGGCATATTTTCGCGTAAGAAGAACAAACCAATTGAAGCTGAACAGCTTATCGCAAAAGAGTTGCCATCTAGTTAACTGGCAACTTTGATAATGTATTGAAATATAAAGGTCATGCTCACATTTTATGGTGAACATGGCCTTTTTTATTGGGGGCATGTATAAATGCAAATAAAAGGTGTTTCGACTTTTTATTATTCAGCTGAGGAGAGTTTGATAAATATGGTGTTTGATAGGTAGGCATTATCAACATCTTCTAGTTTGTTGTAACGAATCATCGAGCGTAGTCCATCAATATATGCTTGACCTCTTTCAGAATACTTATCTAAAGTACCTGCTAGCTCTAAACCGGTAATCTCCTTATTTTCTTGGCGAAGCTTTTCCCGTAGAACACGTAATTTTTTATAAGCGCCGGTAATATTAATATTAAGCATATAACCTTCAACGGAGCTCAAAGGGCTATCAAACCGAGCTAAACCGTAATTACCTAATTCTTTTCGTTGTTGTTTAGGTGTCATACCTTTACCTGAAAAATCCCATTGACCAAAGAATGCATTGCCTTCCTCGGTAAACCTAGATGTAGCCCAACCGCTTTCTTCTGCTGCTTGGGCTAATGCTAATGATGGCGGCATAATATCTACTTGTTGCAATAACTGCTGGCGCTGCTCTTCAGTTAAATGGGACGTTGACCCATTAATTACTCGATACTTTTTAGCAATAGTGAGTAATTTGCTTGATGTCAAAGTTGCATCTTTAACAACGGCACGCTCTGCGAGGATATTCTCATTAGAGATGAGTACTAATGGCGCCATCAAGCGGAAGAACACTTGTTTTTTTTGTTTTACTGAAATTTTACTGGAAGTTTCTTTCCACTTCTCACTAACTCCTTCGAAGGTTATACGAGGGACTTCTCTGTTACCTTCCTGCCAATCTTTGCTGGTGTAGTGGTGCTTTTTAAACAAGGCTATTAATTCATCTAGTGAATGTATTTCAACGTCAACAAACTGTTTTTTCTCAATATGCCCATAGCTAGATTGGCTAAACGTGGTGGTTATTAAAAGTATAGCTATTACTGTTGTTCTAATCATAGTGCTGTCCCTGAGTATGAGTATGAGTATTGTGAGTAAGTTATTATCGATAAATGTGAACTTTAAGTCTCCGATTGTAGGTAGTGCAATTAATACTGTCAAAGGAGTAATGATTAGCATGTAAAACTTAACTCTCTGGTCAAAGGTTGTGGCATAAACCTAAAGCAGTGTTGAATTTGTTGTAGGAACTGATTGAACGTATGTTTTTTAATTTCAATTAATGCTATAAATAATATCCTCTAATACTGTCAATGATCTTGCAGTACACCATGATGGCTAAATTGAGCACAGACTGAACTTATGACGGAACGTTTCTTACCACTATTGTTGCTCCTTTTGTTATTAAATTTAGCTGGCCTATTTATTAGCTCTCCTGTGAATGCACAAGCAAGTGATCTTCAAGGGCAGTTAAATAAAATTAACCAAATTGCAGATAAAGAAAAAGTATTGGTTGAGTTAAAAAAACTCATTGATACTCCTTGGTTAACGCCCACTGAACAATCAACAATTTTACTACAACGTGCCAGAACACTATTTAGTTTGCACAAATATAGCTTAGGTATAGAAGCTGCACTTCAGGCGAAGAAAAAATCTCGACAAAGTGGTTTAGTGGATATTGAAGCTAAAGCAAATAAAATGCTCGGCATACTTTATTATTATCAAGGTGAACTTCAACAAGCCTTAAAAGCCTATCAAATCTCCTTGGCTTATTATGATAATAACCAAGCTAATGATACAAACATGTTTACCATTGAACGAGCCAATTTGTTGAATAATATTGCGCTAGTTTATACTTCACTAGGGCAGTCAGGGAGAGCACTGTCAACATATCAACTAGCAGAGCCTTTATATGCACGCTATGGCGATGAAACCGACAAAAATGATGTTAGATATAATATCGCCACTTTACACCTTAGCTTAAGAAGATATGACATCGCTATTGCTATGTTGAAGGTCATTATTGAGAAACGTATTGAATTTAAAGATGACTATGGGGTCGCTTCTGCAAGAGCAGACTTGGGTGTTGCCTATAAGCATTCTGGACAATTTGAGCTAGGGAAAAAAAATATCATTGCGGCGTTAGCTTATTTCCAAGAGCATGACTATAAACATGATATTGCTTCGCAGTTGCATAACTTATCAGAAATATACAATGATATACATGATGTTGAACAGGCTATTTTCTATGGCAAGCAAGCCTTAGCTGTTAGTAAAGAGGTTGGCCATCAAAAAGCCTATGCAGGAAGTTTACAAAGCCTAGCCAAAGCGGCTTTTTCTTCTGGTGACTTGATTCAAGCAACACACTATATCGAGCGTTCTATTGCGGTTGGTCAAAAAATTGATTATCAAAAATTATTAACAGAAAATTTAGCTATTTCGATTTTGATCAGTGCCAGTAAACAGCAATTTGTTAAAGCACTTACAGAACAACAAAAATATGAAAAAAAATTCTTACTCACCTCTAATAACACACTTAACGAAAAGTTAGCAAAATTTGAATCTGAGCAACTCAGTCAGAAAATAGTAGAGTTAGAGCACCGTAGAAAACTACAAGATTTACAATCAGCTGAAGTAAAACAGCAGCGCAATGTTATTATCTTAGTGCTGATACTCATCCTTTTGGTGATCTTTTTTATCTATCGTCGTTATCTTGAAAAGCGATTGATGCAAGAGTTAGAATTACGTGTAAAGCAACGTACTCATGAACTGGAAGACTTAACACACGAGCTAGAAAAAGCGAATAAAGTAAAAAGCCAGTTTCTTGCCAATATGAGTCATGAAATACGTACACCGCTTACTGCTATTGTTGGTCATGCCGAAGCTATTATTCATGATGATATTGATAAAGCTAAGGTCCAAGAAGATATTGAAGTTATTCATGGCAATAGTTTACATTTATTAGAGCTTATTAATGATATTTTAGACTTGAGTCGTATCGAGGCTAATAAGTTTGAACTAGAGATTCAGCCTCTAGATTTAGCTGAGCTTATTCAGGATTTATCTCATACTTTTAGTAGTCAAGCTGAGCAGAAACGATTAGTTTTTACTATTGAACATCAACTACCATTACCCTTTATTATTCAAGTTGATAGCCTACGCTTAAAACAAATCTTATTAAATCTATGTGCTAATGCTATTAAGTTCACAGAAACAGGCCAGGTAACGCTTGCCATTAGTTGGCAAAAGGGACAGTTGACTTTTACCGTAACTGATACGGGTATTGGCTTGAGTAAAGAGCATTTGGCACAGGTCTTTGAAATATTTACCCAAGCGGATAACAGCATTAGCCGACGCTTTGGTGGCTCAGGACTAGGGTTAACCTTATCAAACCAGCTTGCAAAGTTAATGTCAGCTAAAATCACGGCAACAAGTAAATTAGGTCAAGGAAGTAGATTTTGTTTAACCTTACCTTGTCAGCATAACCCTAATGATAGGCTTTCACCTGTTATTGATGTAGCAATTGAAGATAGTAGTGAAACATTCTTTAGTGGAAAAATTTTATTAGCGGAAGATCACGATGATAACCGAAGGTTAATTGCGCGCCTTTTAACGAGTCTAGGTCTGGAGGTTGTTGTGGCTAAAAATGGTAAAGAAGCGGTTAACCTTTGTATTGAACATCAACCTGCTTTAGTACTTTTAGATATTCAAATGCCAGAAATGGATGGTGTAGAGGCCTTTAAAACCCTTCGTTCCTTAGGTTGCACTCAACCCATTTATGCCCTGACAGCCAATGCTATGTCTCATGAAATAAGTCAGTACTTGGCAATTGGCTTCACCGGCCATTTGAAAAAACCTATCGAAAGGAAAAAATTTATCGCTATTATTGCGAAATACTTTACCACTCCCGAGGGAAAGTTAAAGTCCCAGCAAGACAACAAATTAGCTGAGCAAATTTTGACAACAACGGAATACGTTACAAAAGCAGAGCAAAGCCTTGAACATGTTGATTTGAGCGACTTAGTTACTGACTTTAAAGCTAATGTTGGTAATGATAAACGAGAGCTTGAACTTTATTGTGATAATGCAGATATTGCCAAGCTTGCTCAGGTTGCTCACCGTTTAGCTGGCGCTGCTCAAATGTTTGGCTTTACAGAGCTTAATCAAGCAGCAAAAGAATTAGAGAGTATAATTAAGAGAGAAGCGCTAACGGATAACCCGAACCATCTCTTAATTGGTGAGTTAACTCATTGTTTAGTTGATGAAATTAACTTGATTGAGCACTAGTAGTACTCTTATGGTAAAACAGTTTTCTTATTCACAAGCTTTGTTGGCAATTGCTATTGCTTTTTTAGCTTTCTCATTATTGAAGTTCACTCAGCAGGTGCCTGCAATTCTCAAGGTTATTGAGGGTACCAGCAAAACTGTAGACTTAGTAAGTCCTCAAATAGATGATATTGTTAATGAAGTGGCTTTAGTTAGGGCTGAAGTGGCGAAAGTCAGAGTTCTAGTTGCACAGCAAACACCAGCTATTTTATCACAAGTTGAAGCTACGCTGCCGGTAGTGCAGCAAGTTGTTATTGAAAGTGAAAACTACTCAAGACAGCTACCAGCTTTATTAGCACAACTTGCTAGCATTGAACAACAAGTTTCCTCGCTGCAAGCTGACATGCCAGAGGTGTTAAAGCGCGTCGATGCTATAGTGAAAACTACCAATAATACGACGGCAGAAGTGGCGCGTTGGCGACCGCACTCCAGCCAATACCTTGAAGAGATCAAGCTATCTAGAGAGTACATCCCACAATATATTGCTCGGATCGAAAATACTGTTGTTGACGCGAAAACAGTTGGCTCTGAAACTAGTAGTGGCTTGGTATCAGGTTTTTTTGAAGGTGTAATATCACTTCCCTTTGATGTGGTTGCAGGCTTAGCTGGGATTGTTGATGCGGACTCCCGCTCGGCCAAAAATTTAACTGCAAAAGATATCGCATTAATACAAGAAAAAGCTGTTGGTTTACTCAATGATAGTAATCAAAGTAAGTCGGTTTGGCAAAATGTCGATAGTGGTAACCGTGGTACCATCATTAAGGGAAAAGTTGTTACTCGCAATAATCAGCAATGCCATAACGTAACCTTTAATAATCACTTTGGTAGCGAAAAAGAAACTCTCAAAGAGCTTATGTGTCTCGATGATAAAGGTTTATGGAAAGTGATTTAAGCTTTTAGAATTAACATCATGTTAAAAAAGGCTTTATTGTGTACAATGTCAGCATTGTAAGCTTTCATTATTATATTTGTAACAGGATCGAACATGGCTAGAGAACAATTTGGTATTTGCGCAGAACCTAACTTACATGGGACTTACCTGCTATTTAATGCCTTAGATGATAAGAATGCTTTTATTCGAGCAGCCATTTCTCGTTTACCTAAATTATTTGAAAACTACGCTGACCAATTTTCTGAAGCAAACCTTATAGGGGTTGTTGCCATTGGTGAAGCGTATTGGGATGAGTTTTACCCAAATGCTCGCCCCGCATTATTAGCCCCATTCCCCGCTATGAATAGTGGCGATCGAGTAGCACCAATAAATAGCTATGACATTTATGTTGAAATACGTAGTGACCGCGCTGATGTCAATCATATTGTTAGTACTAAAGTATGCCAATTACTTGGAAGCAGTGTTGAATTAATAGAGCAAGTGCAAGCATTTAGATTCTTAGATGGTCGAGACTTAACAGGCTTTGTTGATGGCACCGAAAATCCACAAGGATTACGACGTCGCGAAGTGGCATTGGTAAAAAATGAAGAAGATGATACTTTTGCTGGTGGAAGTTATTTACATACTCAACGTTACCAACATAATTTGTCACTGTGGGATTCGCTTGCCGAACGAGAACAAGAAGATGTTTATGGGCGTACTAAGTTAGATAATATTGAATATGAAAGTGCCGATAAAGCATTAACTGCACATACCAAGCGCACCAGTTTAAAAGATGAACAAGGAAAGAGTATTGAAATTGTTAGACAAAGCATGCCTTACGGAGATATGAAGCGAAAAGGGCTATTCTTTGTCTCATATTGTCACTCTCCGAAGCCATTTGAGACTATGCTCAACAGCATGATCCATGGCGATGGTCATGGCAATTCAGATCATTTATTAAAATATACCCAAGCTGAAACAGGTAGTGCTTTTTTTGCACCGAGCTTGAGTTTTCTTGCACAGGTTGAAGACATAGATAAAGTCTAAGCTTGACTCATGAAACACCCAATTATTGATTTTGCTCAACCTGAGGTATTTCTACTGATTTTTGCGTAAGCAAGACTTCATGATAGCTCTGTGTACTATAATGACCTTGATTAATAGCAAGCTCTGATTCAGGCGCTAGTTTACCCAAAGGAAGTAATGCTGGGCCTGTTGGCTCAGCCAACAAGTAGTGAATTCCTTGGTGTTCAATCGTTACTTCTCCTGCTTCTGCTGGAATATTGATACCAATAAAAGCATGGCCATCAATATAGATTAATACCATTTCAATCCTTGGCATTAAAGCCCTGAGTAAAGCGGCGGTTAGTGTCATTTTACTATCACAATCTCCCTGATTCTCCCACAATACTCGCAATGGAGGATTAAAGCCTGCTCCCGAAGAAGTCAGTCGAGACTCTAAGGTGCTATAAGGAATGCTCTGAACAAAGCCCAGTACATAATTGCTCGCTTTGCGAATATTTTGAATCGACACCTTGTCTAAAATAATTGGTTTGAGTGGTTTTAGGTCGATGACTGAATTATTGGCAATACTGACATGATCGACTTTAATACCGTTTATCTGTTCATGATTAGTAAAAGGTTGATAATAAGTTTCTTTAAAATATTTTTTCGTCACTTGTTGTTCAACTTTAACAATCTCTTGATAAGCATCGGCTACTTTTTTTCTATCTAAGCTTTTAGCTTCAACTGAGAACTTATCATGCTGTTGTCGGTAAATTATTTGCACACCGGCAATGGGGGTTTTCTGCATGTGTTTTTTGATACGTCTGAGAATTGTTTTTTGCGCATAGCTATGTTGGTAAGTCTTAAAATCCCTAAACCGTTCAAATAGCCCTTCTTGACTTAAGATAAAGCTAATTTCTTGCTCGACATTGGCATAGTCAAGCCATTGATAGTGAAAACTATAACCTTGCTCTACTGCTTTTTTACTAAAACTTAATTGCTCTGCCTGTCCTTTAGCCGTAAAAAATAGCAAAAGTAGTACTACCGCTAATACAAGCGGGCAAAGTTTTGCTAATAAGTACTGTCTTGAGGAAGTCACGCTAATATTACTCGTTAGTGCTGTCGTTAATGCGAACACATAGTTAGTTAGATAAAGGAATAGTTCACTTGCTAAGAAGTTGAAGGCCCTTTAAAACTTATTATATGAGTATAAACCCTAATAAGACATTAACTTAGTTATAAAGAGAATAGCAAATTCTATGGCTTTCTGACGGTAGCACAGAAGTATTTAGCTAGGTAGTCGTGGTGTTTGTAAATTAATGTATCGCTTTATTGAATAGCACTTTTACATTGTCACTGTTTTATATTATATTCAAACAAGTGTTTTAATTGTGTGTTTGCCACACGGTATTTAATTTCTTAAGAGGAGGTCACCATGGCTGAATATAAAGCGCCATTAACGGATATGAACTTTTTGCTATCTCAGGTGTTTAAAGCCGATAAAATGTGGCAACAATTACCTAAATTAGCTGAGCAAGTCGATAAAGATACCGCTCAAGCTATTTTGCAAGAGTGTGCAAAAATTGCTGAACAAGAACTTGATCCTATTGCGCGTCAAGGTGACGAAATTGGCGTGAGCTTTAAAGATGGTGTGGTTACTACAGCCCCTGGCTATAAAGAAGCGTTTAATACTTATGCTGAAGGTGGTTGGACTGCACTTGGTGGTGATATTAACTATGGCGGCATGGGCATGCCAAAAATGTTAACCGCAATGCATGAAGAAATGTTATGTAGCGCCGATATATCCTTCGCACTTTATCCAGTACTTACCGCAGGTGCAGCGCTATCTTTAGCAAAACATGGCAGTGAAGAATTAAAACAACGCTATTTGACTCGTATGTATGCCGGTGAATGGTCTGCATCTATGTGTTTAACTGAATCACATTCAGGTACTGATCTTGGCCTTATTCGTACAAAAGCGATTCCACAAGATGATGGTAGTTATAACATTACTGGTAATAAAATATTTATTACTGGTGGTGAGCACGATCTTACTGAAAATATTGTTCATTTAGTTTTAGCTAAACTACCTGATGCGCCAGCAGGTCCTCGTGGTATTTCGTTATTTTTAGTGCCTAAATTTAATGTTAATAATGATGAAACACTTGGTGAGCACAACAATGTAAGTTGTGGCTCTATAGAACATAAAATGGGCATTCATGCCTCTGCAACCTGTGTAATGAATTTTGATGACTCAAAAGGTTTCTTAATTGGGGAGTTAAACAAAGGTTTAGCCTGTATGTTCACCATGATGAACTTTGAACGTATTGGTGTAGGTATTCAAGGTTTAAGTGCTGCAGTACGTTCTTATCAAAATGCGCTAGAGTACGCTAAAGATAGATTACAAGGTCGAGCACTTGATAGCAAAACCAACGGGGTTAAAAATCCTAATCAAGAAGCCGACTCTATCATGGTACATGGTGATGTTCGTCGCATGCTTTTAAATATGAAAGCATTGAATGAAGGCTCACGCGCACTTTCTAGTTATATTTCTATGCAACTTGATTACGCAACTTATGGCACAGGTGAAGAGCAAGTTAAAGGTGAAACGCTTGCTGCATTAATGACACCCGTTGCTAAGGCATTTTTTACCGACTTAGGTTTTGAAAATACCGTTGCTGGCCAACAAGTTTTTGGTGGCCATGGTTATATTCGTGAATGGGGACAAGAGCAATTAGTCCGTGACGCTCGAATTACTCAAATATATGAAGGTACCAATGGTGTTCAAGCGATGGACCTACTGATGCGAAAAGTAGCAGGTTCAAAAGGCGCTATGTTAAAAGTGTTTACTGATGAGGTGAATACTTTTATTGAGAGTAGTTCAGGTGATCAAGCTATGAATGAATTTATTACTCCGCTAGCTGAAGCATTAACAGACTTAACAGGCTTAACTACAGATTTATTAGCTAAGTCACAAAGTGATGTAAATGAGTTAGGTGCTTCGGCAAATGACTATTTGCATGTATTTGGCTATACCGCAATGGCATTTGTTTGGGCTAAAATGGCGCAAGTGTCTTTAAATCAACTTAACGACGCTGAAAAAATGAATGATAGCCAAAGTGAATATGGCGCAGATTTCTATCAGAGTAAATTACATACTGCTAGATATTATTTTGCCCGCCTATTACCTAGACGATTATCAATGTTGGCAGCTATTAAATCAGGATCAGACACCTTGTTTGCCATCGATGACGAACTTTTTTAACCTTCTAGATTAGTTTAGAGAATAGCTTAATCAAGTGGTAAGTAAGGAGTAGTTTTTGTCTTTTGGGAAAAACTACTCCTTTGCTACCACTTCCATCACTCCAGCCAATAATATTTTACAATTCCTCTACAAAAAAGTTATTTTTCACTCTGTTCAAGGGATTGTTTGCCACAAAACCCCACAATTTCATCAACTTCTTTCTAAGCCTTAATTTCACTGGTGTTATAGCCAGTATTCATACACTAATTATTCCCTTTGCTTACTTGACAGTTCGTTGCTTTTTTCACTAAACTGTAGCAATGTGGAAAAAAGTGGGGGAAAGTGGATCTTTAAGTTCCAGTGATTATCACTTGATTGTTAATTAACCAAATGTGACGAAATAAAAACAGATATGTTTAGAGGCACTAGCGCAATTACGCTTGACAGCAAAAATAGGATCACGATACCTACAAAGTATCGTGAAGAGCTATTTGCTGATTGCCAAGGAAAAATGGTCTGTACTGTTGATATTCAGCAAGCTTGTTTATTGCTTTATCCGTTAGCAGAATGGGAAGAAATAGAATTATCGTTGGCAAATCTATCGAGCACAAATCCACAAGAGCGCTTATTCAAACAAATAATTTTGGGTAATGCCAGTGATTGTGAAATGGATAAAAATGGCCGCTTACTAATTAATGGCCCGCTTAGAGAGCATGCCAACTTAGAAAAAAATATTATGCTGGTTGGTCAACTGAATAAGTTTGAAATTTGGCATGACATCGCATGGCAAGAACAAATGCAGCAAGGCATTAGTAAAATTCAAAGTGGTGAAATTGAATTGACGGAACGCTTGCTTGATTTATCGCTTTAGTCACAGCTTAGTTACTTCATAAATATAAATGCGTTAACATTTTCGCGAACAAAGGTTATAAAAATAATAACATGGAATTAGACACTTCTCATATATCTGTGCTGCTTCAAGAAGCGGTTGATGGTTTAGCCATTACAGGTGAAGGATGCTTTATCGACTGTACTTTTGGTCGCGGAGGGCACTCGTCATTAATTCTATCTCAACTGTCTGCTGATGGCCGTTTAATCGCTATTGACCGTGATCCAACGGCAATTTCAGCAGCAGAGAAGTTTAAAGATGATGCTCGTTTTTTAATTGAGCATGAAGGCTTTGCTTCTTTAGCAGATATCGCTGAAAAACATCAATTAACCGGTAAAGTAGATGGTATTTTGCTTGACCTAGGTGTTTCATCTCCGCAACTTGACGAAGCTGAGCGTGGCTTTAGCTTTATGAAAGACGGTCCGCTTGATATGCGCATGGATACCAGTCGAGGCCAAACTGCAGCTGAATGGTTAGCTGTTGCCGATGTTGAAGATATTACCTGGGTATTAAGAACTTTTGGTGAAGAGAAACATGCTTGGCGCATTGCCAATGCTATTGTTGATAGCCGCGAAGAATCCCCTCTGACTAGAACGAGTCAATTAGCAAAGTTAATTAAAACAACTGCACCACAACGAGAAATTAAAAAGCATCCAGCAACGCGTAGCTTTCAAGCTATTCGCATGTACATCAATAGTGAGCTAGAGCAAATCGAAAAAGCACTAGCAGCATCACTCGATGTCTTAGCTGAAGGTGGACGTTTAGTGGTTATCAGCTTTCACTCCCTTGAAGATCGCCTAGTTAAACAATTTATGAAAAAGCACTCTCAAGGTAAAAAAGTACCTAGAGGCTTACCAATAAGCGAAGAAGAATTAAATAAGGGTAAGAAACTAGCCCTAATTGGCCGAAAATTAAAGCCAAGCAAAACAGAAGTCGAGCAAAATGTACGCTCTCGTAGTTCAGTTTTACGTGTTGCTGAGCGTTTAGCAAGAAACAGTGATTAGTTATGGCTGCGCGTGCCTTAGTATTTGATATTTGGCAAGACATCGTTCGTTTTAGTGTCACTTATATCTTGTTGCTCTTTGTGGTTATGTCGGCTTTTTCGGTGATTTATTACAGTCATGTGAACAGGCAAACAACCAGTGAACTTGAAGTGTTGTTATCAAAAAAAGATGAACTGAATATTGAATGGCGAAACTTGCTGTTAGAGCAAAATAGTTTAGCAGAGCATAGTGCAATAGAGAGTAAAGCAAAAAAATTATTAAACATGAAACGTCCTGAAGGGGACTCAGAAGTGATAGTGAGCCTGGAGTAATTATAAAACTTAAAGGCTAAAGAGTTGGTCTAACAAATGATAAAGCCAACAATATTATTAAACAGCCAGTAACAAACAATAATAAATGAGAACGGTGTGACTAAAAAAGCAGCCAAAAATAATAATCCACTAAATACCGCTCCTTGGCGTTATTATTTAGTGCTGGTTGTTGTTGCTCTCATTTACCTCAGCTTGATGGCACGCACTGCTTATATTCAAATTATTGAACCCGATATGCTGAAAAAGCAAGGCGATTTACGCTCTTTACGTGTTGCAGCGAATACCGTTCAACGTGGTTCAATTGTTGATAGAAATGGTGCTGAGCTTGCCATAAGTGTACCAGTAGAAACCGTATGGGCTGATCCTAAAGTTATCATGGATAATAACGCCCTAGCCATGACTAAACATTGGCAAGCTTTGGCGGATGTACTTGATCAAGATATCAATAAACTTACCGCCCGTGTTGTTAGAAGCCCTCGTAAACGCTTTATTTACCTTGAACGTAAAATTTCGCCAGCCATGGCAACCTATATTAAAGAATTAAAGATACCAGGTATCCACTTACGCAAAGAGTCAAAACGTTTTTATCCTACAGGAGAGATTAGTGCTCATCTTATTGGTTTTACCAATGTTGATGATAAAGGTATTGAAGGCATTGAACGCATGTACGATGACTTGCTTACAGGTACTGGTGGCGCTAAACGCTTTAGAAAAGATGCCAAAGGCCGAAAAATTGAAATTATCTCGGTAGAAGAAGCAGAGCAGGCGAAAGATATAACCCTAAGTATTGACCAACGTATTCAAGCTATTGCCTATAAAGAATTAAAGGGCGCAGTGCAGGCGTTTAAGGCAACATCCGGCTCAGTTGTAGTAGCAAATATCCATACCGGTGAGATTTTGGCTATGACCAATAGCCCTTCGTATAACCCAAATAATCGCCGTAATACCGCTATCCACAGATTTCGCAATCGTGCTATTACCGATATTTATGAGCCAGGTTCAACGATGAAGCCGCTCACTGCTCTTACTGCGTTAGAGTTTGGCTCCGCAAAAGCTAACTCTATTATCAATACAAGCCCAGGCTGGATGCGTTTAGGTGGACGACGCGTTAGTGACCCAATTAATCGTGGCAAGTTATCCATTGAAGAGATACTGATTACCTCATCGAATATGGGCACAACTAAGCTCGCGCTGTCAGTGCCAAAAGATTACCTGTTAACCAAGTTTTTTGATGCCGGATTTGCTGATGATACTGGCACCAACTTGGTAGGTGAAAGTGCTGGTATGATGCATGACAGAAGTCGCTGGTCGAAATTCGAACTGGCTACCTTATCTTGGGGCGCAGGTCTTGCTATCACGCCTGCACAATTAACCCGGTTTTACATGGCAATGGCTAATGGCGGCATAAAACGTAGGTTATCAATTGTAAAAGTCGATAAAGAAACGGCCAGACCTGAAGATCAAGAACGAATTTTTTCTGCAGATAACAGTAGTGCCATTACGAGTATGTTAGAAGCTGTAGTAGATGAGCACGTGCCAAAAGCTAAGATCGATGGCTATCGTGTTGGCGGTAAAACAGGTACTTCAATCAAAGCTGTAGCTGGCGGTTATGGTAACGACTATGTTGGTTTATTTGCTGGTATTGCACCAATTTCAAATCCAGAAATTGTTGTTGTTGTCGTTATTAATGAGCCAAGTGGAGATCTCTATCATGGCGGTGAAGTGGCTGCTCCAGTCTTTTCACGAGTGATGAAAGGGGCCCTGCGGGTTTTAAATATAGCACCAGATGCTAAAAAAATTAAAACGGCCAGTAAATCATCAAATCAAGAGCAGAAATTAGTTGTAGGAGAGCAAAATGCCTAAACCTACTACTAACATGATTATTGCTAGCTTAAATCAGTTTAATATTAGCTTACCAGATACCCTAAACCTCGAAGGTTTCTCTGGTGATTTACACAATGATAGCCGTGGCATAGCTACCGGTGATATTTTCTGCGCCATTATTGGTCACCACCAAGATGGCCGTCAGTATATTGAAAAAGCAATCAAGCTAGGTGCAAAGTTAGTGCTTGCTGAGTGTGAAAGTGAAGCTGAACATGGAGAACTTGAGTATTCTTCAAGTGATGTAGGCGTTATCATTGTTAAGTTTTATCAGCTTAATCAACATTTATTTAGCTTAGCAAAGTCGTACTACCAACAGCCTCAAAATGCCATGAGTATTATAGGTATCACAGGTACCAACGGTAAAACCACCACCAGTCAATTATTAGCTCAGATGCTAAGTGCGCATAATAAACCTTGCGCTATTATCGGTACCAATGGTGCAGGTAGTGTTGATAAATTAATCCCTATTGAAAACACTACCCCCAGTGCATGTGAGTTACACCAATTATTTAATCGTTTCCAAGATGAACATTTTAGCCATGTTGCCATGGAAGTTTCATCACATGCATTATCACAAAAACGTGTGCTTGCTGATTTATTTGATATCGCCCTATTTACTAACTTAAGCCGCGATCACCTTGATTATCATGGCTCAATGGCAAGTTATGGCGATGCGAAAAAAGAAATTTTTACGGGTGATAAACACCAAGTAGCGGTCATTAATTTTGATGATGAGCAAGGCAAACTTTGGCTAGGTAACTGGACAGAGCAACAACCTCTTTGGGTATACGGCTTAAATGAGGGAATTAGCGCTTATCAGCATTATGTTATCGCTAAAGATATTAATCGTCATAGCCATGGTGTTTCTTTCACTTTAGTGAGTCACCTAGGCAATGTTGATATTAGTAGTTCACTTCTAGGTGACTTTAATATCTATAACTTATTAGCTGCTATTAGTGTGCTACTCATTCAAGGGGTGTCGTTAAGCGATATTCCTAAGCTAGCTAAACAAGTAAATGCTATTTCTGGCCGAATGGAAGCGACTAGTGCTGATCACCTAGCAACAGCTGTAGTTGATTATGCTCATACCCCTGATGCGCTTGAAAAAGCATTGCAAGCATGCCGACAACACTGTGAGGGTGAAGTTTATGTTGTTTTTGGTTGTGGTGGCGATAGAGACAAAGGTAAAAGGCCTCTAATGGCGCAAGCGGCAGAAAAATATGCCGACTTTTTAATCGTGACTAATGATAACCCTCGCAGTGAGAATGCTCAGTCGATAGCTAATGATATTGTTGCTGGATTCACTAAGCCAGATGCGGACCACATCTCTATTATTTTAGAAAGAGAACAAGCGGTATTGAATACTTTGAAAAAAGCACAAGCTGGTGATGTGGTTTTATTGGCAGGTAAAGGCCATGAAGACTACGTTATTGTCGCTAAGCACGATGAAAATGGTGTTGTTATTGGTACACAAAAGTTAGCGTATGACGAACGATTAGTGGTAGCCGATTTTTATAATAAAGAGGCTGCCTTAGCCACAGTGCTTAACGAGGCAAAATCATGATCCCTATTACTTTATCTACCTTAATGGAAGTTACTGATGGTCAATTATTCATCGGTAAGAATAAAGCGTCATTAACGATTGATCATCTTGTCATTGATAGCCGCGCTGTTGATAAATACTCTGGCAAAGACTGTGCTTTTTTAGCACTTAAAGGGCCAAACTTTGATGGTCACCGTTTTGCAGAGCAAGTCATTGCACAAGGTTGTAAATTATTGATTGTTGATCATCATTTAACTGAAATAGATGACAACGCAGTAGCACAACTTGTGGTAAGTGATACGCGTATTGCTTTAGGTCAAATTGCCGCTTACGTTAAAAAGACACTAGCCCCGAAAACAGTAGGCATTACTGGCAGCAGTGGTAAAACAACCGTTAAAGAAATGGTAGCCGCAATTTTATCTCGGTTAGGTAATGTGTTGGCGACTGATGGTAACTTTAATAATGATATCGGTGTGCCATTAACCTTACTACGTTTAGATGCCAGTCATGATTTTGCTGTAATAGAGATGGGCGCAAATCATATTGGAGAAATAGCTTATACCACAGGCTTAACAAAACCGGATGTTGCCGTAATAAATAATATTGCCGCCGCACATCTAGAAGGTTTTGGTGACCTATGTGGTGTTGCCCGCGCCAAAGGCGAGATATTTTCAGGACTTGGTGAAAACGGTGTTGCCTTATATAACCAAGACACTAAATACACCAGTAAATGGCAATGGCGTTTGACAGATAAAACTGTGCGAACCTTTTCATGTATTAATTCGTCACCTGAAAATAAGGCTAATTGTTATAGCGAGAATGTCAATTTAGATAAAAGTGGTTGTGCAAGTTTTACTCTACAAAGTGAAGCTGGTTGTTGTGATATCAGTTTGACTATACCTGGCAAACACAATGTGTGTAATGCCGTAGCTGCAGCATGCATTGCGCTGGAGTTTGGCGCTAGTCTGGAAGATATTCGTTTAGGTTTAGCGCAAATGCAACCGGTCAAAGGTCGACTCAATTTGTACCAATTGCAAGATAATAAAACAGGCTGCTCTATAAAGCTTATTGATGATAGCTATAACGCCAACCTTGAGTCAGCGAAAGCTGCAGCACAATTATTATCAAGTTACCCCGGTAAACAGTTACTGATTTTGGGTGATATGGGTGAATTAGGAAATGAAGCGCGCAGTTACCATCAAGAAGTTGGTGAGTTTGCTAAGTCTTTACAACTTAATACTTTATTGTCGCTAGGTGTATTAAGTCAAAGTGCTAGTGATGCTTTTATCCAGAATAATAATAGCAACGAACAAAGTCGACATTTTAGCCAGAGAACTGAGTTAATGACTCATCTCATTACTATGCTGACACAAGAATTATCCGCAGGGCAGCAGGATATTGCCATTTTGGTAAAAGGTTCACGCAGTGCCCATATGGAATATGTCGTAGCAGATATTATGCATTGGTTTGAACAAATAAATAGTACACAAGTTAGCAGCCAACATGCTGATAACAAAGATAATCAATGTAAAGAAGGATTGGCGTAATGTTATTGTGGTTAGGTGAGTTTTTAACTCAATTTTATTCAGCGTTTAACGTTTTCTCGTATTTAACGTTTCGCGCCATTGTTAGTACGCTAACAGCGCTGTTTATCTCGTTATATTTTGGGCCAAAATTGATTCGTTATTTGCAAAAAATGCAGATAGGTCAGACAGTACGAGATGACGGTCCTGAAAGTCATTTATCTAAGTCGGGTACCCCGACCATGGGCGGTTTATTAATACTGGCTTCGATAGTTGTCAGTGTCTTACTGTGGGCAGATTTAACCAACATTTATGTATGGGTGGTGCTATTTGTTGTAGTGAGTTTTGGTGCAATTGGTTTTGTTGATGATTACCGTAAAGTTATTCGTAAAGATTCGAATGGTTTAATCGCCCGTTGGAAATACTTCTGGCAAACAGTGATCGGCTTAAGCACGGCATTGTTCCTCTTTTATATTGCCCAAGGGCCAAATGAAACAGCATTGTTATTACCCTTCGTTAAAGAAGTATTACCACAATTAGGCATTTTTTATGTGGTGATGACCTATTTCGTCATCGTTGGTACTTCAAATGCGGTTAACTTAACTGATGGTCTTGATGGCTTAGCTATAGTACCGACCATTATGGTTGCGGGGGCGTTTGCTTTGTTTGCTTATGTTACCGGTCATGCGAACTTCTCAAGTTACCTTAATATTCCTCATATCGCGCTAACTAGTGAGTTAGTGGTTGTTTGCACCGCTATTGTTGGCGCTGGCTTAGGCTTTTTATGGTTTAACACTTATCCGGCACAAGTCTTTATGGGCGATGTTGGTTCCTTAGCATTAGGTGCGGCACTGGGTGTGATTGCGGTACTTGTTAGACAAGAGTTGGTGTTATTTATTATGGGCGGTGTTTTTGTCATGGAAACTGTGTCGGTCATCTTACAAGTGGGCTCATATAAAATGCGCGGTCAGCGTATTTTCCGCATGGCACCTATTCACCATCATTATGAATTGAAAGGCTGGCCGGAGCCGCGTGTAATTGTACGCTTTTGGATAATTTCGTTAATTTTAGTTTTGATTGGTTTAGCAACACTGAAGTTACGATAACGTTGCGATAGGAATAGGTCAAAATAAAGGACAAAGTATGAGTTGGATTACAGCATTTAAAGATAATAATATTGTTGTGCTTGGCGCAGGAATGACAGGTTTGTCATGTCTGCGTTTTCTGCATTCACAAGGTTTATCATTTGCTGTTAATGATTCACGTGCCATGCCTTTCATCGACAAAAATGAGTTAACTCAATATAAAAATGACTACCCACAAGCAAGCTTTATTTTTGGTCAATGGCAACAAGAATTAATTACAAATGCCGATATTATCGTCGCTAGCCCAGGTATTGATTTAGCTGGCGAGGGTATATCAAAGCTTATTCCTAGTCACTGCCAAGTTGTTGGTGATGTAGAGCTATTTTGCTTAGTCAATAATAGTCGAATTAACCCAATGAGCATGTTGGCAGTTACGGGGTCAAACGGAAAATCTACCGTGGTGTCGTTACTTGCTTATTTAGCAAAAGTGATTGGCGCAAATGCCGCACTTGCCGGAAATATTGGCCAGCCTATTCTTGATTTATTACAGTTAGAACAAGCGGGTGACACACAGAGCGCAAATCAACCTGATACTGTTATTGTTGAGTTATCAAGTTTTCAGCTAGAAACCTTAACCAGTATGCAGGCGATTGCTGCCAGTGTACTTAACTTAAGTGATGATCACTTAGATCGTCATAAAACCTTAGCGAATTATCAGGCAATTAAGCAAAGCATTTACCCTCAAGCTAAGCTTGCAGTTGTTAACCGAGAAGATAATGCCACCGCGAGCTTAGTTAACGACCAAGAGAG
>PJEL010001798.1_pt1 | contig 20654 bp, 8 predicted proteins | sample 1853271 | NCBI WGS metagenome assembly PJEL01 (sample SAMN08108733, study PRJNA415343) | Invertebrate metagenome, whole genome shotgun sequencing project. | host: Globobulimina | place: Sweden: Gullmar Fjord | collected 2015-08
GACTCTGCTGCGGATAAGCCGCCACATTCAACAATAGCGACAAATATTCTTAGTAAACGTAAATCAACGTCATGAACTTGCATACTTATATTCTCGTTAGTTCGATAAATCCGGAATGAATTACGGTTATTATGTATTTATAAAACATATGGAGCAAGCTAAAATGAAGTTATTAATAGCAATTGTGCTACACAAAACAACTAAATATTTAGGAGCATTCAGATGACGTTTAAATATGGTATCGACCGTTTAAATCTTGATATTGTTAATGGGATTGCTGATGGCAGTATCAAAGCTGAACTTTGCCAAGAAGCTGTAGATAAAATTAATACAAGCCGCCAAAGAGTTGAAAAAATGGCCGCTTCAGATAAAGCAGTATATGGTATTAATACGGGGTTTGGTCCGTTATGTGATACACAAATTTCTCCTGAAGATACTAATTTATTACAAAAGAATCTGCTTATCACCCATGCCGTTGGTGTTGGTGAGCCAATTGCCAAAGCCATTTCAAAGTTAATGCTTATCACCAAAGTTCACGCATTAAGCCAAGGTTTTTCAGGTATTCGCCTAGAGACAGTTGAAAGAATGTTGACCTTTCTCGAACTTGACCTTATTCCTGTTGTACCAGAGCAAGGCTCAGTAGGTGCTTCGGGTGATTTAGCACCACTTTCTCATTTATTTTTACCACTACTAGGTGAGGGGGAGTTCTGGCAAGATGGAGAAGTCGTTGCTGCAGCACCGCTACTTCGTGAAAATGGTCTAGAAATTATGGACTTGCATGCAAAAGAAGGCTTGGCTTTAATTAACGGTACACAATTTATATTATCTCATGGCATCACAGCATTAACTAAAATGCGTTACTTATTAGACCTAGCCGATTTAACTGGTGCTATGAGTATTGAAGGTATGCAAGGCAGCGAGTCTCCATTTAGAGCAGAGCTTCATGCAACACGTGCATTTAAAGGTAATTTAGAAGTTGCTGCACGTATGAGAAGCTTCTTTAAAGGCTCACAAAACATGGCTGATCATGAAGAGTGTGACCGTGTTCAAGACCCTTATTCATTACGATGTATTCCACAAGTGCATGGTGCATCACGTAATGCCTTTTATCACTTAGAAGAGTTGGTTGAAATTGAAATGAACTCTGTTACCGATAACCCAATTGTTATCAGTAGCGAAGAAGCTATTTCGGGTGGTAGTTTCCATGGACAACCCCTTGCGATGGTACTCGATTATGCATCAATAGCTGCGGCCGAGTTAGGTAACATCTCAGACAGACGTTGTTACTTATTATTAGAAGGTATACACGGTTTACCAAGATTATTGACCTCTGCAGGTGGCTTAAACTCAGGTATGATGATCCCGCAATATGCAACCGCAGCACTGGTAACAGAAAACAAATCGCTTTGTTTCCCACCATCAGCTGATAGTGTACCAACTTCAATGGGCCAAGAAGATCATGTATCTATGGGCAGTATTTCGGGTAGAAAATTAAACCAGATTTTAGGAAATGTAGAAAAAATATTTGGTATCGAGTTAATGTATGCCGCGCAAGCTATCGAATTTAGACGTCCAAATAAATGCTCTGAACTTATTGAGCTAAACCACAAATTGATTAGATCAAAAGTGGCTAAGCTTGAAGAAGATAGACTGTTAAAACCTGATATTGATGCGATGATCAAATTAGTTAAATCACAAGCATTTACTGTTAGCTTTGATGAAAGCAAATAAGGGGACTCTTACCATGGAAACAGCAATGAATTTTCAAGAACAAATTAAACAAGGTATTCCAAGCGTATTGCCACAAGCGAAAGCTTATCCTGCTGATGCTAACCGTGCGCCTAAGCGTAAAGACATTCTTTCTGTTGATGAAAAACAGTTAGCGGTAAGAAATGCCTTACGCTACTTTCCAAAAGAGTGGCATCAAGAATTAGCAATAGAGTTCGCACAAGAGCTAAAAGACTTTGGTCGCATTTACATGTATCGCTTTAAACCTAGCTATCACATGAAAGCACGTTCAATTAGCGATTATCCGGCAAAGTGTCAGCAAGCTGCAGCGATCATGTTAATGGTTGAAAATAACTTAGATCCTGCAGTTGCCCAGCACCCAGAAGAGCTAATTACTTATGGCGGCAATGGTGCTGTGTTCCAAAACTGGGCGCAATACTTATTAGCGATGAAATACTTAAGTGAGATGGAAAGCGACCAAACTTTACATTTATACTCAGGTCACCCTATGGGGCTATTCCCATCATCAGTAGATGCACCGCGTGTAGTGGTTACCAATGGTATGATGATCCCTAACTATTCTCAGCCTGATGACTGGGAAAAGTTTAATGCGCTAGGTGTAACTCAGTACGGTCAGATGACTGCTGGTTCATTTATGTACATTGGCCCGCAAGGCATAGTACATGGTACAACGATCACAGTGATGAATGCCTTTCGTAAAGTGCTAAACAAAGATGAAAAACCACAAGGTAAAATCTTCCTTACTGCTGGTTTAGGTGGCATGAGTGGCGCACAACCTAAAGCGGGTAACATTGCTAACTGCATTACTGTTTGTGCTGAAGTTAATGCAAATGCGGCAACTAAGCGTCATCAGCAAGGTTGGGTTGATGAACTAATTGATAACATGGATGAACTTGCTGCCCGTGTTAAAGCAGCACAAGCAAATGAAGAAGTGGTTTCAATTGCTTATATTGGCAATATTGTCGATGTTTGGGAAAGCTTCTATGAAAAGGAAATATTTATTCATTTAGGCTCTGACCAAACTTCACTGCACAACCCTTGGTCAGGCGGTTACTACCCAGTAGATATTAGCTACGAAGAATCGAACCGTTTGATTCGTGAAGAGCCAGAAGTTTTTAAAACTAAAGTACAGGAAACATTAGTACGTCATGCTGAAGCTGTTAACAAACATACAGCACGTGGTACTTATTTCTTTGATTACGGTAACGCTTTCTTGCTTGAAGCATCACGCGCAGGTGGTGATGTAATGGCGGAAAATGGCATTGACTTTAAATACCCATCATACGTACAAGATATCTTAGGCCCAATGTGTTTTGATTATGGTTTTGGTCCGTTCCGCTGGGTTTGTGCTTCAGGTAAGCCTGAAGATCTGGATAAAACTGATGCTATTGCAGCTAGTGTGCTTAAAAAAATCATGGCGGATTCTCCTGAGGAAATTCAGCAGCAAATGCAAGATAACATCACTTGGATAGAAGATGCTAAGCAAAACAAGTTAGTTGTTGGCTCACAAGCACGTATTCTTTATGCTGACGCACAAGGCCGCATGGAAATTGCTAAAGCCTTTAATGATGCTATTGAAAGCGGTGAAATTGGTCCTGTAGTATTAGGTCGTGATCATCACGATGTTAGTGGTACCGACTCACCGTTCCGTGAAACATCAAATATATATGATGGCAGTCGTTTTACTGCAGATATGGCAATTCACAATGTTATTGGTGATAGCTTCCGTGGCGCTACTTGGGTTTCAATCCATAATGGCGGCGGCGTAGGTTGGGGTGAAGTTGTTAACGGTGGTTTCGGTATGCTACTTGATGGTTCAGCAGCTGCTGAACGTCGATTAAAATCAATGTTATTGTTTGATGTAAATAACGGTATTGCACGTCGTAGCTGGGCACGTAACGAAGAGGCCAACTTTGCTATAAAACGTGAAATGGCACGTACACCTAAGCTAAAAGTGACCTTAGCAAACTTAGTTGAAGACGATATCTTAAATAAATTATCGTTTTAGTTTAGTTAATTAGCTAATAAGAAAAAGCGCTACATCAACCTACATTAAGTAAGTTGGAGTAGCGCATTTTTATTGCTTATTAAAAATGCTATTTATTTGGTATGAATAGCTCTAATTATATAGTTACAACAGTTAGAGATCTAAAATGAAAATGTTACTTGTTTCATTCAGATCAAGTACTCCTATACAATCCCCTGTACTTTGTTCAACAACCATCATTCTATCAGTAACAACCCAGTTATCGGCTTCAAATAGTGGTTCATCGGCGTCTAATGTTGCATAAACAGTTGATGTAGCTTGACCTGTCTCGTGACTTATCCATTGAAGATCTACTTTAGTTGCTGAGGTATTAACAACTTTAAACTCTGGAGCATAAGTTGAGCTATCACGGTCATATGGTACTGCAAGGTCGCAAGAACCCATTACAGCAGTAGCTTCTTCAGGAAGTTGTATTTCATTAACTGCATCTTTAACAAGTTCTGCATCTATCTCGAAGTGATTATCTTCATCATTTAATAGTGCAATGCCAAGACAGTTTTCTGCTGCATCAGTCAGTACTACGCGGTCACCAACTTTCCAGTAAGTTGATTGCCATGTATCACCTTTCTCAAGCATCTCATAAGGACCACCCCAAGACTCGCCATCAGATCTTAACCAGTTAATGCCTACTGGTGAATCTGTTGTGTTAGTAATAGCCACACCTACAGCTGCAGTATCTGTTGAGTAATTAGGCTCAGCTAAAGTACAACTACCTATTTTGCCCTTTGCTGGCCAATGTGGTAAATATGGCTCTTCGATTTCAACCCTTGCTATTTCTTCAGGTAGCTCAACGCTACAGTCTACTCCGGTACAGGCTGTTAAATAGGCACCAACAATATCAGTGTAATGTCTGTAAGCACCAACAGTGACAAAGTAAGTACCTGCAACTGGATTATCTATAGTACAGCTCTCAGCATTACCTTCAGTTTCTGAGCTACAAGTATAAGTAGCATCAATAGTTGGGTGTACCGCTGAACCATGATTAACCCAAAGGTCAACATCGTTAGCGCCTTGTTGGGTAGCAATTGTCAGAGAAGCAGCCCCTTGTGGTACTTCAACTGAATATAACCAGCCGCCACTACCATTTATTGCTTGGTACTTACCTAACTCGAGTGCTTGCGCACTTTCATCAAATTGTTGTCTTAAACTATCACCAGTATACCAAGCGAGAAATTCGTCTTGATAGCTTTGCGCTTGAAATGTTAACTCTTCTTGAAAAGCATCCCATTCGCCAGCACGCATTTTAACTAACATGCCATTGACTAGCTCTGGGTGTTCTTCAACGAAAAAAGCGATAGCTAACTGTCCCCAAGAATACACGTTGGCGGTATGGTCGAAAATTTCACTTAAGGTGAATTGCTCTTCCTCATTGGCAATATCGATACGGCGGTAAGGGGTGTTGTAGAAGGTACTACTATATTCAGCTAGCCCTTCGCTCCACCAACCGTTTTCAGACATATAATTGCCTTCTTTATTGAATCGAGCATCTAATGCATGGATATATTCATGCTGTAATGAGCGTATGACAGGGAAGCCACCAGTCCACTCTAAGGCATTAAAGGTAAGAATATCCGAACGATGACTCCATTTAGTTGCTTCACTTTCAAGGTAAATCCCCGAATCGTTATCAACATTGAATAGATGTTCACCCCAAGCGACATGGTTTGAAAGGCTAGAGAAGATATGAAGATTGGTTATTTCATTTAAATCGCCTTCAACGGGAATACTAAACTCAGGGGTAATTGTGTCATCTAAAACAGTATTAAATTGTGCTTTAGCTTGTACTAAATCAGCACATACCTGAGTCAATTCCTCTTCAGTCATCTCTTGCGCACGAATACGAACGGAGGCGTCTGTACAAAGCTTATTGCCTTTAAATATTTGAGTACTTACATAGAGTGAAGCATCAGTAACTGCGCCACCTTCAAAAGCATCAATTAAAATGTGGTATCGGCCCGCAAGCGGTTTATCAATAATACAGGCTTCATTATCGCCATCTGATTTGAATGAAAAACAGTCAAATTCACCATTTTCACCAGCAGATGCTTCGGCTTCATAGCGAACGTAAAGATCAGGATCGCCAAGTGGTTCTCCTGCATCGCCATTAAATAGGTTTATTACGAGTGTTTCTGCATCCTCGGGCAAGTCTACTATAAACTTTAACGGCTCAGAGGTAGTAATATGGGGCATTATCTCTTCTAAGTTAACAGAAGAGGCTTCAGGAACAACGGGTACTTCAGGGACAATTGGTTCAGGAATCTCAACAATAGTGCTATCGTCGCTTCCGCCACAACCTGAAAGGGCAAGTACGATGGCCGTACTCAAAGTTAACTTTTTAAATGACATATATTTACTCCGCGTAATTTACAACTTTGTTAATCTTATGTCCTTTAAGTGGTGCTTCCTTTAATCGCCAATGGACTAACGTAGTTTTATTTTTAGTTTTTGTAATTTATTTAACGGCAATTTTTATAGAACTAATTGCTTGGTATACAATATACGATGGTGTGTGCTTTGAAGCAAATAACAAAAAACACATTTTAATTATGCTCGCTTGTACTGCTTCTTTTGATAAAAGCGACTCACTTCTTGTACAGTCATTTTTAAGGGCTTTACTATATAAAGACTACTTATGATGTCTGATGAAAGGTGATGGAGTCTTATGGTTTTATTTTATTTGTTTTAAAACAATGCAGTAGCATACTGAAAGGTGTTTTTTTGTGGTAAGGTGACATGCTCGTTTTGTTAACTTTGTAGTGCGACAAGATGAAAACAAATTATGTTGATAACTAGTATGCAGTAATTTTTAAAAATGCTGCATACTGTATAACTTTGTACTTGACTCAATAAGCTATGATGAATTATGTTGAATGGGATGTTATAAAATTAACACAATAATAAAAAGCATATCGAAAAGATGCACCATTGGGACACGCCAATAATCAAAGATTTATTATAGGAGTATATTGTGCGCTTAAAGCATATTTTCGCCACAATATTTGCAGGATTGGTTATGACCCATGCACAAGGTGCAGACCTCATAGCCCCAGCAAGTCAGTGGCAATATTACGATAAAGTAGAATCACCGGGCATTAATTGGCAGCATACTGGTTATGACCGTAGCTTATGGAAGTTAGGTTTTGCAGAGTTAGGTTATGGCGATGGCGATGAAACTACGGTTACCTCATTTGGTGATGAGCCGACTAATAAGCCCATCACTCAATACTTTGCAAAAAACTTTACCGTAGAGGACTTAAATAGCATAGATGCTCTTAAGCTACGTGTTTTAGCTGACGATGGTGCCGTTGTATATATTAATGGTAGTGAAGCATTTCGGTTAAATCTTCCTGGGAATCAAACTCATGATACCTTAGCGCTAGACTCTTCAATAGAAAGTATCTGGATTGAACAAGCCATTTCAAGCGCTTTGTTACGTCAAGGTGAAAACTTAATTGCTGTTGAAATACATCAACTTTCTCGCCAAAGTAGTGATATAAGTTTTGATCTTGCCTTAACATATACGCCAGTGGCAGTTAAAAAGAATTCAAAAGACTTAGCCGAACATTTACCTCAATTAAATGCAGGCAAACCTGAAAGTGTTTCTGTGATAAATGATAAGACTTTTTCTAATACCTATAAAGTTACATTAGAGCAAGGCGTTTCCTCGTTAGAAATTAAAACCTCGGGCGGAAGTGGTGATGCTGATGTATATGTGCGCTTTGGTGAACCTCCGACATTGAGTAACTGGCATCATCGACCTCATCGGCCAGGCAATAATGAATCGGTGAATTATCAAAACCCTAAAGCTGGCGTCTACTTTATTTCATTATATTCTTATAAAGCGTTTGCCGATGTGCAATTAGTTGTCAATTGGCAAGAAGCTAGCAGTGCAGAATTAGTAAATGATGGCCCTTATGTACTTGAAGATAAGCAGAGTAGTAAACAAGCATATTGGGTATGTGAAAATGCCTTACATCAAACAGTTGTGACAAAAAATGAGCTTATTCGGCCAAAAGCTTGCAATTTTTTACCTGAGCCTAACTTAAAGCTATCCCCTTATGTCATTGAGAAAGATGTCTATAAAGGAGTTGATAAAATTATTGCATTAAGTGATATACACGGCCAATACGATGTCTTAGTTGAGCTATTAACTAACCATAATATTATTAATGAAAAGGCTGACTGGAATTTTTCTGATGGTCATATGGTTATTACTGGCGACATATTTGACCGTGGTGAGCAAGTTAATGAAGTGCTGTGGCTTTTATATAAGCTTGATTCACAAGCACAACAAGCTGGTGGTCATCTGCATTTATTAATGGGTAATCATGAGCAAATGGTTTTAATGGGCGATCTTAGGTATGTTCATGAAAAATACCAAGTTGCTGAGAAATTACTCAGTCGTAGCTATGATCAGCTTTATGATAAGCATACCGAAATAGGGCAGTGGTTACGTAGTAAACATACCCTTGTTAAAATAAATGATGCTTTATTTCTTCATGGTGGCATCAGTGGACAATGGATTGATCGAGAGTTAACTATAGGGCAAGCTAATAAATTATTTCGCCAGTATGTTGACGATGATAAAGCTAAAATAAAAAATGATGACATGTTAAATTTTTTATTTTATGCACATGGACCAACGTGGTTTAGGGGCTACTTTTCTGAGGAATTCCCTGAGAAGGAAGTTGATAAGTTATTAAGATATTTTGATATTAACCATATTGTTGTTGGTCATACATCACAAGATCAAGTGATGGGATTTTTTAATAATAAAGTTATTGCTATAGATAGCAGTATCAAATTAGGGAAGTCGGGTGAATTATTACTGTTAGAGCAAGGAAAGCTCACCCGAGGTTTATTTGATGGTACAACATTAAAGCTGCAAAGCCACTGACCAAATATCACCATTTAATTGGCTTATTTTACTTGCACTAAAGGTATAAATTAACTTTTGCGAGCGAGAGTTTAACTCTAGCATAGGGTAAATACCTACTCTATGCTGTTTTCCTGTCGAAAAGTCGAGCTGCCAAAGTTGACTCTGGTTTATATTATTAAATGATGTTAAATAATATAAATACTCATCATCGACAAACCAATTTCTAGGTAAGTTGTGCTGTGCTGAATCCGTTATTAACTTAGGTACAGTGTGCCTATCCCATAACCACACTCCCGAGGCTTTGTTGCTTGTATAAACTATTTGGCGTTTATCAGGTGTTAGCCGTGCTTGATAGATGTTTAAATCTGATAGTTTTGTCTTTTGCTGTGATTCAATGTTGTATTGGAATAAATACCAGTCATCTTTTTGTTTTTGTGTGAATAGTATCGACTGATTTGTTTGCCAGTCAGTAATGCTGATTGGGCTTTCACCTATAGCAATTAAACTATGCAGCTTTGAATCAGTCTGATAAGAAAATAAGAAATACTCACTGTTAATTTTTATAATCGCAATGAGCTTTTTGCTATTTGGCGACCAACGTAAATCATAAATATAATCAGCAATACTCGATTTAATATGGGATAGTTTATTTCCTTGTAACAGCCATATTCCATACTCTCCTGTACGGTTTGATACAAAGGCCAGATTTTGCCCATTTCTACTAACAACACCTGTAGTGTCAACGGCTTGTGAACGAGTTAAGTTGTGAGATAAATTTGCATCTTTTAGTGAATAATTTACCACCTGGGTTGAATGGTTAGCTTGACTAAAAATAAGCTGGTTATTGTTTGCATCGAAGTGCATATTGCGGGTAGTAAAATTATTGCTTTCAATGTTATTAATGTGTTCTGCAGTTAGCTGCCCTGTGAGTGATAACCTTGATGTACCTTCAGGTAAGGAAAGTAATAATTCCTCCTCATTTAACCAGACATAGCTATGTATTTGAGAGAAGTTGCCACTTATTCTTTGCGTTTTACCTTGTAAGTCGACAACAAATAAAGCTTGCTCTCGGTAGGCAAAATGTCGAATGAACGCAATTTTCTCTCCATCAGGAGAAAACTTAGGTAACTGATCTTTTATGCCTGCTCCGCTCTGGGTTAGCAGTTGGGGTTGTTTTAACTTGGTATGTACGGTGAATATACTAGGCCGGCCTGTTACTGGGTGAGCCTGGGTGTAGGTGAGTAAGCTCTGCTGTGGGTGCCAGCTTAAACCCGAACTTGTTTGTTCTAACTCGATAATTACTTGAGTATCATCAGAGTTGGTATTGATTATAGCAAGCTCACTTTTATCTACTTTGTCTATAACAACGGCTAGAGAAACATTGTCTTTATTAAAAGTAGGATAACTATAATTATGTTTTTGATTACCAAGCCAGTAGGTTTGGTTGTTAGTTTTATCTAATAACTTTAACTGGTTTGGTATGCCTTGAGCTCTGGCAATATAAACAAGTGACTCACCGTTAGTTGATACGGTAGGCATAATATTCTGTTCTTGGCTATAAGTGATACGACTCAGTTTGTTTTCAGAGCTTTTTTTGGGGGGCTGAGGGGGAGATACCGTCTTAGCAATGATTGCTATGATTATTATAGCTAAAGTCAATGCAGCTGAAGTCTTCCAGTGTTTTAACCACCCCTTATTAAAGAAGAATGTTCCATGAATCCTTGATTTTTTCTGCTCTTCTTTTGCTTGTATTTCTTCAGAAACAAGGTGATCAGGCGAAAGATTTTTTTCAATGTTCTTTTCAATATTTTTTTGTACTGAGGCTTGATGCTCTTTAACTCTGGGATCTTCTAATATTGTGGTTGGTGCAATTAACTTGTAGCCTCTATTACGAATAGTGGCAATGTATTTTGGGTTGTTGGGGGTATCACCTAAAGAACGGCGAATATTCCACATAGCTCGGTTTAGAGCGTCCTCGGTGACAACTTGGTTTTTCCAAAACTCGGAAAATAAAACTTCTCTAGAAACAACATCGTTAGCATGTATAACTAGATACTGGAGAATAGCCATGCCTTTTGGCTCAAGGTGAATTTCACGACTTCCATGCCACATCAAATTCTGGTTGGCATCCGCTTGCCAATCTCCTACTTGAAACAGATGAGGTAGGATTTCACTCATAGGCGTACTGCTATCATATATTTGTACCTGAATTTTATTGTCTTAGGCAGATTATAATATTTTCACTAAAAAAAAAAGCCGCTCAAATGAGCGGCGAAGAAGTTCACCTTATATAGCTATGTAATCGATAAAAAGACATAGCTATTTTTAGGGACACAATTTCATCAGACGCTTTACTGCTTAGGCTTAAAACTCAACAGATGTACCTATTGATGTTGAGAAACAGTAAACACTTGATGCCACTTCATTGAGCAACATTTGATAAAAAAAACCAACTTATCAATCATGATGGAAGCTTACGTTACCTTACTAATGTATAATTCACCAATAAATCATAAGCTTACGGTTACTTATTTTGCCCTGATTTAAATCTTGCTTAGCACGGGTTATATAAAAGAAATAAAAAAACGCTGACGAGCAGCGCTTTACTTTTGCAACTATTTTTTAAAAGAGCTTAATTAATTGCACCTGATGGCGGTGCTGGCTCATTTACCTCTCTTGATTTACTAACAGGGGCATGTTCATGGCCATGTCCTTGAGTGTCATTGTGCCTAGCATCTCTTGATTGGTTAGCCGCTAAAGGAGGCGGTGGAGCTAATCTAGCATATCCTCTTGCTTCTCTTTGCATTTCAACTTGCTTGTCTGTGTTTCTTTTCATATTAAGGGCTGGTGTGGGTGATGTGTTCGGGGGACTTACTAGCTGAGCACTTTTATTCTCTTCTTCATGGATAATGCGACCGTTTTGATTGCTGGCCAGGCTTGTTATTCCTTCAACAGGTTTTACAAATGTGCTTTTTTTATCACTTGATAAGTGAAGGTAGCTAGAAATTGTAATAGCGGCAGTGGCAGAAACAGCGACAAGTAAATTTAGTGTTTTCATGTTTTATCCTTACTTCTTAGGTGAAGGGGAGCTAAAAGCTGCATAATTAGCAGCTTTTAGTTCGTTATGAGTATTACTGAAGGGTTAGTTGCATTTTAAGGCCACCAAAGTCACCATTTAAGGTAATGTAGTGCCAATAAATATCATCATCTAATTCAACCGTAAGGCTGTCATCGTTACCATTACCGTTTGCTATACCGGCATTGTTCTCAGCGGTAGGACGGCTATCAGCTTGATATAAAATATCGGCATTGCCCCAACCACCAGACGTGGTTATGGTTAACGTTGATGATAAGTTATCAGGGTTAGGGATAGAAAATGCCACCCTACCGGCTTCAGAAACAATACATTCAACAGTATCACCAAATTCAAGTCGGCCTTGATCCTTGTCGTAAGCATTGTCAACGACTTCTACTTCACAAGGAGAGAAGTCAGTACTGATGGTGACAGGTTCACCTTCCCAATTTCCATCTTGACCACTGCTTAATGCGTCATCATCACTTGGGCCAAATTCAACAATACCGCTTTCTTGGGTTGATAAGTCACTAACTAACCATAAGTTCCACTCTTCATCATAGCTACTACCAATGTTGTCCATAAATGTTTGGTATTCATCATATTGATTACCTCTCAAGTAAGTTAATATTTGATTTACATCATTACGATGCTTTTCAAACATAAACCTTACGGCTAGATAGCCCCAACGGTAAATACGGTCTTGTCCAACGGAGTAGTCGTTTTTGAATATTTCAGACAAGGCGTACTCTTGACTTTTGCCAACACTGATTGCCCTAGTGTTATCATCAAGATTAGAAATGTATTCGGCTAAGCCCTCTGTCCACCAGACAGTGTCAGTTGATAAACCTCTCGCAAAATCACCGTATAGGTTAAATCGTGCATCTAAATAATGAACGTATTCATGCTGTAAATTCCAAACATGAAAATCAGGGCGCTTCCACTCGGCTTCATAAGCAATAAAACGTGCTTGGTTTTTCTCATTACTTGGTGCACCTTCAAGGTACATACCACCATTATTGGTATTAATATTGAAAAACTGTCCAGCATAAGTACGGTAATCATCTGAAGAATCGAAAATAACTAGTTCAAGTGACGTGTTATTATCATCAGCTACAGGGACATTAAGTGTTTCAAGGATTGAATGGAAGTTGCTTTCTTGTTCGCCTAAAACCTCACAAATCCATGCACCTTGATCATTGTATAACTGTTGAGCTCGTACCTTTAATGAATCTGAGCACTTGTAGTTAAAAGTTAACGTTTCGGCTTCAAGGGTATAAGCAAAACCACATATATCATAATAATTACAACCAACACGATCGTAGTAATCAGCCATGCTTGCAGCCGTTATCCATAACACTTTGCTGTTATCATCTTTATTGGTTGAGTCAAGAATACCTTTAACTAAGGCTTTAACTGTCGGTATCATTTCTTTGATATGGTATAAACGAGATAACTCTCTAACTGCATTAATTAATATATATTCAGCGTCAGTGTTTAAAGTATCCCTATGGGCTAACTGGAAGGTATTCAATGCATCTAAAATACTATGATCATAAGCATATAGAGCTTGTAAATCTTCATCCCATTGCGATCTAAATAAAATGGTGAATACAGCATTAGCAGCATTATTCATGCCCCAACTTTCTTTCCACTGGTCATCATATTCAGTTAATACTTTAGTAATTACATGCTGAAATTTAGCGCCTAAGTTGGCAGAATCAATTAAGGTTATTGCTTCTCTTAATATAGGGGCATTTTCATTACTTACCGTCCATGCATCGCTATTATTAAAAAAGGTATTTAGTGCTGAAATAATGCTCTCTTGTGCAGCAGTACTGTATTCAGCTACATCATCAGGTGAATAATACTGAACATAATAGGCGGCGCGTAAATAATAAATCAATGACTGAAGACCACCAGTACCGTCTCCTGAATAGTTTTTCGCTTGTTCCTCCATGGCATTTGCTACCGAAATAATATTTGCTTCTGAAAATAGCTGTGTTGCATCTTCACCAACAACTTGAAAAAGTGGACTGATAGTTTGAGCACTATTACTTGTAAGCTCAGCAACTAAATCATCGCCATTTAAGTCAATATAAATATCTGCGCCAGTTTTAGGAGATGTATCCTCATCAGAACCTTGATTAAATAATGAGTTATCAATAGTGTAGTTATTGCTTGTTTCGGTTAATACCGCGACGGCTAAACATTTATCTTCACTATCAGTAATCATCATGCGGTCACCCTGAGTCCAAGCACTCGCGGTATAACTATCGCCATTATTCAAGGTTTTATAATTATTGCTTAAGTTTGCTTTTCCTGTTGTAGGATTTACCCAATAAAGCTTTACGGCATTGTCTGTGGTATTGGTGATTGTTATTGCTGCATCATCAGTTGCACGCTCATACCAATTTAATAAATCACAACTTCCTAATGTATTCGCAGCAGGAATATCTTCGGTAGTAATGGCATCTATGACCATGGCTTGACCAATAGTGTAGGTATTGACTGTTTCAGTCATAACTGCAACACCTAAGCAACTTCTTACTTGGTCTGCAACAACTAAGCGGTCACCTTTTTTCCAGTAGGTGGCAGTATAGTTGTCACCGCTATTTAAGGTTTTGTATGGGTTATCAAAGTTCACTTCACCGGTGGTATTATTTATCCAATAAAGCGTTACTGGAGTCTCTGTGCTGTTGGTAATATTAACCGTTGCAGGTGCACTTGAATCACGTACATATTGATATATCAAGTCACAGCTTCCAAAGGTATTAGCTGCGGGTATGATTTGTGGTGGTGGGGCTACAGCATCGGTATTTTGTTGCGCCCAATGAAGGAAGCCATCGCCGTCAGTCGCTGAAATACGAGCAAGCTCGGTTTGGTATAAGCTTTTATCTGTTTGACGTAACGCATTAGTTAATAGTGCTACATCCGCTGGTCTCTCTTCTGACAGGTATTGCATGGTTAAGTAACTCCATGGATAAAGGTTGTTGAAACCATATTCCATGAATAATATGTTGTGAATTGGCGGGATATTTTCACCAACAACAGAATTTAAGTTACGCACATTACCTATATCTTTAGAAATAAACTCAGCCCAACCTTCGGCCCAAGATACCGTGTTGTCGTGGTAGTTAAATTTCCCATAGAGGTTATATCTAGCATCTAGGTAATGAACAAATTCATGCTCTAAGTTATAAACATCACCTTTACCTTGGCAAGAATACGGTACCCATGAGTCAAGACATTGCATGGCATGGAATCTTGCTACATTACCTTCAATAGCAGGGTCACCTTCAAGGTAAATGCCACCATTATTAGTGCTGTGGTTGAAAAACTCATAGCCATAGGTATCGTAATCTTCAGGGGTTGCATAAACGACAACTTCTAGTTTGGCATTGGTGTCGTCAGCAACAGGGATATTGTTTGTTTTAAAGAAAGCATGAAACTTATCTTCAATAGCGGCCATTTTATTACACGAGCTAATTAATTGCTCATTGCTCATCGCTTGTGAACGAATAAGAATATTATCGTTACATTGGTAGTTAATAGATAAAATATCATCCACTGTTGGTTTAACAATACAGTATTGGGCAAGTGGATCATTATCGTCACATACACGACCTGTTGTTTCTAAGTAGGTTGCACTAACTTCTTTTTTCGCAATCTCTATTGATATATCCCCAGTTACTTTGTCGACGATCTCAACAATGATGCTATCTATTCTTTTCTTGGTCGCGTCGTCGGCTATATTACTGACGGTGCCTAAGGCAATGAATAAATGACCTAAAATCCACTTTTTATCTTTATCATCAGTCCAACGTAAATCCAGACCTGTTTCACCTAGGCCATAACTGCGAAGTACTGAAATGACGTTTAACATATTGTTATTAAAAGTACTCTTTAACTCTGTACTATCTTTCGCATAATGGGCCATATCATATACGGCTTTAAGTAACTGGTTGCTACTGTAGCTATAATTTGCATAAGTATAAGGGTTGCTAAGTTCTGAGTACACTTGTAACAGTGCAAGTAAGTGTGGCATTTGCTCAGAAAAGTATTTACTGACCGGAGAGTTAGTAAAATTGAGCATTGCTGTTGCATAGCCTTCTTGAATTAAACCAACAGGAGAGTCTGTTGAATGAAAATCGCTCATTTTGGCGACTGCTTGCAATGCATTATTTAGGCGCAGGGCTTCGTCATTGCTGAAATCTTTATAGGGTCCATAGAAGCTATAATTCCTTAAAAAGTACATTAGCTGATCTAACTCAGTACTGGTTATATCATCTTGCGCGGCTAGGAAGTGAATCGCGTTGGCTACATCGGTAATTGGATCTACTTCACCCGTAGAAATGGCTTTCCAATCTGCCCAAGTGCTAGCGATAATTTGATTCACCACATCTGAAAATTCACTTGTCGAAGACAGTGTTGGCTCAGGGATGTTAACTTGAACATCCTTTTCAATAACAACATAGTCTTTTGTTCCTGATGCTGCTGTTACCAATAAACTAACCTCTTCATTGATACCAAAGATGCTGACATACAAGCGTCCAGTATCAGTATTAACGGTTAAGCTATTTTCAGTGCCATCATTTTCAGAAACATTACTATAGCGAGAGCGTGTCGCCCACTTACCTTCGTTTACATAAATGTCTGCATCACCAGTACCTCCTGAGGTAGTGATAGTGACATTGGTATTGTCTTGCTCAACATCAAGGTGATAGTAGAGTCCGTTGCCTGAAATACACTCTTTTTGATCTAAGGTTAACGGATAGTCAGTCATGGTATTTTCACCACACATGCCATCATCAATAGAAGTATCTTTAACTTTAAAGCTAACCTCCTCATGAAGCCCGTATAAGGTGATATATAACCGACCTGCATTTGCCGTGAAATTAAGTTCTTCAAAAGTACCTGGGTTACTTGTTCTATTGTCGTTTCTACTACCGGTTGCCCAACCTTCTGTGCTTGTTAGGATGTCGGCTTGACCTGTGCCGCCATAAGTTGATATTTGTAATGGCGTACCATCGTTTTCAATATCCACCCAAAAATAAAGCCCATTACCTGAAGTACATTCTTTCTGGCCAAGGGTAAGAGCATTGCCTGTTGTGGTGGAGTCACCACACATTTCTGCTTCGTTTGCATTACTATTCACTGAGGTAACGAGAGTTGTGATTACTGTTACTGCGGTGAGAAGTCGTTTTATTATTTTATAATTCATAAAAACTTCCTATCTCATTGTCTAATTTTATGTTGTTTAATTTTTATATTTTTGTTGTAGGTATTCTTCGTTATTTTTATTTTTTCGTAATTATTGTTAACGGCTTACCTCGAGAAGACTCCTTCTAACGAGAGGTAAGCGCTTTTGTATACAAAATGAGTTTTTGCATACAATGCTATTAGTACTAAAGATTAAATTACTTCGATATAGGCAAAAGCCAATGGTTATCTTTAGTAAGGTTTCACTAGGTTGAAAGGTTAAGCAGGAAAGGTTTGGATAGGCATAAATGGATGAAGAATATATTATTAACTTGCCTTTATCTGGGGGGATCAACAAAAAATTTAATTCCCTTCATCACGTTAAATATCACATCGACAAATAAGTTACTTAAGCTTGCCAAAGATATATTTATATCCTTAATTTTATAAACAAATAAGTTCTTAGTTAGGCCTCGCATATTAATCTTAGGCTTCTCTTTTCTCATTCAGAGTCCTAGCTAATGCTAGCTGATGTTAGCTGACTATTGACCATCCATCATTCTTTACAGCGTTAATTTAGTTATGTTGCTAGGGGAGTGACTGATATAGCGATTGGTAACAAATGCTTATCCTGTTCCCCGAAATGACCTAGCTATAAGTAGAAGCGCTATACATTTATGGGGTCATGAAAGGTGAGTAAAAAATATATTAAGCAGAAAAGAGAAGTCAAAAACTATTAAGTTACCCCTCACTTTTTAATTTAAATAAAAGGCAATGCAAATGATAACTACAACTAAAAAAGCAAAATTTTGCCAAAAGGGATTTGCAAAAAAAATTATTACCAGAACTTTACTCCTTTCCGTAGCAAGCACTGTGAATGTATGGGCCGCTGAAATTATACGAGGACCTTATGTTCAAATGGCGACTGACAAAAGTATGACTATAAGGTGGAAAACGGATGTAGCTACTAATAGCCAAGTTAGTTTCGGTAATGCCGTTGATGCATTAAGCAATAAAGTGTCATTGGAGGAGTTAACCACAGAACATGAAGTAAGCATCGAAGGTTTATCAGCCTTAACTCGCTATTATTACGCTATTGGCTCATCGACAGAACAACTTGATGGAAACAATGCAGAAACTTATTTTGAAACATCCCCTATTACAGGTGATGCTGTACCAACTAGAATTTGGATTTTAGGTGATCCTGGGCGTGCTGGAGATAACCCGACAACCTTAGATCAAAAAATAGTACGCGATGGATATTATAATTTCTCAAATGGAAAGCACACCAACTTTTGGATGATGCTAGGGGATAATGCATATACTGATGGCACTATAGAAGAATACCAAAACGCAGTATTTAACCAATACCCAAAAATGTTGAAACAATCGACTCTTTGGCCTGCAATGGGAAACCATGATAACCGTACTGCCAAGGTAGAAACTGGCACGGGTGGTTATTACGATTTATTCACTATGCCAACACAAGGTGAAGCAGGCGGAGTGCCCTCAAAAACAGAGGGCTATTTTTCATTTGATTACGGAAATATTCATGTTGTTTCTTTAAATTCTAGTGATAGAGAGCACTATGATGTGGATGTGATAAAGAATGAAGACGGCTCTGTTACTTATAGTGGTGCACCTATGGCGCAATGGTTAGAAGATGATTTAGCAAGTAGCAATGCGGAGTGGCTAATTGTTATTTTCCACCATCCCGTCTACGGTAAAAGCGGCCATGATTCAGACACTGAATATAACATGGTGAAGATGCGTGAGGTATTTGTTCCTATTCTAGAAAAACATGGTGTAGACCTTGTTATGATGGGTCATAATCACTTTTATACCCGAACGACATTAATTAACGGCCATGATGGAAAGTCATCTACATTTGACAGTGCTAAACATGTATTAAATGGCGGTAACGGGCGTATTGATGGTGATGGTGCTTATGTCAAAACAGCAGGAAAAGCTAATGATGGCACTATATATATCACTCATGGTGCCAGCTCAGGTGGTGGCAATGGTTACGCTGAACTGGTAACTGATGAAGATAAAGCTTCAGGTAAACGACATCCTAGTGACTATATTTATGGTGGTCGTGGCTCAATGCTGCTAGAAATCAATAATAAAACACTTAAGATGAATGTGCTCAATCCACAAGGTGTTATCAAAGATTACTTTACCATTGAACATACAGATGAAAATGCACCAATCAATATCAATCCTGAAGCCGTAGTGAATGGTCCCTACGTTGCCACAACAGCAGATGATGTTACTTTTTCTAGCGCAGGTTCTAAAGATAATGATGGCATAATCAGTAATTACTTATGGAACTTTGGTGACAACACGACCAGTAATGAAGAAAATCCTACTCATCAATATCTCACAGCCAATGAATACACGGTAACCCTACAAGTAAGGGATAATAAGGGCGCTGTAGATATTGCTACGACTACAGCTAACATTACCGCCGGTGTTATTGATAATACCTTGGTAAATGGAAAGTATCGTTTGCTTAGTGGCTTGAAGTCATCAGAGCAGCATTTTGCGATTAATATTCCGGTCAATGCAACAGACCTTACTTTTAGTTTATCTGAAGGGACTGGAGATGCTGATTTATATGTTAATCAAGGTTCACCAGCATCTACTGCGGATTATAATTGTCGACCATACAAGCAAGGCAATGAAGAATCTTGCCAAATTGTTGATGTTGTTGAGGGCGCGTACCATGTGATGGTTCGAGGTTATAATGACTTTAATAATGTAAAACTAACGGCAACTTTTGGTTTGAATAATCAACCACCAGTAGCTTCTATCTCAGCTGCTTCTTCGGTCACAGTTGGTAACCCAATCAGCTTACAAGGAGGTAACTCTAGTGATGCTGATGGTGAAATTGTCAGTTATAGCTGGGACTTTGCTAATGGAGATATTAGTAGTGAAATTAACCCAAGTTATGTCTTTAAGGGGGTTGGCACTTATGTTGTTTCTCTTACAGTAGAAGATGATTTAGGTTTAACAGATACAACCACAGTTGAAGTTAATGTAATTGAACGTGAAGTTAATCAAACAATACCTGATGCCTGTTCTCAAAATGCTGATATCAAGTCAGAAGGAAAGTTAGTACTAGATACTACACATTGTTTGGCAGACATTACTGGTAGTGGTCAATTGCAATTTGCTTATTATGTAGAAAGTGAAGATGTTGGCAAAAGCTTGCAGGTGAGCAGTGGACATGGAGCAGGTAATGCAAATATTTATCATAGATATGAATTGCGACCTAACTTATCTAATTACGACAACTTAGCAAACAATGAAGATAATAATGAACACATGCAAATATCAAATGCTCAAGGTGGTTGGCATTACATTCATGTTCGCGGTAATGATAACTTTAGCGGTACCAGTTTAAAAATAACTTACGATAATAACCAAAAACCACAAGCTGATATCAATGGACCATATAGTGGTAGCACAACAGCAGAAGTTGACTTCTCAAGTGCCGGCTCTTTTGATAATGATGGTGAAATTGTAAGTTATGGCTGGAGCTTTGGTGATGGTGAAGTTAGTAGCCTAGAAAACCCTTCTCATCAATATACTAGCGCTGGTGAATATACCGTTAGCTTAACCGTGACTGATAACAAGGACGTTTCTCATACTGATACGGCACAAGTGACGATAACGAGTGAGCAGGTTAGTGAAATAAT
>PJEL010001799.1_pt1 | contig 20651 bp, 19 predicted proteins | sample 1853271 | NCBI WGS metagenome assembly PJEL01 (sample SAMN08108733, study PRJNA415343) | Invertebrate metagenome, whole genome shotgun sequencing project. | host: Globobulimina | place: Sweden: Gullmar Fjord | collected 2015-08
CGTGCTGCATGCTCTTCTTCTTGTCCAATTGATTCACATTGTTTGTGAATGGGATCTATTCAGAGACTTCTGTGTTGTTGTTTCCAAACACCGATCCAGCATCATCATAGTTTTATATACCGGTAGTAGCATTGAATGACCTGTGAATGACACGTATGTATGAACATGTGCTACCAACATTGCCAAGTTTAAATTTTTTTCTTATTTTTAGCAATAGTACTATTAGTACTAGTGCTATAGCTATAACATTAATGTTATATATAACGACATAGATGTCGTTATAACGTTCCATGTTTCTTCAGAGGCACACACACACACACACAATCTCATCTGCCCAGCAAAAGGAGAGAGATTCTGGATTCATAGTTACTATAGTATAGCTATAGTAGGGTACGAGGAGTTTCTGTGTATACAAGAGAGATAGCTCTACTCAGTACAATCTCCAAGTAAAAGGTAAAGTTACAGTATTATATACGTACTAACTACTATAACAATATGGCAATATGATTGACCACTCACAGGAGGAAACGAGGGTGAACAGTGACAGTTCACCTCTACATGGTCCCACTTCGGGAGATGATTCACAACCGTCCCCTCGTGGTGGGGGAACTCTAATTGAACAAATTGGGGGACCTGAAGCAGCTATGGGTATCTTGATACCATCTGTTGAAATCTTTTACACAAGAATATTGGCTGACGATAGGATCAACGCGTATTTCGAAGGCATTGATACAGAACGCTTAAAGAATAAGCAAGTCGAATTTCTTGCATACGTGTTTGGTTCACCAGAACGATATACTGGGAAAGATATTGCAGAAGCGCATGAAGATATGATTAAAAACAGAGGGTTGAACGAGTACCACTTTGACATTGTGGCTGAACATTTTCACCAGTCCCTCATAGAGGTGAATTTGCCAGATGATTTGATCCAGCAAGCTCTAGAGATCTTGCTAACAAGTAGGCCAATATTTGAACACAAGGCCGAGAAGAAAGATACGTTTGGGGAGGCGTTGAAGATGATCAGAGCGATGAAAACACAACAGGAGAGGGATATATCAAAGCTCAAGTCTCATTTGGAAACGTTGGGGTTGAACAAAGCAAAACAGTGGGAAATAATCAGAGCAGGTCTGAGAATGCGTGATCCCAGCGCTGTTGAGTTTATAGACTCATTCAAACAATAAATTGATTGATTGATGACTGTGCAAGTTTCTCTCGAGCTAGCCAACTTGAACTATTTGATACATCAACAAATTGATTCTTTTATTCTTACCTGTCTTTATTACCTCATGTTAAATATGGTACTATCATTTGGCATGAAAAATATCAGATTCTTTTCTTATTTGTGATGGAGGAACTGCCATTCACACACCACGTGCCAAGTACGTCATAGCCTAGCTTGATAAGAGCCAGTTCAAATGCTATATGGGCAATGCTGGTTACTCGGACTTTCGATCCTGGTATCTCTGTCCAGACGACTTGCTGCTCACTCATTGGTACATCAAGAGTCTGTGCCAATTTCACCAGTTCTACATCAAATGCCCATCGCTGAAGGCGTTGTTGAGGAACAATCATCTGTGCTGCCTTCCTCGTCATAAGTTTGAACCCACACTGTGTATCTCGTATCGTGTTTCCGACAACAAGAGTGACTAAAGCATGGAATCCATGCATCAAAAAGTTCCGCACTGCTGTTCGTTTTGCCATGGCCCTGTCTTGCAAATGTGCCCTTGACCCAAGGACCAGGCCACATTCCGCTGGCGATTCATCTGTCAATGTTTTCAAACTTTTTTCCAGTTTTTCAATCTCAGATACAGCTGTAGCACCATCTGCATCCATAAAGAGGACATTTTTTCCTCTCGTGCACATGATTCCAGCTTTGACCGCATATCCTTTTCCTTTATTGCAAGGGAGAGAAAGAACACGGACAGCATCCACTCCATGCTTCTTTACAAATTCAAACGCTACTTGAGTCGTATCATCTTTACTACCATCATCTACCACGATAACTTCATACGTGAAATTTGGACCTGATGTATTCCTCCTTTGCTGAAGATATGCCATTGTTTCCTCTAGTGTGGCAGGTAACCGAACATGCTCATTATACGCTGGTATTACTACCGACAGAGATTTTGTAGCATTTCTATCGAATAATGAAGGTGCAGGTATCTTTGCTATACTCGAAGGACTATCAAACGTAAAATTCTGAGATAGTGTGTCCTTTTCAACCTCCAACTTGTCCAGAAAGACCCTCTTTAACAGAGACAAAACTCCTAGCACCATACCAACACTTGCCACGATACCCGCTCCCAATCCAAGGAATATTGGCATATTGAGACAAAGTATTTGTAGAGAAGAGATTTGATACACGAACTACCTAGAAGTAATCAACAGTCAAATAGCAACAGGACGAGCAACAGTTGCGAACACTATTTGAGTAGATACGATCAAATAGTATCTCGTGATTGTAATTAATGCATACAGTAATATTTATTACAGTAGTATGACATCCAACGTCTGCGGTTGTAATCGCTGTCTTTCATCTGGCCTCTTCGTTCGTTTCATCAAAGGAAGGCATGATGGCTTACAATCTTATACAAACAGTAGTCTCTTGTTCTTGAGTACTGTTATTTTATAGAGAGAAAACTAGTATATCAACAGAGTCAATCATGGCGACGACTACGTACCACGGGGCTCAGGAGCAGCAGCAGGGTTCCTCATCATCAGTCATTAAGTTAGACAAGATCAAGGCCGAGCAGATCAACTTGTCTGTGATACAGAGATTAGATTCAGATGTTGAGCAAGTGATAGCAACTGCTGGTCACGTAGCATTGTACGATTTTGACGTGAGTTCGAGCCAATGGTCTCGAAAGGATGTCGAGGGAAGTTTATTCCTGGTAAAGCGAAGAGGTAGCCCACGGTTTAGGTTTGTTATTTTAAATAAAAAGGGGGATGATAACTTCTGGGAAGATGTGGGGCAGAACTTTAGCTGTGAACAACAGGACCCATATGTCATGTATAGAAATGGACCTGGAGGTGGGGTGATTGGAATCTGGTTCTACGAACAAGAAGACTGTCAGAAGTTTGCAGAGTTATTTGAAAAGATTGCGACGACATTTGCTGCCCCTTCCGATGCTTCGATAGATGTTGGAAATAATGGAAATGCCCTTGCACAGGTGTTTGCTGGTATAAAGGTTGCTTCTCAGCAACCTCAACCCGCCCCCCCTCAGGGTCTTCCTTTGCTTACTCCACAGCATTTTGTGCATTCAAATCCCACTAGGAATGACCAGGGTGCAGCGCTGCTGCAGTCTCTCCATTCATCTGCTGTTGGTGATAAGAAGGCAGATCGTAGTGCCAAGGTTCAGGCTCTTTTACAGTCTTTGGCAAATAACAAAGTGTTTTGTGACATATTGCAAGAAGAAATGGGCAAAGCGGGCTTGTTTTCTTGATGAAACAAAGGAGGCAAACAAGATTATTTACATAAATCACGGAAAAAGCCAACATTCACGGACTAAATATGTTCGCAACTATCCGCAGGTCACTGGTTCGAATCCGGTAAGCACCTTCACATCTCTGTTCAGTTCACTCTTGTGCACTATTCGGGTGCTTTAGCTCAGGGGTTAGAGCGGCGGATTGCAGTGTATTTTTATGCATTTTGGATAGGTATTGGACTCAACTGGGCCAGTTTTGAGGTATTATTGACCATATACCATCATATCTGTGACCTTTTCCCAATTGGTCTTGCACGGATTGCAGAATATTTACGAGATTTTTTCTTCTTTTCTTCTATTTCCTTGCATTTACATCTGTAACTACCTGACGAGAACAATCTTATACTGCTACAATGTAAAATGGAACCCATTATTGCTTCCACAGCTTTAATATTTTGTCTCTACCACCACTTGCAACAGCATCTCCTGTAGGGCTCCAATCCACCGTAAATACTTCATCCGCATGCCCAGGAAGATCAACGATTGCTTTTCTCGTCTTCATGTCCCACAATTTCAGCGTACTGTCTTTGGATCCACTGACAGCAAGCCTAGAGTCGGCAGACCATGCAACTTGGTATACTGGACCTACATGGCCCCTAAATGTTGCAACAAAGGTGCCCTTCACACCATCCCACAGCTTGATACTTTTATCAAATGACGCAGAGAGTATCCATCTCCCGTCCGGGGAAAAGCATACTTGGTTGACGAGTTGCTGATGTCCTACCATTCTTTGTATGGCCTTTTTGTCCCTGCCAGGCTCCCACAGGCATAGAGTGAAGTCATCACTGCCGGTTACTAATCGTTCTGGAGCAGTCGCCCCACCCTTTGCTTCTAGATATCTATCCTTTGCTGCTTTTTGGGCATCTTCATCCGTCTTGGGTCGTGTTCCTTTGTGGTCAAAGGCTCCTGTTTTTAGCGCATATGATGTTGACAGGGACATTGTGTTAACCCAATGACCATGGCCTCTTAAGGTTCTGACCATACTTCCATCACTAGCACGCCATACATTGATGGTACAGTCTCTAGCTGCTGAGTATATGAGCCCTTCCCCTCCCCACATGACCGCTGTAACACCTGCTGTGTGACTGCCCATGGAAAAAATGTGCCTTCTGGTCGCAGCCTCCCAGATTTTCACAGTCCCGTCTTTTGAGCCAGAGCAAAACCGTCTCGATGGGAGAGCCTCATGGGCAGGCTCCCAACTAATGGATGATATGAATTTTCGGTGGCCTTTGCATTGACCTAGGGCCTTCCCTGTGGAGGCATCCCATAGCCATATAGCCCCATCTCTGTCCCCACTTGCTACTAAGCGAGCATCAGGCGACCATACGACAGAAAGAACCCACGACTTATGTCCCTGACAAGTAAATTTCGGTGTTTGTGTTCCCAAGTGCCAAAAACGAACGGTCATATCACCACTACCTGTGCAAAGTCCCTTGCCATCTGGCGAGAAATTGACACATAATATCGCAGCTTCATGACCTGGAATACTCGCCGAACACCTTGTTACTGGTCTCACACGAAATACTGCTTGTGGATGATACACGATTTGCAGAAGAGACTCGACAGATGTCTTGTTCTTTTCCAAATGTTCAACAAGGGAACCTGCAAGCTCCTGGTCATTGATATAAAATGAATACAATCTGGATTCCTCGTCACTTAGCAAACCCTGTAGAAGTACTTGACACTGTTTTGGTGTTATATGTGTCGGGACATCTAGCTGAGGACCCGTAGAATTGCCCTCAGTGTCAACAAATTGAATTATAATATTGTTGCCAGCAGCACTGTCCTCGTCCTCCTTTGTTCGCTTCAGAGGTGGTTCCGTGTCACCCATTGTTTCTTCTTGTCATTTAAAAAGTAAAATATGAAATAATGAAGATGTAAGGGCATGCTGTCGTTAACATCAAAGACAGATTGATACCGTGCATGCATGCATGCATGCATGCAGAAATCATCTGCACTTGCATTGTGCAGATTGGTTGGTTGGATGATTGATTGGATCTCTACCACGTCTTTCACATCTCATTTCAAAGTTTACATAAGAATTCTATACAATTGAACGTCAATATGAAGCTTGACGTCAATGTGCTACGGTACCTTGGCAAAGATGACTTTAGGACGTTGACTGCAGTAGAGATGGGTCAGAAGAATGTGCGTGTCTTTCATATATTATATATATCTTACATTGTATAATTAATGGTTGTCATGGTATTGTAGCATGAAATCGTACCATCTCAGCTAGTAGAGAGCATTGCTGGTTTAAAGCATGGGGGTGCATTTAAATGTCTCAAAACGTTGCTTCGTCATAAGCTGGTCCATCACGAAGGTAAAAAGTATGATGGATATCGTTTAACTTCCTTAGGATATGATTTTTTGGCAATACGAGCTCTGACTGCGAGGGGTTCAATAGCTGGAGTTGGGAGGCAGATTGGAGTTGGGAAGGAGAGTGATGTATATGAAGTAGTGGATGATGAAGGAAGGACGATGGCTTTAAAGCTTCATAGACTGGGCAGGACATCTTTCCGAGCAGTCAAATCAAAGAGGGACTATGTGAATCGGGGGAATCATTTCAGTTGGCTATACCTTTCCAGGTTGGCTGCACTAAAGGAATTTGCCTTCATGAAGGCCCTTTGGGAAAACGGTCTTCCAGTTCCAGAGGCAATCGAATGTAACAGGCATGCTGTATTAATGTCTTTGGTGGGGGCACATCCAATGGTTCAAGTGAGAGAGTTTGCAAACACAGAGAAAGTGTATAGAGAGTGCATGGACATTCTAGTCAAACTTGCACAACTAGGTTTGGTGCACTGTGATTTTAACGAATTTAATCTTCTTATAGATGATGAGGAGAATCTCACTCTGATAGACTTTCCCCAGATGGTATCTACTTCTCATGCAAATGCCGAAGAACTATTTGACAGAGACGTTGATGGCGTTATAAAGTTCTTTGAGAGGAAATTCCCAACACCAGAAGATGCAGAAAGAACAATAAATGAGTGTTATCCTAGTCTTTCATCTGCCCTTACTGAAACGTGTTACGTAGCCGCTGATACAATTGATAAGCAATTGCGAGCTTCGGGATTCAAAAATGAATATCAGGAAACTCTTCAAGGATTTTACACCTCAAACAATGAGCAAGATGATGATTCTTTGAGTTCTTCAGACTCTTTGGAGGAAAAGTCTGAATCTGGGAAAGACTCTGAAGAAGAAGACTCTGAAGAAGAAGATTCTGAAGAAGAAGATTCTGAAGAAGAAGATTCTGAAGAAGAAGAAGAATCTCTGGATAGGGAACTGGATGAAAAAATGAAAGTATCTGATGCCGAGGGACACAATGATGGAGGAGATGGCAGTGGTGATGAGGACCGACAGTATAGAGACATGCAGCAGAGAGCAATTGCAAAAAAGGTTATTGACCAGAGAAAGGTAGATGCCAGAAGACAATTCGTAGCAAAAGCTTCTAGAAATGCTATGAAATCAAAAAATATGGGGAAAAGAAAAGGCCAGGCATCAGGAAATAAGCCCATGTCTTCATCTGACTTTGGTTGGTAAAGCCACCCAAATATTTGTCTTGGTCCTTGCCCTCATGCCTCGGACAAGAACCTCTCAGATCAGGATAGATTTTATTATGTAAACTAATTGATAATTTATTTTGTTGTGATATCAGCTACAAGTATACTATACGCTGTATATGTGTTTGTCTTTTGTCTTGAAAACGGCAATCGAAACTTGATACGTTTGGAAACTTTCAACAAGGAATTCTTCTCAGTTACTATTGTAAGTGTCTTTCATTTGTGATAAATTTCATGTTATGATCTCGATCGCATCCATGATTGTCATAAAACTGGTTCGCATGGCCAATCATGAACAGCAGCCATGCGGCGTGGAAGACGCTGATAGGGAACATTGCCGCCGTATGATCCCTACTTGTGGGTTAATTTATGTTATTATTTCATTGTACCTTTTTGCCGCAGATTGACCATCATTCGGGAGGGAGTCGAGCGTTGTGTGAGGATTATTATTTATTGTTTGGGAAGGGGTAGCGACCATTGAGGAGATGGACGGCAACATGAGCAACATTTTGAACTTTATGAAAATGAGAGGAATGATGGATATGATTAATGGTGGTAGCCTCGTTCCGGGAGGAAGCGGCGAATTCGGACTCTCTGTGCCCTCTTCCAAAGAGAACCAGAGAACCCTCTGGATAGGAGATTTGGCTCCTTGGATGGACGAGGAATTTTTGTACTCTATCTTTGGACTGACTAATCAACTTGTATCCGTTAAAGTCATTCGGAATAAGACGACAGGGATCTCTGAGGGCTATGCTTTTCTTGAGATGAAGACCCATGAAGCTGCTACATGTATACTGAATACATACAATGGTCAAGTTATTCCAGGATCAAAGAGTATGGTATTTAGACTCAATTGGGCGGCGTACGGCGTGGGGCGATCGTCACAGCCGACCACTGATGACTACTCACTGTTTGTTGGGGACTTGGCTCCAGATGTGTCTGATCTTATTCTCCAAGAATATTTCAGGCAGTTTTACCCATCTGTTAGGAGTGCAAAGGTTATCACTGACGTTACAACAGGAAGATCCAAAGGATACGGTTTTGTGCGATTCTCTGTGGAACTCGAACGCAACATGGCACTGACAGATATGAATGGGCATTTTTTGAGCAATAGGCCCATACGAGTATCTTTGGCCACAGCAAAGAAGAATGCCCAGATGGCACAAAATCAGCAGAATACGCAGTCAATCCATCCTTCAGATTTGGATCCAACAAATACGACGTTATTTATTGGTGGCTTGAGCAGCCAAGTGGTTGAGGATCAGCTGAGAATTATGTTTGGTCAATTCGGAGACATCATATATGTCAAGATTCCCCAAGGTAAGGGGTGCGGATTTGTACAATATGTTCTTCGTTCTTCAGCAGAGCGTGCTATGATGGCTATGAATGGAAAGATCTTGGGGAATAGTGCCATGAGAATTTCCTGGGGTCGTTCCTCGGGTCGTTCTTCCGCCCAAAATGTTGATCTTGCTGGATTTTCTGCAGTAGCGAAAGAACAACAGACCTTAAGTGGTGCATTAAGCAATGGGTCTTTCATGTATCCTTTACCATCAGCAGACTTGCTGAATCGCTCCTCTATGGTCCAACCCAACATTGATATGTATGATGTGTTTGGCCAGGGTACTCTAGGTAAGCCACCATCTTTTGGAAACAGCCAGGATTTGGATGGATCGAATCAGTCTGGATCTGGATTCAACAGCGATAGCGCGACAGAGTCCCCCCAGTTGTCTAAAGTATCTCCAGTTGATGTTATGCGCAGTGACACAGATGCATCAAGTGGCACTATATCTTTGTATGCAAATCTTGTCGTCTGATGAAAGCTGAGCATTCTTTGTTTTCTCTTTTGTTTTTTTTGGTACGGGAGATTTCCTCGTTTTTCTCGATATTGTTTCCGTCAAAGGACACCACAGCAGCTGATATATCACATATATGCAAATATATATGATATTGAATTTCTTTTTTAATTAGGGAGGCATGCTCCCAAATTTTTTAAAACCATATATTGTTCATCAAAATCATGTAAAAGTACGTACATTCAATACAACCATGGGATGAGCTTTTTGACAGATGCTCTGTAGTCTTCATAACTGACTCCAAACTTCTCCACCAGGAATTCTTCCTCCTTGTTTGCCTTGATATCCAAGATGACAGCAAGAGCCAATGCCAACAAGATTCTCTCACTGTTGTTTGTACAGATACCCAATCCAAGTGCCGAGAGAATCAAACCAGAGTACATTGGGTGACGTGTCACCGAATATAATCCTCCAGTGACCAGCTCACCATCTTCTCTTGGCTTTGGCAGTGGTGACAGGTTATCTCCCAGTGACAGGGCGGCGCTTGCAATGAATCCTACCCCTCCCAAAAGCGCAATGAATCCTACAGTTGTTATAATATCCCCCAGACCTTTTGGAGGAAACACTACTAGGAAAATAAAGAGAGATTGAAGTGCAAAATAGAGTTCCCCTCTGTTCTGCCCTGTCTTGGTATTTTTCAATTCTTCCACTAAAGCTTCCACATCAAGAGGTTTGGTGGTATTTTCCTCTGATTTGACAACTGGAGTTGATTCAAAGAAAGGTTTGGGATCATCTACACTCTCAGATGCTCGTGGAACGACTATACGTCGACACGTCTTGAGTCCAAAACCTTGACGTGTCGTCAAGCAGATTCCAAAACCTTTGCGACACTCACCAATCTTCATGATTATCGTATCTTACACAGAAAGATTACGATTGATTTTTATTAATTACAATACAATGTTGATAAACAACACTGTCTAGAGTATACTAGTGATATATATGGTGAGATCTCTCTCGAGAGAGAAAAGTCTCGACGTCTGCAGACGTCACGTGACGACTCAGTATATTAGGTGGTCAATGGATATACAGTAATCATTACTCACAATATGATATGATATGATACGTATACAGAGAACAGTATTCTTCTGATACGATGTAAACAGTGCGATGATACCCAGGAGGTTGTTGACACTGTCAATGGTCGTGCTGACCTTGTGCTCAGTATTTGAGAAAGCAGATGAAAACATTCTTCCTGCTGTCTTGATCCACATGAGGACAAGCTTTATTGCATGTGGAGTATCTTCATCTGCTGATATTGGTCTCTCAAGCCTGGGGAGTGTCACTTTCGTCCGAGCTGTGTTTCAGGCTGCGATATCACCGTTGGTTGGCCACTTGGGTGATCGGTATGACAGAACCAAGGTGGTGATGGTTGGGTGTGTAGTTTGGGGTATTGCAATTATGTGCATTGGTCTCTCGAGAAGCCTGTGGCAGGCAACATGGCTGGCTGCATTGAATGGAGTAGGTATTGCAATGGCAATTCCAACAATCAGCTCCTTGGTTGCAGATATGACTAATGCAAAGCACCGTGGTCGTGTCTTTGGGATTATGGGATTCATGAGTAATATTGGTGGGACGTTTGGTGGAGCTGTGGCAACCTATGTTGCGACCAAGTACGAATGTATGGGCTGGAGAGTCGTATTTGTTCTTGTTGGAATGTTGTCAGTCGTCACAGGGATGCTGGAGCACGCTCTGGCTGTGGATCCACTGATACATACGAAAGAAAAGATTCATATTGATTCACGACACGAATCAGGAATTGGTCTCGTACGACAGATGTGCACGTCGCTTGTCTGTCTTGCTCGCATACCATCTTGTGCCCTCTTGATAATACAAGGCATTGTTGGAACCATGCCTTGGGTGAGTATGACTTTTTTCACCGTCTGGTTCCAAACTCTTGGATTTTCAGGAGAAAAAGCGGCTCAGCTTGTTGCAGTTTTTAGTGGTTCGTGTGCAGTTGGAGTTGTTTTGGGTGGTTTCCTTGGCGATTCAATGTCAAAGAGGATGAGTGCTGGGAGGATACTCGTTGGGCAGGCCAGTATTGTGCTTGGGATGGGATTTTCTTCATTGTTGTGCTGGCATGGTATTCAATACAAGCCATCTCACCCGAATGATACTGCCATGTTCTCATCGTATGCTGTTCTCCTTTCCCTCCTAGGCTTGTCATCCAGCTGGTGCGGAACCAACAACTCTGTAATTTTCTCAGAAATTGTACCTCCACATATGTTGACTCGTGTATTTGCTTTTGATAGAACTTTTGAAGGAGCAATTGGATCATTGGGTGCTCCTCTCGTAGGTGTTGTCGCATCTTATTGTTTTGGCTTTTCTTTTGAAGAACAAGGTAGTGGGAAGGCCTTGTCTAAAGCTCTCTTGGTGTGCCTGATTTGTCCATGGACCCTCTGTCTTGTATTTTACAGTTGCCTTCATACAACGTACCCTGAAGATAAGAGACGTTCTCGTATTCAAGACAGTCTAGTGGTTTGAGAATCATCATCTGATTTTCTTTTTTTCGTAGAGAATAATGAGACACCGGATGTACTGGATGACCAATTACTTGGTCAGGAATATATCCCAATCGATCGGGATTGGTCGCGACGTCGCGACCATGCATGGTACCCAGAAGGTGGGGAATTCAAGAAATACAATATCCTCTCGAAGGACCAAATGAATGCATTAATTTTATAAAATGTACTAGTTTCATTGCTGTTAAATGCCTTGTAACGAAAGAAACCGTGAGAAAGAGGGGACAAGCGTTCCAACCCCCCAGGGACCCTGGGAGTTGCAGAGTGAGTCTCCTGTTCATAATTCATTCAAAGTATCCCTCGAAGAAAGACTTTACAAAGCAGAGCAAAGAAGAGAGGTATGGTTGAATGAATATATGTGGATACTTGTTTTGAATGGTCGAAAGACATTGGGGGTCCGAGTCATTCGTCACAAACTCGGAACATGCTTACAAAGGCAATTCTCAATTCATGGTCGTTTACTATATTATTATAGAAATATTTGACTGGAATCAAGGAAAGGGTGCGGTCTCACAATGAGAATATTCTGAAAGAAGTCTGGAAGAAGAAAGAGCCATACTGCGGGAGCGAGCTTGCTCTTGATACCCTGAACACGAGACTCAGGGAAGCCGGACAAAAGCGTGAGAGATATCTTGAGCGCGTGAAGGAGAAGGCTTCATTACCTTCAAAAAGAGCAGAAAGGGTCTTGGCTACTCTACAGTTGCAAAGGCTTGAAAAAGAAAGAGTTTTGCAAGAGTCCTTGAGCCAGGCAGAGAAGCAGAGGCAAAGACGGCTTGAAGAGGCATCACTGGCTGCAGGGAAACATTTTCAACAGGTTCTTGAAAGAGCAAAACAAATAAAAGAAAAAGAAAAGCTGTACGCTGAAGAAAAGATGCGTGAATACCACCAGAGGCAAGAGGCTGCAGCAGAGGCTCGTAAAAAGTTGTCCGAGAGCAATATCACAAATCATTCCTTACTCACATCTGCTCTGCATCAGAAGAAGGAGACAGGAGAAGAAAGCAAGAAAGATGTGGACAGAAATAACATGAAAACACCATCAAAGAGGAATACAGGTGCTTCCAGAATGAGTTTTGAGCAAGCTGTGCGGCAGTTGTGTGAATCGGGGATACCTGATATGGTCCCAAGGAAATTGGATTCTGATAAGAGCCTCCAAAATTCTTTATCAGAATTATCCGAGAGTTTATCTTCGATGGACTCCGGAAAAGCTCCCATTCCCATGATTCATCAAGTATCAGGGGGCATGGAAGGAAGGGAATCAGGTCAGCCCATGCTATTTGACGACTTTGCAGAATTGATCGTCGATCCAAACGTTATCAAATGCGTTCAACGAATTCTGCTTGAAGTACAGTTTCATCACGATAAGAGGTTTGGTTCCAGTTCACAACAGACTCGATATCCAAGTAGGGTTTTCCTGGCGGCATACATGATCACAAATTACCCAGAAGTGGTTCTCTCTGGAGTAGGTTCCCAAGAGGCCAAGTTGACCGACTCTGCAATCAAAATGACAGCTTCATTTGAAGAAATGATCCGTGGCTGTACTGATGGAGATGAGGTTTCACTGACAGCTGCCACAGTTGAGGCCTTTGACTCTCTATGGATGTTGTATCATGACCAGTTTAGAATCTGGAAATCACATGATGCAGCAGGTCTAGAGGCAGATATGATCAAAGCAGCAGTCGAGCTCGAGCTTTCTCGACTGATAAAAATCTACCAGGCTACTGAAAAGGTGCGCCATCAAGTTGATATTGAGGCTCTTTCTCAAGCAGTAGATCATGATCTCAAGCTCATTGAGGAGCGCATCTCCACATTGACCGGAGAAGCAGGAGTTGTGAGACTGAAAGCGGCATTGCAGGCAATACAATCAGAGTTGCAAAATGTTGAAGAACCAGTAGCAAATTCCTCTGGGTGTATTTCCTCGCAGTCAAGCCCAGTGAAGAAAATTCAGAGGAAATCATCTGATGTTCCAGTTGAATCTTCTGGTGATGATACATCACAACACAGTCCTGCAAATGATTGGGATAATTTGTCTCTTATGTGGAATCTTTTATATGACCCATATTGGAGATTGCCAACTAAATTTCTTGAATTACAGTGGGAGGATGCGATTGGGAAATCATCTTTGATGGAAACTGGAAGCAATGATGATACTCAGATTCACCTCATGCTGACAGCGGAGCGAAATAAATGGAAACAAATTGAAAATCACCTCATGGATGATACAAAAAGTGATAGATTATTTGTTATTACAACCCTAATCGCAGAAATAATCGAAAAGCTCAGATCCTTTGCACCCACATTGGTATCAAAAGAATGTTCAAAGCAATTTAACTCTTACACAGGATTGGAGGATTGCCTCTCACCAAAGTCCATAAGCCAGTCATCAGTTCACTGGATTGATGTAGAAAATTGCCTTGATATCATCGAATGGTGCTCTGGCCTTGTGATGCAGCTGTGTGCTCCCAGTCGAGATGATGATATTCAGCAGGCGCATGGACGTGTTTCGTGTCAGATGAAGGAAGCTTTAGAAAGGGAAGATTCTGTCTCCTCTGTTACAAAAGCTCTGTTGTATTCTATAAGGATACTCAATCTGCAAACCAAAATACTCTCAATGGATTTGGCGAATGCTCATCTTCAAGCACTTACCTCCAGGTTTTCAAGATTGACCCCTGCTTTACGGATATCATATGCCAGGGAAAAACTGGGAGACGAGCTAGGGCTATCAGAAGATATGTTTCAGAATGAGAAAGAGCTGGATCAAAACCTTAAGATGAACCTTTCAAGAACGAGGGGTTGGCTTGCTGTGGCATCAGGAAAGCTACCAAGGCTCTCACCTTTGAATTCCAAGTTGATGGCAACCAGCTCAGCAGCACCTGATGTGAAGCAACAGGTTCCAAAAATGAAGACGGGTTTTGATCCTTCACAAAACTATCAGAATTCAAAAATCCAGTCAGAGACAGTTCCTCTAGAAAAGATTGATTCGTTATCTTCATGGAGAGGACTGGTCAGGGTAGGACTTGTTCATATAATTTCAGGTGATGGTGTCATTGGGTCCTTGAGTCTGCCTGAAACACTCAGAAGGGATTTAAAAAGACTTTTCGATCTCAAAAATGAATTTCAACGTTGTATGGTCACAGCCATATGCATGATAATCATAGAGAATAGTGCAGAGGACAAAGGAAAGTCTTTACAGATTCAAAAGCATGCAGCAAAGCTGAGAATACAAGCAATCCTTAAAGATCCGAACGTATCCCTAAAAGATATTTCCGTCGAAATAAGCTCTTGTATCCAGAGTTTAAACCCAGAAGTTGAGAGTCTTGAAGAGCTATCTTCCCACACACTCAATATTTTGAAATCATTACTTCACAGGTCAAGCCAGGAGGGAAGAGGCGTTATGGAGCATCTCAACGACATGCTTCTAAGCTTCCTGACTATTCCAAACGTCCATGAAAGTTATGAGCAATCTTGGCAAGATATTTCATACCATTGCCAACGTATAGGGGCTCCAGAGATCGCTGACGAAATGATTCGTTTGGGAAAGCAAGTGCAAACATTTGCTGCGGTAACAGAGGCAGTCTGTGAACCTTGGTATAAACATTTGGCAAGAGAATTCCTGGAGGATATCTGAGCAGTTTTATTTTCATCTCAATTGCCACAATTAATTTACAATCCATGAGCAAAGAAATATATACTAGTAATTCAAATGTAAAAGTACATGAAGGATACCCTCAGGAATAGCCAAAGCAGCTGTCCAGCAATCACAAGTATGAAAACTCCATCTCTGTGCACAAACATTCTGGTCCATCTCGAAAGGCCAGGATATACTGATATTATTATTGAAATTGGCAAGAAGAAGCCGACGAAAATCGTTATCCAAGATGAAATCCCAATGCATGCTGCATACTCACTCGTAAGAGAGCTTGGCATAACTTTTGACAAATTTGTCATGGAAGAAAATGGCCAATCCAGGATATGCATTAAAGTTTGAAACTTACTCTGATTTAGAGAGGCAAACGTATTTCGAGAGCTTGATATCCGACATATCTCTGGTGCTAATCGTAATGCTAGAAGGGAATGTATCCCCTGTATCCATATGTGGTATTTCAGAGGCAAGAGCCAACCAAAACAACCCCAGCCAATAACGAGGCTCCTTGAACTATACAACAAGTTCATTAAAAATCCAGGCCATCGCAGGGGTATTTGGGGAATGTCATCATAGTTTGCTACTGTTCCAATCATAAAAGAAATTCTTAAAGCTCCAATAATCACGTTTCTCCACCTTTCGTAGAAATCAAAATTCCAGTACATACACAGTGGGCAAAGGACGGCATTAAAGGTCATGCCAATAGTCTGTTCCCATGGGAAAGGGGTCACCCGATTTGGATTTAATCCTTCATTATATACAAAGAGAATGCAAATCAGGGCCCCTACCACGGAGGTGATTAGGTCTATTCGACTCAACAGGCGAATTGAGTACATATTTTCGAATCAAAGTCCTAACTACCTGCTTTATAATCGTCATGAATTCATGTTCATGCCAGATGTGTGAGAATAGATGCCAGATCTGCTCCCCTCCCTGCTATCGAGACACGAATGCGCTGATAACCTCCTCCAATTGGCGTTGTGAAAAGGTACCCGTGAAGAATAAAAACAGCAGGAAAGAACACGTTGCCTATTAAAAATACTAATGTAAATTTAAATAAATTTAAAGGATTGAAATTCTGTGGAAGGAAATCAGAGCATACAGTGCAATCTGCCTATTCGTGAGGAAATCTAACCTGCTAGGCTTCAATTCCTCATTTCGACCGTCGGATCCCGGCCGATCGGAGGGGTCAAAATGAGGAAAATCGTCCTCCTAGGCTTCAATTCCTCATTTTCACTTTGCCCGATTTCGATCGAAATGAGGAAAATCGCCCTATGAATATTCAAATTTGGCATACCAACGGCATCCTATCCTCTCAATTTGTTAGTATTTTTGCCACAGTGTCATTAATTTACCTTTCAAAATCAATTTAATCATAATTCAATCCTTCGGGATACTGGAACTGACTCGATGAGTCCGAATCAAGCAACCCGTAACAGCAACCATGCCCGGAACCCGTGGTCGGACAAACAGGAGCAGCATTTACGGCAGCTTGGGATCTTACCTTGGGATCAAACAGAAAACTATGAACGTTTTTTCCATACTATTGGTGAGTGGAGCTTCAGACAATCGTCGCAGAAAGTGATTGAGGTTGGGAAGATATTCCAGTTGGACAATTCCGAATATTACAAAACTCACAGGAGGAATGGGGGTATTCAGACGCCATGAACGATTTAAACTCCTGTAATAATCAGGTCATTAGTCATCTTATATTGATATGAAGAATACATGAATGATACGACACGTACAGCAACGACCAGAAATGCAATAAACACAGCTGCTGCAATAGACAGGGAACCACCCGCCAACGTGGCCTCCGTCAGATCACTACACAGATACACGGTGACCCATTAATATACAACTACACATGTAGTATTGATAGAAAAGCACAATATTCATCCATAACAGCAACATAATCCTGAAAGCCAGCGGCAGATCGGCATCTTTTGCACTCTGCAGAACCTACCTCGGAATCTTCCGATAGAAATCCACATGTCGGAGTTTAGATGCAATTTTCCTAGCCATTATTGCCTATATATGCATAAACCAAATCTATCTAACTCGCAGAAACGCTGCACACTTGCGAGGAGTGAACTGTGTGTGCGTGGCACAGTGTCCCCGTTGACTCGGATGAACAACACAATATGAGGATGCGTTCCTAGAGAGTTGCTAGCATGCAAACATTTGTAAATAATGGGATAGATTACTCATCTGTATCAGCCACAAGGGGATTGTTGATGCTTCAACTGAAGGGATTGCCTCGCAAGGTCTCTCTTTTTCCTAGAATAGAAGAATAAAAAAGAGACTCAAGTCTCAGTGTTCTTGTCATCATTGATTGAAATGGAATTGATTTCAACACAATTCAACAAATAGTAAATTGATGTATAATAGAATATGCATACGATGAGAGTGTTACAAAAATATACGAGAAATTTCATCATCATGCAATAATCATGCAGATTAATTCTTTCTCATGACGAGAAGATGTCTCGAGACAAAGGAGCTCCAGTTGGGATTCAAAACGAGTTGAATTTCGGATACATTCAGTTCCAGATCCCAATCAGTTCTCCAGTGTTCGTCATCCCAGTGATTCAAAATAACAGGGAGTGAGGTCATCCTCAAATTCAGTGGAGAACAGTTCCCCGTGTTTCCATCAAGAAATTGAACAAACATGACTTGGTTGTTCCACTTTTGCAAGATGGCGGGAGTCTTCGCGAGCCACACGCCAGCGTTCCCACTGGTCAGTAACTCGAATTCGATTTCATGAGGATTTTTAATAAAATATTGAATCCAGTGTTTGGCGGTGGCGTTGACACCCTTCTCGAGAAGTTTCGCGAGATACTCAAGCTCTCTTTGATATGAACGCGACATGATAAACCTTGCTGGAATCGAGCAATCTGTTCCTTGGAAGTATTTATATATCTCAATAATGACTATCGATATATAAATAATATACCGAATATGGATTGAGTGCGGATGATTTTATAAAACAGTTGAATTTTTTCAATGTTTCAAATTTGAATATGAATAGTACTATTAATAGTACTATTAATAGTACTATAGTACTAGTACTCGAGCATCTCTTCAAGGCAACCAGAGCATCATGATGCTCCTTGATCAAGGACCGAGGACTGGTTTCCAGGCATCATCTATCCATCTCATGAATCTGTCACTATGGGGAATCTTGTCATGCCACATATCATACCAGACATGCCCTGGTTTACCTTCATCTGGCTGTACACAACACCATATTGAAGCTGCTGGTGTGTACCTCTTGACAAATTTATCTTCATCAGCATGATCTTCAAATCCTTTCCACAGTTTTATTGGATTTTCAAATTGAATCAAATCAAAGTCATCTATGACCCCTGAAAGTGCTGTACGTATCTGTTTATCTGATCTTTGAGCCCTCAGTTTGATGACATCCCCCACTAGTGTGGCAGGCTTGCTTCCATCATCGCATACCTGGCTCTGTTCATTGCATGTTATGATTGTCAGGCTACGCGATTTGATTTCTTTTGCCTTGGGGTTTTCAAGAAAAGAATGTTCTCTCCATTCCACTTGGGGGCCAAATTCACCTTCTGCCTGGTTCTTTTCCAGATGCTCTAGGTCGAGAATGTGATCCAAAGGACATTGGAAAGGGACACCTGGGCCCTGGGCTCCTGGAATATTCCCATCATGAGGAGCCCACCACCTATCCATCCCACAGTATATTTTAGGCATAATGATCGCTCTTTCTAATATTGTACCAAGGGCAAATAGAGTTCGGATGATTGTCATTTGTTGATGTACCAGATTGAAATGTGGCATTGCAGACTCCAAATCAAAGTTCCATTCGACATTTCTCACCGCATCAAGGAGTCTTTCTGAAATTTTATGATGGGCAGAGATGAATCCATGGCTGTGCCGGAAGTATGAATCCTCATCATCCCATAATAGAGCCTCTCGAAATCTGTTTCTTTTGCCAGGAGTTCCACTGTATTGGAATGTCGCATGAACCACATATGGCTCTACTCCTATTTTCTCTGGCATATTCTGCACAAAATACGTATGACCACTGCAGAACAACGATACTGGCAATATTCCAAGGAGAAGAGTCTCATTGTATACCCTAAATAGCCTGTCCTCTCTTGTGTCAGATAGCTCCATACCTACCCTGAAGAGATCATTGAATGCATTCTGGTCCCAGTAATCTGGATCCTTATCAAGTGCATTTACCCAAGCATCTACAAAAGCTGAAGAGTTTGGACGGAACATCATTATTCCTATATTTGCTGCGGATCCTGCATCTGGATACTTCTCCAACCCTCCATCTTTTGTTGTTGCTGCGAGATGGTCAGATGACACCAAGATGTCTGCTTCTGGATACTGTGCCATGTATGGCACGGGGTCACGTAACCATACTGTATCCACATCAGATATAATAACATTGATACCCCATTTTGTAAATGTTTGAAGCAATGAAATCTTCTCTCGACCCATTTTATGGAATGTAGAGGATCCCCAGCCAAAATCATCAAGGGTCAACCCACTGGACATGCCAAAAACAGGGACATTTTTGCTTGCCAACATCTCCAGCAGTTTATCATCCATCGCTCCCACCAAGTATGATTTACAGCCTGTAAGTTCAATGTGATGAGCCCAGTTTAGTACAAAATCCATGTAATGGTAATTTGCCCATGTCACTACAACAGTGCCGGGGCCTGGTCCTTTGGCCAGCTTGGCAGCATTTTCAGCCATTTCTTTTGTAAGCTTATACTTTGATTTATCTTTTATTCCAACTAAAGGATTAGTCGAGTTTCCTTGTATCTCATCGTCTTTGATAGGTACATCAGCATCCGTAAGACCATCCTTTTCATAATCCTGTACCTCTTTGTCCTCTTCTGAGATATCATTCGCCAGAGGTACACCTGGAGGAGCCGCAGGTGGTTCTGCAGGTGGTTCTGCAGGCGGTTCCACAGGTGGTTCCGCCTTTTTCTGTATCAACTCTTCAGCATTTGGAACTGCACTGGTCTGGCTCGATTGCTCAGTATCTTGGTGATGGTCAACGTTTTCTACACAAAGTCACAATAGGTATTCACAACTGCAACACATCTCGAAGCCAAAACTGCATTCTACCCATCAAAGATCGTCTCTTTGATCACATTTATTATATAATTATCACATTTCGCACCTGCAATACCCCCCGCGTCTTTCTCTGGAAGATTCTCTCCGGTATCCGCAAAAGTCCTAGTTGCAACATTCGACTCAGTCTCTCCAGCCGGTACAGATGTCTGATAATAAGATAAGTTGCTTTTAATCATATCAACCCCTGCGAACATGCGACCTGCTCCCAAGAATGTCAGGAGGACGATCAATAGTGCCCCTACTGCCAAGGTCGAAGCAGTGTGGAACCTGCTCGAGCTTTTTTTGGCCCCATCTCCGAGGACCCTGTATTTCCCCCCCATTTTGATATACAATAGCAAATGATTCATCCAAGGTTGCATTTTCCTGCCCGACTTTGTCTGAAATTCAAAATAAACATTTTCCTTACCAAGTAACTTTTTTCCCGAATTTCAATTGAAATTAATTTGAATATTCAAAATTTT
>PJEL010001800.1_pt1 | contig 20646 bp, 9 predicted proteins | sample 1853271 | NCBI WGS metagenome assembly PJEL01 (sample SAMN08108733, study PRJNA415343) | Invertebrate metagenome, whole genome shotgun sequencing project. | host: Globobulimina | place: Sweden: Gullmar Fjord | collected 2015-08
GCTGGATGTGGCCTGTTTGCACACCGGACGTAACTTAAGCTACACCGAATGGCAAAACAATCATAGAGCAGTGGGCCCCAATCCCCTCATCTGCCCCGATATGCCCTTACACACCTCGATTATCCAAGAACTTGAGCGTCAGCAACAGGAAGACAGCCGTATCGACCGGGAACTTGCTGATTTAGAGGTATCCGTATCAAATGAGGAGCGGGCTAACGCGCTCCTGGAGGCTGGACAGCAGCAGCTTAAGGCCGGATATTATTCTGAAGCTGGCGCTTTAGTAGAGAGTGCCCTCCGCTATAACCCTGCTCTAATAACTAACATGACAGTAGACCTGGCTAAGATTTATTATGATATATGTTATCAATCCAGCCAATATTCGACTTTAGACCAGAACATACTCAGTGCCTGTAGAGAGGCCACCCAGTTGGCCGGGACCATTGATGATGTCTCTCTAAACCTTGATATCTGTGGACTTAAAACGGTTAGCGGTTTGGAAACTATTGTCTCCGATGCTTGTCTTAAAGCGCTGGATTTAGCCCAAGAACCCACTAACGCATCGCTTAAGGCCGAGGTCTGCGAAAAAGGTATTATGGCTGAACTTGAAGAGGATATTTTGTTGCCTGTCTGCCAGCAGACCATACCCTTAATCGAACAGCAAGAAGACTCTGCTCTGGCCTTAAAACTATGTCGTATCTCGGCCAGCGGAGGTTACCAGGAGATCGTCGAGCTGACTTGCAATCTGGTTACGGAATTTGCAAGAAAAATCAACTCTGGCCAGGTTGTGCCCGGTACGGTTCAGAACCGAACTGGTGATCTATGGCTATTTGAAAGCCAACCCGGTCAACTTGTAACTATTGAGATGGCTGGCGAGTTTGATACTGCCTTAGAAGTATTCGCCCCCATAAATTTTGAGCAAGTTACCTATCAAGATGCAGGAGGCTATGGTGACATTATTCAAGACCTGTTGTTGCCTATAAGCGGCACCTATATTATCAATGCCCGCGGTTATGATGGGGCTACGGGTGCTTACACCTTATCCTTGCGAGCGCAAATTTCTGAACCCATCGCACCTAATGAACCGGAAACAAGCAATATTGCCACCCAAACCCTGTGGGCCTTTGAAGGCGAAGTTGACCAGATTGTGACCATTGCGATGGATACCTCTGACCTTACTTTTGACCCTTACCTGACCCTGATTAGGCCAGATGGAACAACGCTGGCTGAAGATGATGATGCGGGCGATAGTTTAAATGCCCGCATTCAGGATTATATTTTATCCACCCCAGGTCGTTATATTATAAAAACCGGACGCATCGGCAGTAGTGCCCCTTACACTTTGTCGCTTACCGAAGTGACTCCTGAACCCATCGCACCTAATGAACCGGAAACAAGCAATATTGCCACCCAAACCCTGTGGGCCTTTGAAGGCGAAGTTGGCCAGATTGTGACCATTGCAATGGATACCTCTGATCCTACTTTTGACCCTTACCTGACCCTGATTGGGCCGGATGGTACTTGGCTTACTGACAGTTCTAGTTATGCTAGCGACGATGCGGATGCGATAATTCAGAACTACATTCTATCGACAAAAGGGCGTTATCTGATAAAAGTAGGAACCAACGGCGATGACGGTACTTACACTTTATCGCTCAATAAAGTAGAGCCGGAACCCATATCCCTTGGAGATGAGGAAAACAGTAATGTCGCCCAGCGAATCCTTTGGTCCCTTGAAATCGATGAACCGGGTCAGGTTGTCACCATTCGGATGGAGGCCGAGTTTGACACTACATTGGAAGTGAGAGACACAACAACTTTTGAGCTAATTGAATCCAGTGATAACGACCCGCTGCCGGGTGGTGAGAGCATTCAAACCCTTTCACTTCAAGAAGGAAGCTATCTCATCATTGCCCGAGGTTACTCAGCGACATCTGGGGCTTACACGCTGAAGTTAATTGATGAACCTAAATAATTCAAATCATTTCCGGATCGTTACGGATATATACCCCTAACGATCCAGTGGTCGAATTCATCTCGTATCTTGGCAATAAAAAATAGATAAAGGAGCCGCCGATGGCGCGGGGGGTGTGTGCTATGCAAACATAGCCGGTGTCCCTCCACTATCTCATCCGCGCCACACGCACCGTATGAAACCGGCGGTTTCATAGGAGACAATTATGAGTAATTATGGACATTTTGAAGGTGAGGTCATCACCAAATGGCTGCAAGACGACGGCCAAAAAGATAGAACAATGGAGTTGATGGCAGATTTTAGCTATGTTGATCCTTCTGGCAAACGCTGGCTGGCGGCCAAAGGCAGAAAGATTGACGGAGCCAGCATCCCGTCCGCACTTTGGACAGGCACGTTGGGGTCGCCTTATGTCGGCAACTATCGCCGGGCCACGGTGCTGCACGATATTGGCTGTGATGATAAAACAGAGCCGCATCAAGCGGTCCATAGCATGTTTTATGATGCCATGCGCTGTGACAGTGTCTCCTCGTTGAAAGCCACGATTATGTATCGAGCCGTGAACAAGTATGGCCCCAAATGGGGGCCAGGCGTTTCTTTTGCTACCCCGGCTCCTGAGATGTCCACCGCCGATGTGGTCGCCCTGGAAGCGGCTACGGAAAAGGCTATCGCAGAATTGGGCCAAGATGCCGACCTTGAAACCCTGAATCAAAGGATCGATGAGCTTCTGCAGCAGGCAAAGTAAGGATTCGACTGATAATATTGCTAAAAGAGACAAAAAATGAGTCTCAATCATCAGTAGTGGCAGACTGCGCTGAAAAATAATCAATACCGATTATGCTTAATTGGATGTCCAAGACCTTTAGGGTTTGCTCAAGGACGTTCATTTGCCAATAATGTACCATTGCAACGATAAATTCAGGGCAACCCCACCGTCTAAAACCCTAAAGGTCTGGCTGTGGGGACTTAAACATAATCGGTTCAATTTCTATTCATCATTAATCTTAGCTATTAAGGAGATAAACAATGGCTACCCTTGATTTAACTAATTTAACTAAAGAACAGGAAAAAGAGTTGTACGGTTACAACGCCCTGGACGGTATTCCGGAGGCAATGCATCCCTTTAGAATTGGGCGTGTGGAACACCCTGTTCTCAACAGCAAAAATCCCGGTCAATATGTGCTGGTTAATGTAGAACCAGCCGATATCGAACAGCACCATCAAGTTTATGTCGTCGATGAACATACTGATCCCTTACCAGGGGTGTGGGTTATTTTTGGTTTCGGCAGCGGAAAAGATCTAAATGTCTTAACCCCTGGTGCTATGCTCTGGACGAATGGTCCGGGAGCTTTACACGGTAATGCTCAACGGTCTAATGGTATGGGTTATGCCCAACACACCTTCGGCCCGGAGACTGGTGAAACCGTTTTTCTATGGGATAATCGAGATGACAAATTGGAGCTTCCAAGCGTTATTGTACACAGTCTCAAGTGGATAGATGCCGGTTATGCAGGTTTGTTCGTCCACACCGGCATCAAACTAACATTTCAGCGCCGTCGCCAAGATATTGAACCCCGTGGTCGCCGGCTAGATAGAATCGATGCGGCCATTGAGGCCCTCCAAGCCGAGGTAGAGGCCCTAAAAACCAGCGCAGGAGACGGAGGAGACGATTTAACGGCCCAACTTACGGCCCTAACAACTGCCCTGGATGATGTTAAATTAGATGTTAGAGGCATCAAGAAACAATTGTTAAATATGTAAAACCCAAAACTCGGCCTGAAACGGTCAAACAACGCTTCGGGTCAGGTTACTATTATTAGAAAGGAGCTATAACATGTCAATTAGAACCCACAAAATTGGTATTGATGCCAACCTGCCGGTCATAACTCAGGGTGAGCGAGCCGGAGCAATCGCGCAACGTTTAGCCGATCCCCAGCTTATTGCCGGGACCGGGGTGGCCTGGCTGCGCTTGAATCTGGTGCTGGGCCCCTGGTCCGGCCCCACCGACCAGACCCCTCACCAAGGCCGGACCTGGGCCGAAACCTACCAGGCCCTTATTGATCCCTATCTATCCCAGGGGATGCAGATTTATGGCCTCATCGGCCACGAATCGGTCAGAACCGGAGTCGGCGACGTTTTCCGCCAGTCTCGAGAACAAACGCCAGACCGGAATCGCGCCGAACAGTACCTGGCTGAATATGTGGATAATTTCGAGGAGATCGTGAAGCTATTTCAAGGCAAGATTAACGTCTTTGAGTCCTTTAACGAGCCGGATGACTGGCACGGCAGTGATCGCAACTGGATACATCCCAGTTGGTTTGCCGTGCTGCTCGACCAGGTCTATCGGCGGGTAAAAATTCAATTGGGTATGCAAAATGTCAGGCTGGTTTCAGGCCCGCTGCAAGGATTAGAGTTAAACGGGAATGCAGCCGTCCATTATCTACGCCAAACGTACCAATACGGACGGGAACATCTTGGCTGGGGACAAGATAATCATCCTTACCCCTTTGATGATGTGGGCTACCACATCTACCTAAAAGAGGGCCTGACCGGAGATTGGGCCAGCCAAGAGAGTGCTGTTCGTCACATGTACCGGGAATATGTGGACGGCATACTCGGCGTTATACAGCAGTTTGAAGGCACTGGCCACAACAAACAGCTCTATATCTCTGAAATCGGCTGGCACAGCCACAACAACAGCCCCGAAGCTTTAGCCTTTCAGGTCCAAAATATGAACCTGGCCTTAGACTTATTGGTCAATGACCCAGCCATAGCCGTCGCTATCTGGTTCTGCACCGAAGATTTTGACCCCCCGGCTAAATGTTACGGTCTCTATCATATGGATAACCCCAGTTCCGCTGGTCGTAAGCCCGCCTACCACACCTTTAAAGCGTTTTGCGAGCGGCTTAACCAAGAGGCTGGTCAACCAACTACCTGGACTCTGCCTGAAACCCAATCGGCAATCTCAACCAGCTCTGCCCTGGCTGCCACAGCCTCGGTCAGCATTACCTCAGCTCCACTGCCCGATTATTACCCCCCCTACATCTACGGTTTGCACGAAGCCGGCGGCCAAAACCTAATGTTAGAAGCCAACCGAGCGGGCTGGATACTGGAGATGGGCACCGTTGGCCACGAACCACAGCAGGTACAGGGGGCGGCCAATTATACCAACTTGACCAACGATGGTTTAGGGGTCATCGTTCGCTTAAATCATGGCTTTGGCACCACCGGCACCATTCCCCTGCCCCCTTTGTATCCGGCTTTTGCCCAATCCTGTGCCGTATTCGTCCAACGCTCCCAGGGCTGCCATATATGGATCATTGGCAATGAGCCTAACCATGCCGTTGAACGGCCCGACAACCAGCTTATCTTGCCCCATCAATATGCCCAAGCCTACAAACTTTGCCGCCGCGCAATCCGCAACCTGGCCGATCATAAAAATGATCAGGTTCTTGTGGCCGGGCCAGCTTTGTGGAACAACACCACCCCATACCCTGAGAATCCTGCCGGGGATTGGGTCAAATACTTTAGCGACACGCTCGCTACCCTGGGATCCGACGAATGTGATGGTTTTGCCCTGCACACCTACACCCATAATTATGATCCAACCAAAATCAGAGCTGATGTTAACCATCCCACTGCTGGTTATCATCATTTACGAGATGAATTTCGCTCCTACCGGGATTTTATGGAAGCTATTCCCGATAGGTTCAGACAATTGCCAGTTTTCATTACCGAAACCGACCCCACTGAACGCCATCATGGTTGGGGTCATGGCCAAAACATCAACTGGGTCCGCACGGCCTACGAGGAAATTGCCGAGTGGAACAGTAATCCGGCCAACCAGCCCATTCTGGCCCTTATCCTCTATCGTTGGCCTAAAGCTGACGACCAGCCCGAGTGGTCTATTGTCGACCGGCCCGGCGTTCAAGATGATTTTAGAAGCGCTCTCAGGGCTGAACCGCCCGTTGCCTATCGTATGCGTTCGGCTGCGCCCGCCGCTTTTGAAACCCCATCCGCTTCATCATCCTCTGCGGCCAGCATTTCTGAAACCTCATCCATTTCACTCCCCACAGAGCCTCCTCCGGACGAAAACCGCATCACCCAGCATCTGACCAATCAGCAAATTGTCACTCTCTTTAGCCATGCCGGGAAAAAGATTGACCAAAATAAGCCCTGGGCTCTGTTGAGCCGGGCCGGATTGAGTTTAAATGATTTGGCTTTGGATCAGGAGCGGCGGAGTGCCATCTACAATGGGCCAAAATTTGACCAAATGACTCAACTGACAGAACAGGAGCGAAATTTGATCAAGTGGGAGTTATCGACCCTGCTTGGTCCGCCCGAACTGAATGTAGCCCTTAACTTCTCTTTTTCAATTGCTGAGACCCCGGGCGTTCCAACCGGCTTTCTCAAAATACGCTCGGAACTCATCAACACCCCCCTGGCTTTACCAAAATCATCACAATTGAAACCGAGTTCTGCCACTAGCGCTGCTGAAAAGCGACTCATCCGCATCTGGAATCGCTATGGCTGGCTGTTGATAACCCTGGCCGACACGCTCCAGCTTAAATTAGAGCTTGTGCTTGCCGTACTGGCCAGCGAGGTTGGTCAGCGCAGCTTTGCCGACAATAGACCAATGCTGATCCGCTTTGAAAATCATATCTTTTTTGACAAATGGGGACAACACCACCCCGACAAGTTTAAACAGCACTTCAAAGTTAACCCCAATCAACCCTGGCAAAGTCACCACTGGCGACCAGCCAAGAATCAGGCCTGGCGTAACTGCCACGGCAGTCAAAGCAACGAGTGGGCCGTTTTTGAGTTTGCCCAAACAGTTGACGACATGGCCGCCAAACTGTCCACGGCAATGGGCATTGCTCAAATTATGGGTTTTAATTACGCCACCATTGGTCATCTGTCGGTTGACCAAATGTTTAGGTCTTTTGCCGCCACCGAACATTATCAGGTGCTTGCTTTCTTTGATCTGATTTGTGGCCCAACAATAAACTCACGTCAATTGTTGGCCCTGCAAGCAGAGGATTTTGAAACCTTCGCGGCCCTGCATTATGGCGCTCGTCAATCTGCCCGCTTTGTTAATCTGTTGCCCAGCAGCATTGAGGCATTTCGACGCTTAAAACCTGCTATGTAATCTGCTTTCGGGTCTGGTCAAGATTTTAGGGCAAACGGGTAGAAATGTATTCATCTGAAAGGAAACATCTATGACTGATTATGCCGAACTTGAGATTGGCTTGCATCGCCGGGATGCGGGTAGTTACGCTGTTGAAATGCGCTTTAGCCGCTCGGATAGTGAGGCCGATAATCGGCTGTTATCCACCATGCCAGCGATACAAATTGATTTTGATGCTTTGCTGGCCCAGAGCCTGGATGATGCTCGTTATGGTCAACTGTTGACCGAGAGCATGTTTGCCGACCCCGAGGTGCAAGCCGCTTTTGACAAAATACACACCATTGCCCAGTCCCAGGACCCGCCGTTGCCGCTGCGTATTCGTCTTTTCATTGCTCCAACAGCCCCCGAACTGCACAGTTTACGCTGGGAAACATTGCGCGATCCCCGCCCCGAAGTGGACACCACCCTCCTGACCAGCGAACACATCCTCTTTTCACGCTACCTGACCAGCCAGGATTGGCGGGCCGTTCGGCTTCGCCCTCAAGCGGACCTAAAGGCCCTGATCGTCATCGCCAACCCTAACAACGTTGCCGCATACAAACCGGGCGGGCAGTCCCTGACAGCGCTAGATGTAGCTGGTGAACTGGACCGGGCCAAATCCGGCCTGGGAAAGATCGAAACCACAGCCTTAGCCTCCGCTAGTCAGGCCACCCTCAACAAGCTCATCCAACAGCTTCGGGAGGGATATGACATCCTCTATCTGGTCTGTCACGGGGCGCTAATAAAGGGTATCCCTCATCTGTGGCTGGAAAAGGATAGCGGAGAGGCTGATGTGATCAACGGTAATGACCTGGTCACCCGCCTGAAAGAGTTGCAGCATCGCCCCCGACTGGTGGTTTTGGCTTCGTGTCAAAGCGCCGGTAGCGGTAACAATAGCCGCACCAGCGATGAGGGTGCTCTGGCTGCCCTGGGGCCGAGCCTGGCCGAAGCGGGTATCCCAGCCGTGCTGGCTATGCAGGGGAACGTTACAATGCAAACAGTGGCCCAATTTATGCCCGCCTTTTTCACCGAGTTACAGCGCGATGGCCAAATAGATCGGGCTGTGGCTGTTGCCCGGGGGGTGGTCAGGGATCAATCAGACTGGTGGATGCCGGTCCTTTTTATGCGCCTCAAGCGTGGTCGCCTCTGGTACAGGCCCGGTTTTGCTGACGACAAGGAGGGCATGACAAAATGGCCAGCGCTCATTAGAAATATTAAGAAGGGGCGGGTCACGCCCATTTTGGGCATGGGTTTGACCGAGGCCCTGCTAGGTTCCACCCGTGAAATCGCTCAACGTTGGGCCGACACCTATCATTTCCCCATGGCCCCCCAAGATCGAGATGATTTACCCCAGGTAGCTCAATACCTGGCGGTCAATCAAGATTACATCTTTCCCCGCGACGAGTTAATTGAGTATCTACGCCAGGAATTGCTGGACCGCTATGGCAAGGACTTGCCGCAAGATTTAACCCAAGCCGACCTCGATACCTTGATTACAGCCGTGGGTGTCCTGCACCAAGAGCGCAACCCGGTCGATCCCTATCGCGTCCTGGCCAATCTGCCCTTGCCCAGTTACATCACCATCGACCCCAGCAACCTGCTGGAAACAGCCCTGACCGCCGCTGAAAAGAAACCCCAGGTTGAACTATGCCGCTGGAACAAAGAGATAGAATTCCTACCCTCTATTTATGACCATGAATCCAACTATCGCCCTACGGTTAAGCGACCTTTGGTTTACCAACTCTTTGGGCGATTCAGCGAGTTGGATTCCCTGGTCTTAACTGAAGATGATTACTTTGATTATCTGATTGGTGTTACCAGCAATAAAGATTTGATCCCCGGCATCGTGCGGCGCAATTTGGTCGATACCGCCCTCCTCTTTCTGGGCTTTCGCCTGGATGATTGGGACTTTCGGGTACTCTTCCGCAGCATTATGAGCCGTGAAGGCCGGGGACGGCGCAGTCGTTACGCCCACGTGGCGGTCCAGATCGACCCCGAAGAAGGGCGTATTCAAGACCCTGAACGTGCCCGCCGCTATTTAGAAAGCTATTTTCAAGGGGCTGACATTAGCATCTATTGGGGCAGTGCCGAAGATTTTATAACCCAACTTAAACAACAGTGGGATAAGGAGGTAAAACAGTCATGACCAGCACCCCATTTACCAATCCTTACGTAGGACCCCGCTCTTTTGAAACAAAAGATAATAAAATTTTCTTTGGCCGCAGTCGAGAGATTATGGATTTACTCGACCTGCTAATTGCCGAACGGGTTGTTATGCTTTATTCGCCCTCCGGAGCCGGTAAATCTTCCCTAATTAAAGCGGGTCTCATTCCCCAATTGATTAAAGAAGCCTTTACCGTCTTGCCCGTTATTCGGGTCAGCCAGGGAGCTCCCCAGGAATTCACCATACCCCCGGATACTAATCGTTACATTTTTAGTGTCTTATTATCATTGGAAGAGGCTTTGCCGCCCGAACAGCAAATTCCGTTAGACATCTGCGCCAAACTCAATCTACCCACTTACCTTCAACAGCGGCGTGACCGCCTTAATGAACCAGGCAGTACGGTGCTTATTTTTGACCAATTTGAAGAGATTTTAACCATTGAGCCTACCAATCAGGGGGCTAAAGTTGACTTTTTTGACCAGGTTGGGCAAGCCCTGCGCCATCCCGATACCTGGGTCATCTTTAGTCTCCGAGAGGATTATATCGCCGGACTGGACCCCTACCTGCGGGCTATCCCCACCCGCTTGAGTACGACCTTTCGGTTGGAGTTGCTGGGTAAAGAGGCGGCCCAGGAGTCAATGCAAGGTCCGGCCAAAAAAGAGGGCGTTGATTTTACAAATGCTGCTGCCACCAAGTTGATACGTGATCTGAGCCAAATTCGAGTCCAGCAACAGGATGGACAAATCAAGGAGCAGGAGGGTCTCTACATTGAACCGGTTCAACTTCAGGTGGTCTGCAATCGGCTATGGACCAAGAAATTTCCCTCATCTGATGCCCCACCGCCTGAAGGAACCACAATCGAACCAGCCGATGTGAAGGAAGCTGGTGATGTCGATACGGCCCTGGCCGACTACTACGCCGACCAGGTAAAAGTCACTGCCGCCAAAACTGGTGTGAGCGAACGGGTCATCCGCAATTGGTGTGATACCGAACTCATTACCCCTCAGAATATTCGCGGGCAGGTACTGCGGGGCAAAGAAAAGAGCCAGGGTTTAGATAACCGAGTCATCAAAACCCTCGTTGATGCCCACCTGCTTCGAGCCGAAGATCGCCGGGGCGTAATCTGGTATGAGTTGGCCCACGACCGGCTAATCAAACCGATCAGGGATGATAATGCGGCCTGGCAACAAGAACATCTTACCACGTTTCAACGAGAGGCAGCTTTATGGAATGACCGCAGCCGATATGAGGGATTGCTGTTGCGCGATGAAGCCTTAAAAGAAGCTGTGCGCTGGGCTGAAACCCATCCTAACCAGTTAGAGCTGTTCGAACGGGAATTTCTTGAAAAATCCCAAAACGAGCAGGCCCAGCGCCACTTTATGCGCTGGATGTTCCGGCTGATGGTGGTGGTGACCATTGTAGCCATAGCGGCAATGATTGTAGCCGCCATCAATGCCACTAAGGCAAATACGGCTCAGGCAGAGGCAGAAGAACAAAAAAGCATAGCCATTGCAGCCCAGGCAGAGTCAGAACAACAAAAATATATAGCCATTGCAGCCCAGGAAACTGCGGCAGCGGCCCTAGATTCAGCTTCTATTGCAAATGCAGCCCTAGATCAAGCTATGGCCCAACAAGCTATTGCGGTTGCTGCCAACTCAACTGCTCTGGCTGCTGCCAACTCCGCAGCTACGGCCAACGCTGCTCTGGAGCAACTTCCAGTTGAACAAACAACTCCCGATATTGTTGCTCAGGCGGCAGCCGAAGCTGCTCAAGGTACGGCTATGGCCAGTCAACAAATCGCTGCTGCACAGCAACAAACAGCAAATGAGGCCCTTGAAGTTGCAGTCGTCGCCAATGAACAAGCGGAAGCACAACGATCCAAAGCCAATGAGGCTATAGCCACCAGCCAAGCCGCTATTCCCGCCACCAGCACCCCAACCATCAGCCCCACCCCTTCCCCAACGGCAACGCCAACAGCAAGGCCAAGCAATACTCCCACCCCGACTCCCACCCCAAGCAATACCCCCACCTCAACGCCCAATCGAACAGCGACTGCTGCCATTGTAGCCCAAACGCGCCAGGCAGCACAAACGGCCACAGCCATAGCACAAGCGGCTATAGCCACCGCCACGGCAAGACCCCCCTTTCCACCCCCTGGTCAAATAATCTTTACTTCAAATCGATTTATAAACCCGGGTGAATTATTTGTCATGAATGCTGATGGCAGCCAGGTAAAACCTCTCGGATTGGAATTTAGCTCTGAGCCAAGCTACTCCGCAGCCAGCGACAGCATTGTCTTTTCCAGACCGTCGCTAGCAGATGGAGAAAAAGTATCGCTCCGGGCGGTATCTCTTAGCGGTGAAGGCCTCAGGATTATTGAAGATAGGTCTGAAGATAACTGGGAACCGGCCATCTCACCCGACAGTCAGCAACTGGCTTTTACATCGACCCGCGATAATGCTGATAAAGAAATTTATATCATGCCCATGGATCGTTCTAGCCCTGCGCTTCGCGTCTGTGAAAGGGAAATAGATCCGGAGCTAGTTAAGTGGGCTCCGGCCTGGTCTCCCGACGGCCAGCAAATTGCCTTTGTTGTCTCTGAAAAGGTGTCAGGTGAAGATCAATATGAAAGCCATGGAGGCATCTGGATTGCCGACGCTACTGGCCAAAACTGCCAAAAGTTGACGGATACACCTGACTCCCTTGCTAAGTTCCCTGACTGGTCACCTGATGGTGAAGAGATTGTGTACGTTAGCAATCGCAACGACAAACCGTTCAGACTCTATCGCATGAACAGTGATGGTAGCAACCAACAAGAAATCGCCAACTCGCCTAATCACGTCAATTATCCGGCCTGGTCCCCTGATGGTCAATGGTTAACCTTCTCAGTTTCTACCCGCCGTCAAGATAGTAGACCTGATGCTATCTTTGTAATGACCATTAATGGAGACCACCTGACCAGTATTTCCGACATCAGTGGTGAAGATTGGTATTCAATTTGGCTTCCTGGCACAACATCTGCCCCGCTTGTTTGTTCCTTTGATACCCCCTCAGAATTTGATACACCTCGGCGGGCATACCAGAAGTTAGCTTGTCCCTTGCCGCCGGTACCTGTTGGTGGACCATTATCCTGGCAGCCTTTTGAAAATGGAAGCGTTTTTTGGTCAGGCTTGCTTGAGCAATATATTGTTGCCTTTAATGATGACACTTGGTGGCTGATCCGGCAAAATGAAATCCCAGCTCCCCTTTGCCATGTTGAAGAACCGCCCGACGGTTTTATCCGCCCCGATGGCGGCATTGGTGATTTGTGGTGCGGCATTCCTGGTCTGGCCCAACAACTTGGTTTTGCCCAAACCCGTAAGGATAGTGGTAACGGCTTTCTACGGCTCAAAGAAGGTTATATTTGGCGAAACGAATCTGGCGGGAATAACCCCCCCACCTTCTTTGTTTTCTTTGGTCAGAATCAAGGGGATTATGTTCAAGAGTAAAACTCAAGGGTTAAGGACAGCAACCCTTGAGCTCCATTTTTAGTCAATTGGGGGGACACTCCCATTACCCAACCAACCACTGCTGAATTTGCTCATTGACAACAGAGCTCCCAAAAAAGTTGATATGATGAATTTGGATGTCATCCTCATAGATAACACGTCGTTCGCTGGGGATGGGGAAACCGGGCGAATTGTGACCGGCCTGGTAAACGCCGTTGGTAGGCACCACCCCATCGTTGTCTGCCCCAAAAACGCTATCGATAAATTTGTTGGCCCCGGCTTTGCCCAGCCGAGCGAACAAACCGGGGTCGGTTGGGGTAAAGTTGGCTCCCAAAGCGTAATAGGTGATCTTATTGGCAGGACTCTTATTGAGCCGTTTCAGGTAGTCGCCATCCGGGTGCATCGCCTGCAGCCCCGGCAAGCCCTTCAAGGTACCGTGAGCCAGCACCTTGACCAGACCCATAATCGCCTCCAGGGTCAAAGTAATGGGACCATCGGGCAAGTTGGTCAAGAGATTGGTGTAGCGATCAATCATATTCCAATCATGGTCGCCGTTAGCCAGGATTGTGCCCTGGTGCGGACAGGCCACAAAGAGCGCTTTGTTAATTTTAAGTTGGCGGCTACCTTGGTTACATTCGGCCAGTCGTTCGGTCAATTCTCGACCGACCAGCCCACCCCGGCTGTGGGTCATAATATCCAAGTCCAGCGAAATCTCCGGGGGCAGCATATCCAGCAGCATTTGCACATTCTGGCTGGGTGAGCAGTGGAGGGTAGGGTGGTTAAAGGCAATGATGCGTTTACCGTAATTATGGGCCAGCTTTTCCATATCGCTTGAAGCCATCTGCCCAAACCCACCCTGGGCCGAGCTTGCAGTCCCATGAATAAGTAAAAGTGTTCGCCCCTGACGCATCAGATCCCAATCTACTGTTTGGCTAAAGGAGCCAGGTTGAGCAAACAGAAAGTGATAGGGTCGATTTTTGTTTTCCCAGCCCTCGACAATGCCCAGGGCCGTTTGGCCTACAAAACCGTCGGTAGCCCAAGCAATCACCCGCACCAATCGGCGGCCAAGCTTACTGATAGGCCCCCGTGTTTTTTCCTCATCTTCTGTGATTTCCGGGGGCACAGGTACGCTGTTACGGGGCAGGTGAAAGACAATTTCATCACCGCCGCCCCGGGTGACTTCTGCCGAAGTTGGGTCAGCTTCAGGAAAAATCCAGCGAATCCCGCCGGCTTCATCAATATAGAGAATAGCATAGCCTACATTGTCGCCCAGGGAGGGCATAATACACTTGAGGGCCGGTTCTCCGGTGCGGGTGGTTGCTGTCAGCCCGTCGGCCCGGGTTTTACTATCATCGGGTGTGGGGGTCAGGTCATCACTGATCTCCATCTCAAACACAAACTGGGTCACCATCTCGGCCCCTGCCAGCATATTTGTTACGTTTTCTTCATAGAGGCCACCATCAGAGCGGGTACCGTCGCCTTCAAGCTCAATTTCTCTAACCTGACCCTTAAGGCCGGGCGCTTCTAAAAAGTAGTTGGCCGCACTACTTATTTTTTGCGGACTGCTGCCGCCACTTAATTCAGTCATTTTTTATCTCCTCAGATTTAAGGCGCAAATGCAGCGCGGGGTGTCCATAATAAATATAGGCCATTGGCGTGGTCGATTCCTCCCGGTTATAGTTGGCCCGTTGGTTTTGCAAAAACTCGGCCATGCTCTGCCCTCCCTCCAGCGAGGCTCTGTAAAGTGCCTCGGCCATGGTCCGGGCCGGTACATCGTGTACCTCCCATAGGGGGGCGATAAACCCCAAGGCTCCGCCTCGAATGATATCGCCCGGAAAACCAGCAGCCTGGCCCAGGCTGCTGCCGGCTGCACCAACTTGGCAGGCATTCAGGAACATAAAGCTAAAGGTGGGAGTTTTGCCGCAGCGGTAGCTCCCAATAAGAGCACTGGGCGACAATCGCTTCTTGTCGGCCAGTAGTAAAAATTGGTCATTAGCCTCTGGGTCGCTCATACCATGCACCGCGAAATGAATCAGGTGACCGGGGCTTTTTTCACCAAAAATAACCTTGCCCAAATCCTCCTGAGTAGCTTCCAGGGCTTGCGTTGTCTGAGCAAATTGGCTGAAATATGTCTTTAGATTTTTACGTTCCGCTATCGCCTCCGGGAGCGAGGGTTGACCACTTTTAAGTTTATCATATTCTGAGGCCACCACGGTAAAGCGTTCCAAACTGATGCGGGTTGGTGGGGGTGAGACAACTTTTTCGTGGCGCAGCCAGCGCCCCATATAAGTCTGGGCGGCCAAAAAGGGCGGTAGGTCGGGGTTGAGCGGCTCTTCCAGCAGGGCCAATTCCCAGGGTACGTAGGTTTCTTCAGTTAGCAGCAGAAGCGTAGGCACCCGTTGGATGGCGGCATAGACCTGGCCCAAGATGTCAAAAAATTCGGGGGGCATAATGTCGGCAATATCTTGCCCCTTGTTATCCAGAATTTGGGCAGCCCAGGGGCCGGTATGCTTTTGCATTTTTAACTCGCCGAGTAAATCAGCACTAAATTCGCGGGCATCGGCCAGAGAGGTGGTAATTGGTCCACTTAAAATTGGGGGTTGGGGAGCCGCAAAAGTCCACTGCAACTGCCCCTCATTGGTTTTAGCCAGGGTAACGGTCAAATCGACCTGACTTTCGGCAGAGGGTAGGCTCATTCGGCACGGATCAAGCTTCTTTTTGGTAGCAGGTGTGGGCACGTCTGCGCCCGCTTTAGCCACCAGCAGGTGTCGTTTGGCCATACCGGCCACCTGATTATTGTAAAAGTAATCGACACTCAGGGTGATCTGATTGGTATCGGGGTTGGCCCGGCAGGTGAATTTGACCGTGGCATCTTTAGCTAAAGGCAAGCGGCGATGATGACCATCAGTCACCTCGGCCCCATCGGCCAGCAAAATAACCAGAAACTCGGCTCCAACTGGGGGATTTTCAATGTGGATAGGTTGGGCTTCCAGCAATTCGGGGTCAAGATCATCCCGAAAGCCCACTGTCACCTCAAATTCTTCTGCGGGAACCACCTGCTCGGGCGCATTCAGGGCCGGATAGGCATCGAAGCTTTTAACGTCACCTCCATTAGCGGGAATAGCAAAATCCAAGTCGTCGTTCAGGGTATCGATCAGGGCCTGGGCCACCGCAATTACATCTCTGTAACTCACAGAGGCAGCCCTCCCTTTGGCAACAGCCTCGCTTTTTAGCCTGATCTCAACGTAACGAAACTGGTTAGTGGTGGGATCATTCATTAATACCGCAGTGCTGGTTTGACCTAACTGACCCGCTTTCTCGCCAGCCTGCTGATAGAGTGCTTGAACGAGTTCGGCCGTGGGGCTATCCCTTGCCAGGGCCAGAACATCATCAACGGCCTGGCTCACCTCTAGGTCGTCCCTGACCTCAGTCAGGCCATATAAGATTTCCAGCAGTTGATCCTGAAAATCATCTTGTTGCTCTTTAAGCAGTTCCTGCAAGCGCTCAAGAAAAACATCTAGGGTCTTGAGAAAAAGCAGATTTCTAATCATTGTATGCATAATCGACCTCCGTGGACCATTAAGACATTCCCTAAAAAATAATCATCCCAAAATACACCTAACCAGGCTCTATTCTTGGCCAAAATTAAACCCTGGCACAGTAGCCAATTGCGGGTCAGATGTGGCAAAGTAAATTCAAGCCAATAATATTAACCATCATATCAAGAAGCCAAAATAACACTACACATTTTTAATAAGTTATGTTATACTACTATAAACCTTAGGGGGCCAACACAACAAAGCTTTCCCCTTTTATGCCCTATGCCATACCACCAAAGACGCATCCAATGACTCCCCTGACAAAACCAGGTTTTTAGAAACTCAACAGGGATGGCAAGCTAAATACTGTTTTCAGTGGGGTGATTTTAGAGATAATCTTATGAAAAACCTGGTTTTTAGTCCTGTTTGTGCCACAAATTTGGGCTTGACACCTTTTTTTAGGAGAGTCATACAATACAAAGGAAAAACATTAAGGTTATTATACCATATAAAAAACTATTAGAGAAGGTGAAGCATTATACAAGAGTTTGGCAAAATACTGTTCAATTGAACAGATATGATCAATAGCAGTATCATTACAACCCGAGCAAATCCACCACGTTCGCCCAGGGGAAAAGAAAAAAAAGAAAACCTAAACCTAAACCAAACACCAAAAGTCACGACGTAATCCAAGTATGAATTGCGTTGAGAATTGTGTGCCATGTACGACACATCCAATCCAATTCGCAAAGGGTACAGTACTCAAATAATCAAACTGAGTTGCACCACATTCTGCATCCTACTCGCCCTACCTTCATCCTTGCTATCGCCATCCTTGCGTCTCCGGCCTTTTTGTTTCAGGAACGGGTTGTCTGGGTCTGGGCTGTACACAAGTACGTTGTTAATGCAAGGTTATACCTTGTTTTGAGAAGCATAAAAACACTACAAACATCCAATCCCATTTCAGCACAAACACGGCGACGATGTCATCTGCTGCAATGGGACAATAAACAGCAATGACCGCACTGCAATCATCAGCATCGGTAACGACACCAACAATATTTTTTCGGCAGCCATGTACAGTCCCATTCACAGAAGCTGAGAGAACAGGGCAATATAGTAAAAAAAAAACTTCCGCCGCATACCTTTACCTCCAACGAGTCTACCTCCGCCACAGCGATTCGAATTCGGCCCTAACCCTCACCCTAACTGTTTGTGCACCACCGTAGGTCGTGGTACACTATGTCGGTTTTACTCTGGCAAAACCGACATAGTGTACCACGACCTACGGTGGTGCACCAACATTAACCCTAAATATATAATGAACCAACAGCCATCATGATGAACCATAGCCACCATTAAGAACACTGGTGTGGGCGTGCTAATGCTCTTCACAATATTGGTAAACCCTAACCCTGATCCAAACCCTGACCCTAACCCTAACCCTAACCCTAACCTTAAACCATAGACCCTAACACTAACCCCCTAACTCTTAATAGTAGTGAATACAGTACCTGCTGCCGTGTGGGAGGCTTCAGATACCCATTTAGTGATCGAGTTATCTGATCTGTCACGAAGTGGAACTGACTGCAGCTTGATCCCTGAAGCTCAGGATAGTGATGACTTGACGGGGTAACCCGAACTGCAAAACTGAATTCAATCTTGCTGTAGTATTGGCCTATTTTTGTGTGTGTTTGTAGTGTTGGTGCTGTCACTTGTGTTTAGTTTTAGGTAGTGAGCAGAAGTGTGACCCTGATGCAGTGATAGACGTAAGTGAAATATTTAGGTCGTTTATTACGGTGTAGGTTATTGTGAATAGTATTTACTAACGTGCGGTTTCTGGAGTGGACGTGATAGCCGGAGGAGGCACATCTGGTTGTGCTATGACCGGGTCTTGCAAGGTGGCTCTGCTGCCGTTCTGTGTGTTGTCAGGGCATTATTGGTGGTCACCTCGCACTTTAATCGCGTTTCTGGATGTTTAGAGGGAAGAAGAAAAATTATGAAGCTGTGCTGAGGAAAGGCAACGATGTATCGAGCTGCCATCCCCCCTATCCAGAGAGCACTTTGGCTCAGGAGGAAGTTTTGGGATGCCCCTAAGGCTCTATCTTTATGCTACTGCGCTAGTAGAAAAGAATTTTCGTTTCAGCAGCAGGACCTCCCAAATATTGAACAATCTTCCCCTCTCGACTCCATTGATTCTATTCCCCAAAAGGAGCTACTTTTGAAACTGCAATCCATAAGAACCTCCTATTCAGGAGCTCCATTACTCCGATTGGAACGGGCCAACACCCTGATAAAAGAAGCTGAAGCCAATGGTGTGGATATCCTATGCTACCACTACGGTGTTGCACTTGGGATTTGCGCAGATGGTGGGCTCCTCAAGCAGGCCCTGAGTATTATCAAGGCAATTAAAAACCTTGGTCGCCAACCTCATTCCAGCAACTACCTCAATGCCATTGTGGCAGCGGGTAAGGTGAGTATGCTGTATTTTGGTGTAGCTGGGAGGGCTATTGATGTTTTACTGCGTCTTGAACTTTCAATCACATACCATTGTCTCCTGCTGCTTATGTGTGATAATAGGTACGCCAGGCCGACATTGCACTTCAGTTACTACAAGAGGCAGAGCAGGTTAATAAGAAGGGCCACTCCCCTCCTGCCCTGTATTGTACAACGTTGATAGCTTTGGGTAGAGCAGGCGAGTGGAAGGCCGCGTTGAAAATATTTCACGAGGTGACCAGTTACCTAGAACCTACTACATTTTTATTCAACAGTGCTATCACAGCTTGTGCTATGAACGGCCGCAGTGATGAGGCAATGCTACTTTTTGACTCCATGTACAAATCTGGTGTCCCAACAACGTCTGTTACATATGGTGCAGTAATAGATGCTTGTGGGAGAGGGGGTAAACACGACAAGGTGTTGCATGTATTGGACCTCATGGAATCCCATGGGCTGAAACCTACCCCAATCTGTTACAAAATCGCATTCCGGGGATTGCTTGTAGCAAAGGACTGGGGTGGTGCTATGGAGGTCTTCTCACGGGTGAGATGAGACTTTAACTTGTATTTATATATTGCTCTGTCACCTCACCTGAAGATTGTCATTGCATGGCCTATTTAAAAGATCTTGAACGATCCTGAGGTGATGAAGGCAAACCGTGGACGTCAAGCCCTAGACATGTCCTATGAAAGTCTCGTCGCTATGAGCGAGGAGGGGGCATGGAAAGAAGCATTACAGGTACTGATGCTAATGCATGAATCTGGAATCAGTGTGACGAAGCGTTGCCTTGAGGCTGCTTCTCTCGCGTGTACAAATGGTGAGGCAGGACAAAATGCAACGAACCTGCAACACATGATAGATAGCATGGAACGTCAGCACCTAACCAGGCATGCTGCTGTTCCTCCGTACCTCTCTGGTGGTACTGGTACTGCAAACCCTGCCCGCAAGATCGGCGTGGATAGTAATGCAGTACTTACCACTTGCCCTACTAAAGCCGTGGAAAAGGCATTGGGGGGTGACTGGGAAAGTCTTGCATTAATTCTTAGGGAAACAGTGTTGAAGCCAGGGGAAATTGCCGCCTTGTTCTCTTTTGCCATGCAACACGGGGACTCGAAGAGAGCTATGCTATTGCTGGAACGACAGCGTAAAGCATTGGAAGTTGTGCCAAGAGAATTGTGGAACCCAGCAACGAATCGTGTCATTATGCGTTGTTACACCGTGATGGGAAGGCTTCGAAGGGCACTAAGCATGCTAGATCCATTGCGAAGGAAGGGACAGTACACATCTACAGACTTTTTGATGGCTGTTGCTGCTTGCTCTTCACTAAATGCTCCCGTCATGGGCATGAATGTCCTGAAAAGCATGATGTCGGGCATCAAGGGTAATGAATTGGACTATTCCGCCTTTGTGCTTCAGCAGTGGCTTTGTGCTCAAGAAAGTCGTTGGAAGACCAGCCTTCATGCCGCCAGTGAGATGCGCAGACGTCGTAGGACGCCACTTCATGCAACCCTTTGTCGCTGGATCATAGATGCCGCAATTCGCCGTGGGGAGGAACCACAACAACTACGATATTTGATGAGGAAACTCCCTGAGGCGGGCGAGGACAGTATTTTGGCCGTGGAGGAAGTTTTGGCTCAAACTACTACTGCAGTCTCTTCTGTGGAGACTGAAAAGCTATCTCGTAAGGAGAAAATACTTCACAAACAGCCGTAGCAACACAATACTACCTCTCAGCACGAGCATACAGTAGTGGTAGCAATTTTGAAAGCGAAGAATAGAATATGCGTCGTTTACATTACCTAAGCATTGAGAATGTGCAG
>PJEL010001801.1_pt1 | contig 20642 bp, 16 predicted proteins | sample 1853271 | NCBI WGS metagenome assembly PJEL01 (sample SAMN08108733, study PRJNA415343) | Invertebrate metagenome, whole genome shotgun sequencing project. | host: Globobulimina | place: Sweden: Gullmar Fjord | collected 2015-08
TGCCCTACCTTCATTAAATTTAGCTTCTTTAAAGTGGCAGAGATAACATGCCTTTTTCGGCACTTCAAAGTGTTTCTCTTTCGTCACATGCAGGTGGCATGTGTCGCAGTGGAGAGACTGCCCCTCGATTAATGTATCAATGTGAGATTTATGAACATATGGAATCTTCTCCGTATATTTCAGCTTCTTTTCAATATATTTCCCATTCGGGTGGCAATCCTTAGTAGAGCAGCTACGGTCATCCACCACCGCCTGCGCCCTTACGATATTTTCTCCTTTACCAAGATAAGTGAAGAGCTGGCCAAGACCTTTAAACTTAGATTTTAAAGCATGCTTTTCTCCGGGCGGATAATGGCAGTCAACACAGGTTACACCTTCCTCGCTATGCTTGTCCTTTTTCCAGGACTCATAGTAGGGTTTCATAATATGGCAGGAACCGCAGAAGGATGGACGGGCGGTATAGTATTCAGCACCAATTACAATGATAGCTAACACTATTACAATCGCAGTAACATTGATTACAACAAGTTTTTTTACCATTAATTGTTATTTACATACTGGTTATCAATTACTTTCAGTAACTTCTATATATCACAAAAAACCTGCTTCTGCAAATAAATAACTTCAATAAATCAACAAGATATCATTAAGCCTGTGACCTAATAAATTCCCTTAATTAACAATAAGTCTGATAATAGCATTTAACTCATTGGAAATCAACAATTAATTGCATCAAATCTGATACCGAGTGTAAATTTCCTTTCTCGTCGGACATCCGCAGAGCCTATAACTCCCCATCGAAACCTTGTAATTGCATAACATCTTATTTTCACATTTTATAAAGAAGCTCTTATTGTTAATACTATATTGCACTTCACAAAGACAGTCCCCTGCTCCTGATAAACAGACAAATTCCTTTTTGCACCTCGTGGTAGCCTCCATTACATTTTCATTAATTTCGAGTCTCATAACTCTATCCCCCTTTCTAGATGAAAATGTCGATCCACAGCACATTGCATTTCCTTATCAATGCCCGGATATCTTACCAAGAAATAGCATATAGCATGCCAGAAACGAGTTAGAATTATTCCATTAAATTAGTGGTTTACAATGGCAATATGTGTTTAAGAATTTTACAGAATGGGCATTCCACCATGTCAGCTGCGTTATATTCCCATGTCGCTTATTTTCATGCAGTGATTCACTCTTCTAATGGGGACATCACAGCAGATAGCACAAGAGGATTCGCGGATAATACAGGGGATATATTTGAGCCGTCAGGGAAGATGCAGCATTATATTGATTAAGGCTTGAGCAGCGTTTTTGTCTGATTAGTCATCAAATGCTACGGAATCAGAACATGATGAATAGTTCCCCAAGTCCTGAATATTTATTCTATGCACCAAAAGCAGTGCCTTTGCAATATCAGCGAACGTGATTAGTCCGATTAACTTATTGTTTTCAAACACAGGCATGTGCCGGATATGCGCAGTCGTCATTACACCCATACACTCTTCAACTGATTTTTCGGGAGTAATGCAATATATTTCCCGCGTCATTAACTCATCAACGAGCACTTCTTTGGCAGAAATCTCTTTTAAGCTAATGTTGCGGGCAAAATCTCTCTCCGAAAAGATTCCGGCAACACGCTCTCCGTCGATGACGAGCAACGCACCGATATTCTTCTCCGTCATAATTTCCATCGCCTTATAAGCGGTATCCTGAGGAGATATTGACCAGATTGCAGAACTTTTTGCTTGTAAGACATCCCCTATAGTAATCATCGCGTATACACTCCATTTTATTACTCCCTTACTTGTTAAACCTCTGTATCAATGGCTTACTCAGATAAGGAAGATAAATTTCGAGGCCCCTTAACAACAGTGAATTATACAATTAAAACCCTATTAAGGCTCATAAAAAATATTGATGAATGTATATCCAGAAACCGCATATTTGCCGGATAAATCTGAACTGTAAGTAAGTTGTCAGCATTCAATAACTACACTCATACCTCCCTAAATATTTATAATATGTAGTAAAATCATTTTTGATAAATTGTGTATCGCATGTAATTAAAAGGAGTCCTGCTAATGTCAGACAAACGAGATTTTGAACATTTACTCGAGGTATCCGTGAAAACACACGGCCACCTCTGTCCGGGGCAGGTCCTCGGCGTAAGATTGAGCATGCTTGGACTCGACCTGATCGGGATCAAAGACCCGAGGGGTGAAGACCGCAAAAAGCTCATCGCATATGTTGAAATAGACCGGTGCGCAACCGATGCAATCCAGTCCGTCACCGGCTGCAGCCTCGGCAAGCGATCATTGAAGTTCCTTGATTTTGGAAAAATGGCAGCTACATTTGTAAACCTCGAAACAGGGAAGGCCGTACGAATCCTCGCAAGGGAAGAATCCAAGACTAAGGCAAAAAACTATATCCCTGACATTGAAGATAAGTATAAGTGCCAGCTCGAAGCATACAAGATCATGCCAGACGAAGAGCTTTTCAAGTGGGCTGATGTCACAGTTAAAGTCCCTGAGGAAGATATGCCAGGGCGGCCATTATCTAGAATTGTGTGTGAAACGTGCGGCGAACATGTGCAGGACAGACGAGAAGTAAATACGGACAGTAAAGTATTGTGCAAAGCATGTGCCGGAGAAGCATATTATACGTAAATTCCAAATATCAATTCATTTTCCCCATGCCTTGCCAAGCTGCCAATAGCAAGCATACGGATCAATAAAAAGCGGTTATCCCTCAATCGCTTGCCTTATGGAAGATAATAATGTTTCGAGCTGAATCGGTTTTGAAACTACCGGAACATCACTATCAATCATTTCTCTACTGTGAATGATGTCCGCAGTATATCCGCTCATAAAAAAAGCCTTAACTTCGGGAGTCATTTTTTTTAATTCCGCAAGGGTTTCTTTTCCATTCATGCCGGGCATGATTACATCTATGATAACGAGACGGATGTCATCTTTATGGGCCGAATATTTCTCCAGGGCATCTCTTCCGTCTGAAGCCTCTATCACATTATAGTTAAACTCCTCAAGTATAAGCCTCAGCGAGTCTCTGACATGATCCTCATCTTCGACTATGAGAATAGTCTCGTTATGTCCCGTCCAATAATGCAGGGGCTCTTCTTTTGCAACTGCAATATTTGCACTGACTGCGGGGAAATATATTTTAAATACGGTACCTCTCCCGAGCTCACTATAAACTTTAATATACCCGCCATGCTGTTTGACAACCGCATACACTATTGCCAGCCCGAGGCCAGTCCCCTTTCCCGTGTCTTTAGTTGAGAAAAAAGGTTCATACAGACGCTCCACTGTTTCTTTATCCATACCCCCGCCTGTATCTGAAACCGTTAAAAGGACATACTCTCCCGGCTCGCCAAATCCATTGACCTTAATAAACTCATCGTCAATGTTCACAAGTCCGGTCTCGATCTTCAGAATACCACCATCAGGCATAGAATCCCTGGCATTAGTTGCGAGGTTAATAATTATCTGTTCTACCTGTGTCCTGTCAGCTAGCACATAAGTCTCTTTGTCCGTCAGATCCACTCTAATCTCTATGTCCTCACGAATAAAGGTTCCGAGAAGTAACTCCGAGCCTCTTATAATGTCATTGAAATTGATTTGGGTAAACTCAACGTACTGTTGCCTGCTGAATGTAAGGAGGCTTCGGGTAATACTGGCCGCCCTGTCCGAAAGCTCAAGTATTTTAGTGATACTATCCACGGATTTCCCATCTTCTTTCAGCCGTCTTTTTAATACATGGCCGTACCCGACAATAGCAGTGAGGATGTTATTGAAATCATGGGCTATCCCGCCGGCAAGCTGACCGACTGCTTCCATTTTCTGGGCCTGCATCAGCTGCCCCTGGAGCCTCTTCTGCTCCGTGATATTCAGGGTTACTGCAATAATACACTCCACGCCCTCCATATCTATGATTTCTCCTGACCACAGTCCTGACAAGATCTCACCGGACTTTGTCTGTATCCGTATCTCTTCATTAACTAATACCCATTTCCTTTTCAGAGCATTCACCACTCTATCACGGCCTCCCGGCTCTGGCCATAACCCAAGCTCATTTGCAGTATGGCCGATCACTTCATCCCTGGTATACCCGGTTGTTTCAACAAATGTATTGTTAACATCTATGAATGTCCCTTCTTTAAGTGTAGTAATCGATATGATAGTCGGGCTCGATCTAAAAGCTTTTGAAAATTTTTCTTCTGACTGACGTAGGGCTCTGTGAACTTTTTTCTGCTCAGTTATGTCCTGACCGACTGAGATCACCCCGATCGGAACGCTGCTGCTGTCAAGTATCCGGCTTATATTCCACGAGACAATTCTCTCTCCTCCACTCATGACAGTAACCGCATTCTCAAATCCCCTGGTAGGTTCTCCTGCCAGGACCTTTTTTATATCAGCAGCTACAGGCTCCCATGCCTCTTCAGGGAGAAAGAGTTTAAAATAATCCTTTCCAAGGACATCTTCATGTTTTACACCATACAAGTTTTCTGCCTCGGGATTAAACTCGATTATTTCATGGTCTGGAGAGAGGCCAATTATTACACTTGCCGCAGACTCGATAAGTGTCCTAAATCTCTCTTCACTCAATTCTAGCTCTTTATTTGCTGCATCAAGAGAGGCTGTCCTTTCCCTCACCTTGTCCTCAAGGTCCTGGTGCCAGTCTTGAACGCGCTGCGCCATTGAATTAAAGCTATGGGCAAGACGCCCTACTTCATCGGATGTGGTAATAGGTACGCGTGCAGAAAAGTCACCTCTCTGAATTTCTTCGGCTGCATGACCTAAATCCAGGATCGGACGTGACAGTTTCCGGATTGTAATGATAATCAGCAGCACAACCACCAACAGTCCGAGGGCCGAGACTAACGCTGCAGATCTGATATTCCTGTTCATAGGAGCAAAAACTTCGTCTCGGTCCTGTTTAACGATCATTCCCCAACCCAGTTCGGAAGTAATTGGGATATATCGGTATGCAGCAAGGACGTCAACTCCCCGATAGTCTTTTGTCTCTATAAGCCCCTCCTGCCCCACTACTGCTAGCCTTACAGGTTCAGCATCAATACGAAACTCCCGGGGTCTGGGAATACTCCCATCAGACAGCGGGTACTTGAGCGGCGCAAAGATACTTCTGTCCCAGTCAACAAGCAGAACTTCCCCGGTTTCCCCGATCCCATGCCCTGTCTGTAACATCGATTGAATAATTGTATCTGTATCAATATGCATTACAAGAATTGCCGATAATCCCTCCATCCCTTTGATTGTCCGGTAGATGTCCAGGTTGTACTCCTGCCTGCCGTGTTTCTGCACATACTCATTTGTTGTAAATATAAGATTGCCGTGCATGAGGCGGTCTCTCAGTTCGGAAGCCCTAATCACGGTACTACCCAAATTAGTCCTCACTGTTGAAGCTATTATTGCCATGCTCTGCGCATCGATAATATCAAGGACTTCATACATCCCGTACACATTCCTGATCAGATTCAGGTGCTGCTCCAAGAGTTGATAAGATCTGTCAGCGGCAACTTTACTCCATAAATCATCTCCAGTATATCCTTTCATACTATTGCTGCGGATCATGTCCTGAAGTCTCTTTATACCGGCCCCGAGTATTTCACTCTCAGTGGTTGCTCTTGCGTCACCCTGCCTCTCCTCTATCCATCTTGATATTCGTTCTTTTTTGAGGTCTGCTACAAGACCGAGATGTTTAAATACTTCGCTGCGCTCAAATCTCAGTTCTCCAGTGTAGGCAGTAAAAGGAATACCATAAGTCCTGAGGACCCCGATCAGAATCAGGGTAACTGAAAATATAAGGACAAACAACACGAGCATCTTAGTCCGAATGCTTGTAAAAAGTCCTTTCTGCTTAGCACCAGCGCTCAGTTCACTCATTTAGAATCAAAATCCAGATCATACTCATATTCATTTATAAGAAACACTCCGGGATCAGCAAGGATATTTCTCAATATCTCACTATCAAAACTCCTGCGGACCTCCGCCCACTCCTTGTCAGCAGGTATCTTTACGAGTTGCTTCAGGAACTCAAACTGATCATGAAGACGGCCGCCTTCTGCATAATACTGTTCTGGAATAAAAGGTGATGAAGTGATTGAGAGCAGACCGTTTTTTACAAGGTCTGCATTTATCTCAATAGAAAGGACCGGTTCTCTTCCGGAAAATATCTGTGAGGCCCGAAGCTGAAGCTCGCTGGCCTTCAGGAGGTTTTTTCTCTGATCCCTCATCCACCTCATTGCCCTGACCTGCGCTGCCTCAATGAGATGTGCCGCGTCATGATGAGCATCTGCGAACGATTTCAACATGTAGAGGTATGACGTATTGAGACTTTTGTGTATAACTGTAAATCCGGGATATTTCGTCAGTGCAATAGTCGGTGTCGGCTCCCATGCTATAAATGCGTCTATCGTTCCGGACGCAAGGGCATCGGGCATTTCACTGACTTTGAGACGGACCATGGTGATATCACTTTCCTTGAGCCCGGCGGATTCAAGCGCCTGAAGAAGGGAGTAATGTGCGCTGGATCCGTAGGCATTCCCTATGCGTTGCCCGCGAAGCTCCTTGATTAGCATGCTTTTTTTGGCCACTATAGATGAGAACTGCTGTTTCGCAAGAGACGGCACGATTGTATCGTAAGAAGCTGTAGCAGAAATCATCGGCATATCACCGCCTATCGCTACATCGAGGTCTCCTCGCTTCAAAAAGAAATTGATATCCGAACCCTTATAGAAAGAGTGTAAACGGAAGGATAGTCCCTTATCCGCAAGGGCCTTACGAAGGATCAGGTCACGGCCCATTAACTCGCCGATCACCCCGACCGGAACAGCAAGAGGCTGAGACCCTACATCAATAATATTATCTTCATTTCCAAACTGATATGTGCTGTATAAAGGATGCTTTGATAAATCTACTGCAGGGGTCACTGCCGCTTTGTCCTCGCCTGTTTTCACACAGGAGGTCAATGCTAATAATAGGAATAATATAACACCTGTCATTTTACTCATAATAAATCCTCCTTACGGATTTACACAGGTTAAGTATTCGATCTTTAAATTATATCATTTTATTAGATAGCAATCTTTGTGAGTAATCCCGCGGGCCGTAGGGAGCATTCACGAACCGGGGGCATCTTCGGCTCTTCTTAACAGTTCTCTTGCTGTCTGCAGGTCATCATCACCTTCCCCCGTTTCATTCATCCACGCCCACAGCTCCTTGTCCGCTTTTTCCTGTTCAGCACCAGATACAATTCCTGAAGAATGAAGTTTCATTAGCAGAGACCGTTCCGCCAGAAGCATCCCCTTCTTCTTAATAGAGCCGCTGTGGTCCAGGACTTCTAACCCCTCACCACACATCTCAAGCGCGGTTGCCAGCTCAGAATGATATTCCGATGCAAAACCCGAAATAAGTGCTTCAATGACATTTAGTGCGGCATTATGCAGGGCTATGGGAAGTTCATCCTGATCACCAATCTCTCTCTTCAGACGAACTCCTTCAAATCCGTCTCGAATGGACTCAGTGAGAACACCCTTCTCTTTATTCTTTATAAAAAGCAGCCTGTGCGTTATACCTAGGTTCACATACGTACCGCTTATCCACTTCAGTTCAACTCCGGGCATATGCAGGCAGCGCTGAAGTTCGATAACAGACCGCTCAAGTTCACCGTCCCATTCGGCATAGTTAGCGAGATTATTGTGGTAGTGCCAAAGCATATTAGGATCCTGCACTTCGTCTAACGAGGTCTCCAGCAGCTTACTGGCAGCCTGCAATGCATTGCGGCCGATCTCACGGTATTCTGTCAGACGGCCGGAAACGATTGTCCAGCTCATTTGCAGATAGTAGCTAAGGACTTTTTCACCCTGCTGCTCCGGTTTGTCAGCAAGCGCAGTCAGACATGCATCTTTAAGAAACAGGTCCACGGCCTCACCATAGCGCCCCAGACGTTCAAGTAACCGCCCTTCCGAAAGTTTGTACTTAGATCGATTCACCGGCTGAAGGTAACGGGCCAGGTGCAGAGCCTGCTGAAACATGCCCGCCCTTTCATATAACACTACAAGATGCTGAAGACTCTTTAGTGAAAGAGAGCGATAAAATCCTTCAGACTTTTCCTCTGCAAATATTCCCCAAAAGGGCTGAATAATATAATACATCTCCGCTTCCCTCGCTGCGGCAATTAGCAGGTCAAGTAGGCCTGACATTACCTGCATTGAAGCACCGGTCTTCTCTCCAAAGCCAAGGAGCACTAGAATCGCCACAGGGTCTTTAACCTGCTTCCCAAAGTGCAGCAGGTCTCCCTGCAGACGGTCCTGAAGGTATGGAAATCTCCCGTTTACCCGCTCCACTTCTTCCCCGGCAACCAAGGAGGATACAAATTTTAGAAGACGATAATTCTTTACACGCTGCTCGTCCATCAAACGGTAATCCCGCAGGCAGCTGTTAATCATCGTTGTCAGACTCGAACTACTCCCGCTTTCCATGTCAGGCATTAAATAAGCACTGTGTCTGGAGAGGACCATTTCAGAAACTTCCGGCGAGACGGTATCAGATACGTCAAACCCCTTCCCCTGCAGTTTCCCCTTCCATGCAGCCGGAAGGTTTGAAGTAGATAGATATATCAGCAGATCGAGCATGAGCCGTTCAGAATCGTCAAGCAGCCGCATCAGTCCCGGTAGGCTTCTCTGAACCGGCAGCCGGTCCGAAGCAGTCTCCTCCCGACTACTGGTGATCGCTGCATCAGGCAGTGCTTTTTCCAGCCGGCCAGTAATGTGTCTTCTATTGTCTCCCCTTATATACATCTCACAGGAACCGGGAAGTGCTCCAAGGGCCGGGACCAGACTTTGCCAGACCCAACTTTCTGAAGAAAAGGCACACGTATTCCACAGAGAAACAGTAGTCCCTTCATGGACAAGCGCACCCAAACAGCGCTGAATACGCCGCCTGACACGGTGACTACGCATATACCATTGATCAATCCAGTCACGGATACGGCTGTCCTCACCGGAAAGCAATGAAGGGACAAACGTGGCCAAAAGCACAAAGAGTATCGCACACACAGCAAACCAGATAACCTCACCCGTCGTCTTCAGTTTACCTGTAACCACCAGGGCCTTGAACAGATCCTCATAAAGGGCAACCAGTCCAAGCAAAATGGCTATGGAAAGTGATATGCCCAGGGAGAACAATAGGACAGACACAGCATCCGCCCTGCTCCAGAGAGAAGTGAACAGACTCTTTTGCTTTACCTTAAGAAAGAGCTTTTTTTCAAAATCCTTTAGTGACGTTTCTGATGGGAGGAAAATGTGGAGATTGTCCCCACTCTCTATAATTAATTCATCATCGCCCTTAAACACCTCTCCTGCCTGATAAAGGGCGGCTGTATGCAGTCGGATTTCTTTCATGTACGTTGTATTATATCACCTAAATGTATCGGGCCTGAGCCTCGTCTATAAATGAATACGGCCCGTCCAGGACTGCCAGACTCAGAGGTTCGGTTGTCTTTTCATACTCCCGAAGGAACTCTTCTCCCATGGCCCTACATCCTTCGATAACCATATCAATGTAGAGTTGGGGGATATAGATATCACTATCAATCTCCCTGACCAGGTGATCGGATTTGGCGACGAAGGTGAACACCGGTCCGGCGCTCGCTGCACCCCTTATAGAGTCTGTTACCTCGATGCAGTCATAATTTTTTTCCCTTAGCTTAAGCTGCTCAAGTTCCTTTTCATTGACTGTCACAAGAACCCCGTTAACATAGCTTTTGGCCTCGGACTTCAGGTCAAGAAATGCCCCTGTTGCCGTTCGGCCAAGTGTCTCAAACAAGAGCGTTTCCTTCCCGCGCCAGCTGCGCACGTACCCGTCGAGAACCACAGGGAGCAAGTCTGACTTGTTCAGAGTACGCTTCAGAGCATTGGATACACTAGGCAGATTAATAAGCGACCCGTATCCAAAAATATACATGTTATTTCCCATGATTGTTTTATTTACCTTCCCGAAGTATTTTATTCATATAAAGCAGTCCTCCACCATATATATATGTATTGAGATTCTGATCCACTCCGAACTCCGGCCGGTAACGCTCACGCACCTCGTCCATAGAAAGAATAATGGTTTCCGGGTTCTTGCTGGTGGCTTCAAGCAGTGCTGTTTGGTCATTAAGACTGACATGGATCCAGGCATGGCGGCAACCGCTTTGAATATTGGTTCCTGCAATAAATTCGGTCTTGTATCCCAGCGCTATTAATCTACTCCATGCCCAGAGTGCATGGTCCTCACAATCCCCCTTGCGACTGATTTCAAACTCCTTGGGATGAAGCCAGTGGTCGGCCTTGCGAAACTGCTCCTGGTCAGAAATGTATTCACAGCCTATGAGCCATACGCATACATCCGCAATACTATTACTCTCCACCCGGCTCTCACCCTGAAGGAACCAGGAAAAATCCCTATCACAACCGGAACTAAATAGCTGACCGGGCAGCGGTGCAGGAATACAACACCAGGGATCTTTCCCCTTCGCTGTTTGAAGATAAAGGCGGATGAACGGTAAAAAGACGGATCTCGTCACAAAGCGCCATATTTTATTTGCCAGAGTATTCATAAGAATTATTACAGCAGGGAGTAATTTGAGTACTTTCAGGACTGATGTAAGTATACCAAAAAAGCCGGAGTGCCTTCAATGAATAATAATTAGCGGATTAACATTCGCCCCTGGATCATTGGCCCCTTTGAAAATCTAATGCAATTAAGATTCTTTACTTTACAGCGTTGTGCAAATGTGTTATAACGATACTATGGAAGTGAGATCAAAGATATGGCTTGCCGTAGATGGGGAGCCGGTATTCGGGAGCGGCAGGGAAGCTTTGTTTAAAGCCATAGACAGACTCGGATCAATTAATAAAGCTGCGAAAGATATTAATCTTTCATACAGAAAGGCCCTGAGTTATATACAAATAATGGAGCAGAGACTCGGCAAAAAACTGGTTGAACGAAAAACAGGGGGCATTCACGGAGGTGGAGCATCTCTGACCGATGAAGCCAGGGAATTCATGAATAAGTATGAGCTGCTCGAAGAAGGGGTCAATGAAATGCTGGATGAAAAATTTCAGAGTGTTTTCGGGGAAGGTAAATAATTTTGGATTTAACTATATCTCCATATTTTTTGGCCATTTTATTTTTTTTCGTGGCATACATGTATTCTTCAGTAGGACTCGGAGGAGGTTCCTCATATACTGCATTAATGGCTATCTTTGGTGTAAGCACTTTAGCAATCCCCATGATCTCATTATCACTTAATTTATTTGTGACTACAATTGGAAGCTTTAATTTCATTCGAAACAAGCATTTCAGGATAAAGCTTGTTTTACCTTTTTTAGTATCATCAATCCCTATGGCATATCTGGGCGGCTCACTCAAGCTGCCAAAAGAAATCTTTTACTGGATTCTCCTTGTATCTCTGTTCTTTGTAGCATTCCGAATATATTTCTGGAATAATACCACTATCAAACTGAACATTGATCAAAACGGAAAGATCATTATTTCATTGGTTGCCGGGGCAGTACTCGGTTTGATTGCAGGAATAGTCGGCATCGGCGGCGGCATCTACCTCGTCCCTTTAATAATCATCCTGGGATTAGGCACCGGAAAAGAAGCAGCAGCGTGCGGTACAATTTTCATATGGCTTAATTCCTGCGCCGGGTTAATATCTCGAATGCAGTACAATTCGATCAATTTAATGGATTACACTCCACTCATCGCAGCAGTATTAGTTGGAGGAGCAATGGGGTCATTTATGGGGTCGTTTAAGTATTCCCCAAAGACTATGGAAAGAGTACTGGGTGCAGTAATAATCGTAGCAATTATATTCTTAACAAGAAAAGTCTCAATGCTCTAAAGGAGACATCATGTGTGATATTACGGAACAAAGCAACAGCATAGGCACAAAGATTATACCAGTCACTGAAGCAGTGGGAACTGTTCTGTCCCATGACATTACTGAAATCAGGCCCGGTGAATTTAAAGGAAGAGCATTTAAAAAAGGACATATTGTCCGCGAAGAAGATATCGAGCACCTTCAGAGACTCGGCAAAGAACACCTTTATATACTAAAAATACAAGACGATGAAATGCATGAAAACGATGCGGCAGACGCCATGGCCAAAGCTATTACCGGTGATGGAGTTAAACTGAAGGGGGAACCGAACGAGGGAAAGATAAACATCATCGCGGAAACAGACGGACTGCTGAAAGTCGATCGAGAAGCCCTTCTTGAATTAAATATGCTGGGTGAGGTCATGTGTGCCACTATTCACAACAATTCAGTTGTGAAAGAGGGGCAGCTTGTAGCCGCAACACGCGCAATTCCCCTGGTCGTTAAGAAAGCGGTTGTTGAGGAAGCAGTAAAAATTGCGGAACGTGCCGGAGGCTTACTAAGCGTCAAAAGAGTGAGAAAACCACGCACCGGTGTAGTAATAACAGGCAACGAAGTATTTCACGGAAAGATCAAGGACGCCTTCGAACCGGTAATTAGAAAAAAAATCAGCGCACTCGATGGAGAAATAACCGGTGTGCATTTTGCCCCGGACGATGCAGCCATTATTGAAGAAAAGATCAGAGACTTAATTACCAGAGGCGCTGACTTAATTATTACTACAGGCGGCATGTCTGTTGATCCGGATGATGTAACAAGGTTCGCGATCAGGAATCTTGGAGTCAACGAAATACATTATGGCTCTCCTGTACTACCGGGTTCAATGTTTGTTGTAGCATATCTTAAAAACACAGACAACAGTGACATCCCGATTCTTGGAATTCCGGCATGTGGGATGTATGCGAGTATAACGGTGTTTGATTTAGTATTACCAAGAGTCCTTGCCGGTGAGCGGGTCGGCCGTAAAGAACTTGCTGAACTCGGTCACGGAGGTATTTGCTTAAAATGTGAAACATGCCGGTATCCGGTGTGTCCGTTTGGAAAATAGTAATAAATTACTAAACAACAAAATGAAAAAAAGCTCCGACCATATCAAAGACAGCTATAACCGCCGCATAGACTATCTGCGCATATCCATTACCGATAAATGTAATCTAAAATGCGTCTATTGCAGACCATCCAGGCGAATTAAATACTTTGATCAAAATGAGGTCCTGACAGATGATGAAATAGTACGGATTGTGCGAATTGCCCATACACACGGTCTCAGAAAAGTAAGGATCACAGGCGGCGAGCCGTTAATGAGAAAGAACATCACAGGCCTCGTTAGATCGATTAAGGACATAGGCATTCGGGATCTGAGTTTGACTACAAACGGCATCAAGCTATCTAAGTTCGCCCACAGCTTAAAACAAGCTGGCCTTAACCGGGTGAATATCAGCCTTGATACACTGAAGGCGGACAGATACAGTGAGATAACCTGCGGTGGCGATTACGCTCAAGTACGTGAGTCAATTAAAGAAGCCGAACAGGCTGGGCTCACACCAATAAAAATTAATGTCGTTCCGATCCGAGGAATCAATGATGATGAAATTCAGGACTTCGCATCACTCTCACTGAAAAACAATTATCACATCCGTTTTATCGAATTCATGCCTGCGACGAGTAGCGGTCTCTGGGAAAAAGACAAATGCATCCCCTCATCAGAGGTCCTTGAGGTAATATCAAAAATCGGTCCGCTCGAAAAAATGCAGTTCAGAGGGAAAGGGCCCTCTAGAAATTACAGGATCAAAGGGGCGGCAGGAGTCATCGGAATCATCAGCCCGATAAGCGACCATTTTTGCAGTGACTGCAACAGACTGAGACTCACGGCTGACGGAAAGATCAGGCCATGCCTATTTTCCGATGAAGTAATAGACATCAAATCAGCAATGAGAAACGGGGCCTCTGATAGTGAAGTTGAAGAGCTTTTCCTTCTAGCAATCCGTGTAAAACCTCAGGGGCACACCCTAAATAAAAACGGCGCCGAATCTAATTATATAGATACTATGTCCAAAATTGGCGGATAGTCAGCCCGGATCGCTCATAGCTTAATAACACCCCTTTCACCGATCCCCCCTATAAGTTATTCTTATACCAAAGTTTATGTATTTACAAACAAAAATCTAATTTGATACACTTTCTTGATTATGACCCTAAAAACAATGAAAATAACCTGCGTTTCAATTTTATTACTCATTGCTGCATTTACCGTCAGTGCATATGCTCAAAAGCCCACTGCAAAGACGTTTCTGGAAATCGGAATCACAAACAGCGAGAATGCGGAATACTCGGAAGCAATCGATGAGTTCAAACATGCCATTACTCTAAAACCAAATTATGCGGAAGCCCACTATGAACTAGGGAATTCATACTTCAATCTTCACCGGTATGAGGAGGCTTTAGTCGCCTATAAACAAGCAGTGAAGCTAAAGCCCAAATATGCAGATGCGCATTTCTCTCTCGGAATCCTCTCTTCAATGCTCAGCAATAATAATGATGCAATTAATGCCTTTAAACAGGTAATCAAACTTCAGCCCAGCAACTCAAAGGCGCCATTTTCTCTCGGCAATGTTTACTTTGAATTAGAACAATACAACAATGCTGCTTCCGCTTACGAGCTTGCCGTTAAGATCAGACCCAAATATGCAGAGGCACGCTATCACCTCGGCCGCACCTACTTGCGCTTAAGAGGAGAGATGTTGTCCCTGGCCAAGAAAGAATATAATTACCTGAAAAAAGTGGACGCTGATCTCGCCAAAGACCTTCTGAAAACAATTAACGTTAAGTAGTATCCAGCATAATTAAGTTCTGGAAGTCCTCCCTTCACAGTCCGACACCTCTGTTTTCATTAATCGAAATTTTGAATACATAACCTATCACTTGAAGCAGAAGCTAGATTATATAATTGAAGATATAATTCGGTGGGCTAATTCGGAACAGAGCAAGTACTTTTTTAATTCTTCACAAGCAAATCAATAATTATTTTTGTATATGCACCCTCAACACTTTCTATGCTGATAGTTCCTCCATGATCGTTAATAATACCATGGCTTATGCTAAGGCCCAGCCCTGTTCCACTGCCGCTCGGTTTTGTTGTAAAGAAAGGGTCCATGACCTTGTCACAAATTTCAGGCGGAATGCCAGACCCATTGTCACTAAACATAACTCGAATAAACAGGGCAGTGCCAACACTGAATGTCCCGGCTGAAATCTCCAGCCTCTTCTCATCCCTTGCACTCTGATCATTAAGGTTTAATGAATAACGGGCATTGCTGATTATATTTAGAAAAACCTGTTCGATCTGCTGATATTGCACTACAATCAATGGCAGATCATCCGGAACATTAATAGTCAGAACAATGCCGTCTTTCCTCAGTTGTGTTTCACTCAGATTCAATACACTATTTATAACGTCTTTAACATTAATCGCTTGTCTGCTACTTTTTCTGTCCCTGGCAAATGAAAGAAGGCCGCCGGTAATATGAGAAATCCGGTTACCCTCCTTTATTATACGTTCAGCAATATCTCTGTCCCTTTCGTCCAGTTCACGCCGGTTAGCTAATATCTGCGCATAGTTAATGATGCCGTTGATCGGATTATTAATCTCATGAGCCACACCCGCAGACAGTTCTCCCAGTGAAGCCAGATGGCTTGCGCGAATTGCTTCAGCCTTAGCCCTTTTTCTCTCGGTGGTGTCCTCAATAATACAAACAGTTCTTTCAAATTCACCATCTTCATTACGAAGCGAAGATGAGTTAATCCGGACATCGATATTTGAACCGTCTTTTCGAACCATTTTATATTCATGATTATATAAATATCCTCTTTCAATTATTTCCTTTAGAGAGTTCCCGGCTTTGTCCAAGTATTCAGGATGAATTATTTTCGACATTGAATTGCCGATTATTTCATCGGGGCTATACCCTAAAACTTCTTTTATCGTTCTATTGCAATCTACGATAACACCATTACTGTCGACTGACGTGATCATATTTGCGGCATTATCAAAAATAGACCGGTATTTTTTCTCGGATTCCAATAGCAATCGCTCAGTCTCCACTCGCTTGGTAACATCATCATATACTGCAACTATTTCACCCGAAGACAGTTTATAGACATAGTTCTCTCTCCAACCCGTAATTCTAGCGTCCTCATAGAGAGTAGCGGGGAGATATTCGGAATTGCCGGACTTCCACACACGCTGAAATACTTCAAATAGTCCGATATCCTTCACCCCTGGGAACACCTCGGTCACTCTCCTGCCGATGACGTCCTCTTTATGTATCCTGTCAATTTTCTCTCCTGACGTATTAAAATCCTTAAAGACAAAATCTACAGCATCACCCACAACTTCAAATACCGCCACACCGCTGCTTATAATATCAAACAACCCCCTGTATCGTTTTTCACTATCCTTAAGCTCCGAGGTTTTTCCCTTCACAAGGTCTGCCAGATGCTCTCTATGCAGCAGAAGCTCATTCTCCACTCTCTTCCGATCAGTCACATCCTGGGCAGTACCGGACATTAGTACCGGCAAGCCCTTGTCATCATACACAGCGCTTCCCCTGGCTTCCATTATCCACTCCGTACCATCAGGTCGCACCATTCTCACATCAGCAATGTACGGTTTATGATATGCCAGAGATTCATTAACGGACCCCTCCAGCTGCTCCCTGTCTTCGGGGTGGACTAATTTCAGCAACAGCTCAAAAGTCGCTTTATGATCAGCCCTGTGTATACCACAAAGACGGTAAAGCTCATCCGACCAGTCGATAGTATTGGCAGATATATCCCATTCCCAGCTTCCTAGACGTGCGACTTTTTGAGATTCGGCAAGTTGTTTTTCTCTTCTAAAAAGCAGCTCATCTGCATTATGTCTGTAGAGCGCCATCTCTATAGCAGCACTAAGGTCTCTTTCATGATACGGTTTCGTCAAATAAGCAAACGGCTCGGTCACTTTTGCGTTATCAAGCATCTCCTTATCAGAGTGTGACGAGAGGAATATATGCGGTATGTTCAGGGTATTCTTGATCTTATTAGCGGCTTCAACTCCGTCCATCGCTCCAATTAGCACTATATCCATAAGGACAAGATCTGGGCGCTCCTCTGAGGCCTTTACTATGGCTTCTTCACCTGATACCGCAGTTGCGGCGATATCATAGCCGAGGTCCTCCAGGGTTATTTTTAGATCCTGCAAAATTATACCTTCGTCCTCTACTATCATTATCCGTGATTTAGGCAATTCCGAAATCTCCTTCATTACAAATGATTGAATATCATATGGCGGCGTGATGTGGTGTCTCTATTTTTGCATAAAATTGCTTTATTGACAACATTTTTCGGTTTGCTTTTTTCGGTTTGCATCAAATGCTCAAACGTAATAACATATAAGGTAATAAATGGAGCAGCCCTTCTCTTACTGCGCCGATAAAGATACAAACGGAGTGATACACATGAACAGCATCAGGTTGTCAGCAGCAACATTCATAATTATAGTGATCAGCCTTATTCCGCAGATTGTCCCTGCTATTGAAAACTCCAGGCTCACGAATGTATTCAGTACATACGACAAAGCGATTGATGATTATATTAGTGCGTTTACGTCCCCAGATTGGAAAAAGGCAGAAACCCTGGCCAATCAACTGAGTCAACGGACAAAAGAGCTGCACGATCTTGCCCTGTCGGCCCAAAACAAGACATGGGAATACTATTCAAGTAATCTCATCAACCATGGGGATGAACTGTTAAAAGCTACCAGACGCAAGGACAAGGTTGAAATCACTTATCTTATTTCCATCCATATTAGTCACCTTGCTCAAATACAGTCAGCAAACCCTCGCTGGCTAAGGGAACATGTAATAGGTCAGATATCAAATATTGAAGAAGGTATCCTTACGAGAGACCGTAAGTCAGTACGTGACGCTGCCGAAAATATTCACACGAGTGCTATTAAAATTATACTATCTGTCAGCAATACACAGGCCATATACAAACACACGCGATGGCTTGGCAATATTAACTCAATCAACCAGCTAGGCGATGAGATTATTGGAGAGGTGAACCATAACAACTGGGCCGGCATATCCCCAAAATTAAACCGCATAAAACATCTCGTCACGAGATGGACAGACAGCTTCCTGGAAGGACAGTAAAGTTACAGGATGAGACTATCACACAGGTTATTTATATTTTTAATCCCCGTTATCCTGCTAACAGGGGCATGGGGCATCTATTCCAGCTGGAACAATTACGGGAAGGCGCTGGACAGCTTAGCTCGCAACGCCGAGACCACCAACCTCAATGAATTACAACTTATCTCCGAAGACCCTGTATTAGCATACTATTTTGAAGACTACAGTATCGGCTATAACACAGACGCTGACCATGATCTGAAGGACATCTCTACACTATTCAAGGCGACGATGGATACTGCAATTAAACAACAGCGCAAGCTTAGCTATATAGTCCTGCTCTCCAAAGACCTGGCTCCTCTGCTGAGCGTCACGGATAGCGAGACCAAAGACATTGTCCCACACACCTTTAAATCAGAAGAAGAATTAGGCGAGTTCAATGCAGACACGGATTACGGCATACCGTTTTCTAAAGTAATGGATAACCAACAGCATATCGTAATACCCATCGGCATTGGTTCAAATCAAGACGATAAAAAAGAAAATAATGGGATACATGGTTTCATTCATGCCACTTATATCCTCCCCCTGTTGAATTATCAGAATCTTGCACTATCTCAGTTATATGTGGATGTACGGACCGTCGGTATCCAGCTACTACTACTGGTTATTGTGTTAATCATTCTCAGTCGGTCATTGTCAGTCCCTTTTCAGAAACTTGTTGAACAGGTACAGTCAATTTCAAAAGGAGATCCAGCCCAGGCCGACGCACCCGTAGCCAATATTTATGAACTCCGGATTCTCACAAATGCGCTTAACAAAATGCAGACGGAAATTTTATCACAACAAGAGAAACTAGTATTGACGAAGGACAAGGCTCTGGCCTCTGCAGAAGCAAAGAGCCGTTTTCTTGCCATCATGAGCCATGAACTCCGGACCCCGTTAAACAGTGTGTTAGGCATGTCTCAGATGCTTGCAAAAACACCCATGGACGACAGGCAGACTAAGTATCTCGGACATATTCAAAATTCCGGCAAAATGCTTCTAACAATAATCAACGATATCCTAGATTTTTCAAGAATCAAGGATGGGAAGGTGGATCTGGAGAAAATCATATTTGATATAACAACGATCTTGGAGGAAATAAACGGCCTGTTTACTGCAAGGGCAGAGGCAAAGGGACTCAAGTTTGATATCAATACGCTGATTAATACGTCCACAGCTGTAATCGGAGACCCATTTCGGCTGCGCCAGGTCCTTTTTAACCTTATTGACAATGCGATTAAATTTACTCCCAGCGGCGCCATAACCCTTACCGCAGTCATAAAGCATGAAGACAAAGAATCACTCCGGATTAAGTTCTCGGTGCAGGATGACGGCATTGGGATATCACCGGCGCAGAAGAAGTCTCTGTTTGATGCATTCACTCAGGCCGACAGTTCTACTGCGCGCAAATTTGGTGGGACAGGCCTCGGGCTTGCCATTAGCTCACAGATTGTGTCGTTGATGGGAGGAACCTTTGATCTGCAAAGCGATCCTGGCTTAGGAAGCACCTTCTCTTTTACAATAACTTTTGTAAAATCCGATGTCAGTGCTGAAAAGCATTTACCCGAACTAGACAAACAAATATCTCATACAGTAACGGTAGATACGGCTAAGCATATCCTTCTCGTGGAAGACAATTATATTAATAGCATGTTCTTGAGCGAGTTGTTATCAGAGCTGGGATTCAATTCTATTGATCTGGCTCATAATGGCCAACAGGCCCTTTCAAAACTCTCTGAATCTTCATATGACCTGGTATTCATGGACTGCCAGATGCCAATCATGGACGGGTATAAAACTACTGAAGAAATACGCCAAAGAGAAATCATGGGAACTCTAGAGGGGCATACACCTGTCATCGCCCTGACCGCACATGCAATGAGAGGTGATAGAGATAAGTGTATTAACGCAGGCATGGATGATTATATATCAAAGCCCATTGACGAAGAGATATTAAAAAATAAACTGGCCTTCTGGTTGGGACACGTGCACGTTCCACATGATAACATACAAGAAACTCATGTAGCCGCTGCACAGATAAGCGATTATCTTGACCATGAAGCACTAACGAAACTGAGAAAAAGACTTGGCCAAAAAAACGGCAGGAACCTGGTGCACAATTTTCTTAATAATCTGCCGAAAGACCTGATGAACCTAAAATCAGCTACCACACGGGACAATGTCGAGGAAGTGTTGAGAAACGCCCATACTCTTAAAGGAGTGTTCAGCATATTCAATGTACGGGTTTTAATTGATATATGCACCAAGATACAGGATGTACTACGCAAAAACCCCTCGGACAGCATTGACACTTTAACAACAGAGCTGGAGGAGCAATCAAACAGGTTTTGCTCCGTCCTCAGATTCGAGCTGGATACCGCTGAAAACAATATTCACTCCTAGCAGTAGCTTTTATCAGCATTCCACCACATAAACTTACAT
>PJEL010001802.1_pt1 | contig 20641 bp, 16 predicted proteins | sample 1853271 | NCBI WGS metagenome assembly PJEL01 (sample SAMN08108733, study PRJNA415343) | Invertebrate metagenome, whole genome shotgun sequencing project. | host: Globobulimina | place: Sweden: Gullmar Fjord | collected 2015-08
CTGACCGGCCACAACGAAACGAGTCACAAAGCAATTGGAGAATCGGAACAGTGTAGGACTCTCCGTGAAGCTTTCGGGAAGAGTCTGCAGAATGGTGTAGGGCAGGCCGTCGTTATTCGGTCGAACCGTGCGATTCAGGTTTCTTCGACAAATAATGAAGATATCAAGGCAGTGCAGTCGCGCGACGGTTCCAAAACTCCGATAATTACTAAACAAGATGGGATGATCACGTGGGCGGCTACTGATCCGGATTCTGTCTTGGTCCTGTATTTCAGTTCTCACAAGGTTCGTTTGAAGCTCGTAGGTGCGGCCGGTCGGGAACTGTTTACCGATTTGTCGATTGCTGACATTCTCGCCTCCGGGGGATCTTTATCACGAGAGGGCGTCACTCTTACGGTCACGGGAGCCGAACAGCGGGATGGTGACCGAGGTCCGAGGCTTGTCAATGAGGATATAGAGGCTCAGCTTGAGGCACTGGGTTACGCTCAGTGACGAAGAGCGGGCTAGCCCTTAGTATCGGCGTCTGAAATAAGAACGGTCAAGAGGTAAGCAGCCACTTGAGAATAAGCCATAGCATTTGGATGAGCATCGATCGGATACCCAACGGTATACCTTTTTGGATTCTCCAAGAGGTCTGGAATAGCTTCGGAAACCATGAAGGTTTCGAGTGAGGTCGCAGCCAGTGCGGCTTCGACATCTTGCGACAAAGGAGAGCCGGTTGCCCATAAAAGAACGATGAACCGGCCATCGTAGCGCGCCTCAAAGAGCTGCGCCGAAGTCTCGATGAGGCGAGTGAAAAGGATAACGTCTTCTTCGTTATGTTTGATGTTGAGATCCGTCAGTCTCTGGATAGTGGCCGCCCTGGAAAGGGAGGCAAGAGCCCGTCTCGTCACGATTGAGTGAAATGCATCGGATCGCTGGGGAGTGCCTGAATTGTTTAAGACATATCGCGGTCCGGAGCGTGCCCAGAGTCTCTTGCCCGAACTTCGCAGCACGTGATCTGGAAGGGCTTGGTAGACAAGAGCGGCAGGAGATCCTGCAATCAATTCACGACCTTCACGATGGTCCTCGAGGGAAGCCAACATCTGGTGGGGTCCATAGCCGTGGAAGCCAAAATTGATTGCGCGAAAGTTGCCCTCTGATTCTGCTTCGATCTGGGCGGGCAGCGTCTCGTGGTCCTCGACTCCTTCTCCGAAGGTTAAGGAACCGCCAAAGAACAACACAGTACTTGCAGCATTGGTGGCTCTTTCTGGACCGACCCGCAGGCCGCTGTCCGAGATCGTGTAGTGCACGTCGTACATAGTCTCGTTACCGAGTGTTTTTTTTGCCCGGACTCGTTGGCCCTGTCTGGGCGCTGCTCCAAGAATGGGATCGTGGATGTAGTAGTTGCTCGGAGACAGGGTCAGATAGGCTTTAGTTTGGCTTCCCGGAAACCAGCCGTCCAAAAACAACTCTCCGGCCGTTAGAGCGAGCAGTGAGGCGCCGACGAACGTCGCTATGCGCCGCCAGCGACCTCGGAAGGATACAGCGGCTGCCAGGCACGCCAGGAACCAAAGAATAGAAATGAAGATGAAGGGGGTCTTCGCTACGGTTACCAGTAGTGCGATCGACAGTCCTATCAGAACGACAATCGCCAAAAATATCCAAAGAAGTGTTCGTTTATTCAAAGCGGCAACTTGGTTCTTCGCCATGGTGAAGCATTATGCACGATGGGTTCTGTAAACCACAATTTCCTCTCGGGAGAAGTTCAGACAGCACCTGGCCCGTAGATTCTTTTGATCACCGCCTTCGCCCGTGGACTGGCTGCACAATAAACCACAATAGAAGCCAGCCAAGCCACCGGTTCGAGGACGAGCCAAGCGAGATCCGCCTGCCAAGCTGAGCGCACTCTTTCGGCGAGGCGCGGACCGATCTGGTTGTACGAGCTTCGCAGGATGCGGTGGAGCCGAGGGGTAGTCGCCATCAGAATCAACTCGAAGGCCTTTAACGTTTGCAGCTGACGGGTCCTCATAAATTTGGCGCCCGATGGAAGTTCAATACACACGGCGCCAACCACCTTCGAATGCCCCTTGGCGGCGGCCGTCGCCACAAAACAATCCGGTGGGTAGGCTGGCAGGGCTATGTACACCTCAAACATCGTATCGATCGCTTCCCGCCAACTAAAAATCCAGGCGGCAGACCACAAAGGAAGAGCGAAAAACTCAGCCCGGGAACCAGAACAGCGCCAAGCCCGTAAAGCTAGTCGGGCATAGGAATCTACCGCCCATACTGGTGCCATAACAAGGCTTCCAAAAGCTACGATGGCCCCAACAACACCTAGAGGCCTCAGCAACGCTTGCACGAAGCCGATAGGACGACCCGCCTCATAAAACGACCATACGGACCCGACAACCCAGGCCGTGGCAAGAAGAAGACTCAAGAAGAGCGGCGATCTCCTACCGAGCTTGCGACGAAGAGCACAAAACACCGCCACGACGGCGATGCCGGCCAACTCGATACCAAAAGCAGCCGCCACCAACATCAGCAAATCGGGCCACCACTGCCGTACCAAAAAATATGACCCGACCAGCACAACATACTGCAGAGCCACCACCATGCCAGTCCACAAACCGAGACGAATCGGCCACCACTTCACAGATCGTGAAGGCGCTATCAACACAAGCAATGCCGAAATCCATGAGAAAGCCGCGATGCTCACGAACACAGTGCTGCAATCACGCTCAAGAAAAATAGCAACAAAAGTTTGAATCTGGCCGTCTTGCCATTCGGCGAGGCCCAATGTGTAGAAGGACAAGGTAAAACAGATCGCGGGAAGTACCAGAGCGGAATAGCCGAACCAAAGACGGGCGGGCCACGGCATAACAGCGACTTCAAGTCTGGATAACATCATGATCCTCCTCATCCCATAGTGACGAGAGAAACGTTCGCCACAATGGTCGCAATGTGGCAGTTTCAAGGCACAACAAATCGAGCACGGGTGGTCTCGTCCGCGCTATTCTGGACCAGAGAAAACTTGATGCTGGAGGATACCTACCCATGACCAAATCCGACTCCGAGATTCACATCAATCCTAATATCAAGAAAATCGTCTGCTCCCTGAGCGGCAAGGTTCATGATCCTGAGAGCTTCCGAAGGCCTCTTGCTTTGTGCTCGTGTTGTGCAAAGCCGGGCAAGCCGCTTGTTGTTGAATACGATCTTGAGGCGGTCAAGAATCAACTGGATACCGATGGTTGGGACAACGCTGACGGCATTTGGAAATACGGTCCCCTGCTCCCGGTCGGTGGATACCCTTCACGATTCGCTGCCGATGTCGGCATTACGCCGATTGTCAGCCACGCACCCCTCGCCGGTGATCTCGACATCGATCTTCTGCTCAAGGACGAAGGCGCGAATCCTTCCGGAAGCTTCAAGGATCGAGGTCTTTCAGTTGGTGTCGCGCTCGGCGCTGCGTGCGGCGCAAAGCGCTTCTGCCTGCCGACCCAAGGCAATGCCGGAGTAGCCGCGACATTATTCTCCGCCCGGCTCGGCCTACCCGGCTGTCTCGTCTACATGCCAAATGGCTATCAGGATGGGCTCTACCACCGTGAAGCCAAGTTTTTCGGCGCTGAAGTACGCTTTGCAGGGTCGAATATCGCCGCTTCCGGGCAAGCGATGCGTGAAGAATTCGCATCACAGTTGCAATCCGGGGAATTCGTTGATCTCTCAACCTTCTTCGAACCGGGTCGGCTCGAAGGCAAAAAGACAATGGGATTGGAGATCGTAGAATCGTGTGGCTCCGATGGACTTCCCGACTGGATTTTTTATCCCACAGGCGGCGGTACCGGGCTGGTAGGAATCTGGAAAGCATTTCAAGAACTCGTCGGCCTCGGACGGCTTGACGACCAAAAACGCCCTCTGCCGCGCATGGTCGCGGTGCAATCCGAAAACTGCGCGCCGGTTATCCAAGCCTTCGAACGCGGTCTCGATCATGTAGAACCGATCGAGTCGAAAGGAACCATCGCTGATGGTCTCGACGTTCCAGGCGCGATCATGGGGCACTCCATTCTCGCGACGATTCGCCAATCGGGAGGCACCGCAGTCGCCGTCAGCGAAACATCGATTCTTGATGCATTCCGCGATTGTGGTCTGCATGGAGTACCCGTCAGCTACGAGAGCGCCGCAACGCTTGCAGCCCTGCGAAAACTGCGCGCCGGAAGCGTCGTCAAAGCCGGCGCGAAGGTCCTCTTGTTGATGACCGCGAGCCACTTCATCCCATTGGGGCAGGGGTAGTTCTGGTCATAGCTATCTTCGCCGCTCAAGTCATCTGGAGCTCTACCGAAAACCTGGAGGACGAAGCAAAATCCGCGCTCAAAAAGAGCCAGCTGCCGCCGAAATCGCGGTCGATCAAATCCAGGCCATTTTGAAGCTGCGCTTGATCAAGAGGCTGGACCGGCTCTCAGCAGCCACCGCGGCTGAGCTCCGCCGGCTTATCACAGAGATGTACGGTGGCTGAGGATCGAAGCTATCAGCTCTGTCCGGAAACTCCGGATGTGATCAGCCGGTGGGCCCGAACAGCGGCAGAGAGAAGGTCGGTAGATGCAGCGTTGTCAGAGAGGCTGGATGAGCTCGACGACCTCCTGGCTAATACTCCCCGCAATCCTGATGGTAGTTCTTAGTTCGAATCGTCGGAATCGTCTGACCTGGCACGGACAAATCGCAGGTTCTGGATATTGTTACCGTCGGCGTTGAGCTTGTACCCGGTGACCTGGTCATCGGTATCACGGGTGAGCTTGATCTCTGTACACCACCACGTATTGCCCCTGTAGGTGTCCCGGTCCAGCTGTTGGAGGAGAACGTCCTCATTGTGCAGATGTTTCAGGAGCAGGCGGTCATTCTCGACGACAACTCTATAGGTAGTCCCGAGTTCGGGACAATCGTAGGTGCCAAGAAAGGCATGTACATCAACAAAGTCTGAGGCACGCCCACTCACCTTCTGAATCGGATCATATTCTTTTCCATATACGAAATACACCATCCGATCGACCTTGCCATCCGCGCCGCGCAGAAAAGAAATTTGCACGTCAAAGTCCCTACTGAAAAACAGATCATCGGCTTCGGGAAAGAGCCAGACCTTCACCCCTCCGGGGAAACGAACCATCAGCTGATCATCGTTGCGTTCAACGAACATCAGTTTGCCGGCGTCTCGGTAGGGCCCATCGTAATCAGAAAGGATTTCAGGATCGATTTCCACTTCGGTGCGCTCAGGGATTGCTCTCTTCCCGGCGTCTTCCTGCTCCACTTTGCCCAGCAGAATCTTCATAAGCCTGTCCTCAACATAAACACCTGAAGGATCGCGATTGATGCTCAGGATGGTCGTAATCTTCTGCTCGGGAAAGTAGGAGAGCTGGCACAGGTTACCCGCCCAGGATCCACCATGACCGATGCTCGCTAATCCCTGATTGCTGTTGAGGAAGATTCCGAACCCATAGTTGGTTTCTTCGTTATTGTTCAGGGTTCCCGGTTGGCGCATCAGACTCCACACCTCGGGTCCACCAAGCTCATTGGTTTCGAAATTGGCCATCCACTTGATCATGTCGTCAATGGTAGAAAACAACGAGCTTGAACCGTAGGACTCCAGCTGATTGTTGCTATTGACGTACCGACCGTCTTTATCCCTCTCGTATGCGCTGGCCCGATTAGGAATGATTTCTCGATAGTTATCGCAAAAATGGGTATCGTTCATCCCAAGAGGCTGGAAGATCTGCTCACGGGTCCACTGAGGGAAGGTTTGTCCGGTGACCCGCTCCACGATTCGGGCCAGAAGAAAATATCCCAGATTTGAATACTGAAACTTCTCGCCGGGTCTGAAGTTCAGATCCTTCTGCTTGATGGCCAGTTTCATGAGGAAGTCGTCAGTGATAGCGTCGCCACCGTACCTGCCAGAGAGCTTCACCAGCCCTACCCAGTCCCGGATGCCACTCGTATGATGCAGCAAGTGTCTGATGGTTATACTCTCACCAAAATCCGGCAGTTCAGGCAGAAAGACATGGACCTCATCGTCAAGCTTCAGCTTTCCATCATGAATAAGGGTGGCGACCGCAAAACCGGTGAACTGTTTGGCCACCGAAGCGTAATCAGTCACAGTGGAGGTAACGAAGGGAACACCGTGCTCGACGTTGGCAGAACCATAAGCTTTCTTGAAAACGATCTGGCCGTCTTTGATCACTGCCAAGGCAAAACCACCCGGGATATCGGGCTGGTCACAGCTATCGCACAACGCTTCGATTCGTGACTTCACATCGTCATGCTGACAGGCCCAATGGGAGGCGAACAATAGTACGCATACGAAAACCAGTGAACATCTGGATGCTTCTTTCATTTCTTCCTCCAACCCGCTGTGGGAATAGATATCAACGATTCGTGCTAATTTTTTAGCACTATGCTAATAATTTAGCATCTAGAATCATATTGTCAAGGCTCGGCAAAATAATGGCGCGGAGTTGCCCGCACTTCTCACCACCTTCGATACGGGTTTGCAAAGTCTTTTCCTACACAAAAGAAAAGGAAAAGAGAAAAGTATCAGGTACACGTTTCATAACAATGTTTGCAACGAAAACAGCTCAGCATCGTGTGCATCCCCGAGGTTTTCGGGTTCTTCAGGCAGTCAAGATACGCAACATGCGCAAACCTCGTACTCTTCTGGTAGTCTTCCATTTGATAACAACATTGTCATGAAGCGCGTACCTGGAACCATTTTATGGAACCATTTTCATTTTTTGAATTGGACCTTTACAAGTAGACGCGACGTTCTGTGGCATTGCTTAACCGACGCTACGGAGAATTGGGTTACTATTGTCCGCGAAAGACAATATCCATGAAAGATCACCATCCCCGAATGTTTTTGAATCTTCTCGCCGGAGTTCGCGCGCCTGAACCCGGCATGAGGATTCTCGACCTCGGTTGTGGCAATGGGACGTTGGTGGCGGCCTTTCGAGAGTGGGGATTCGATGCTCATGGATGCGATTTTCCGGAGGAACTCGACTCCACAGCAAGCAGCAAGAATCTGAGACCGATCAACACCAACCCTTACCAGCTGCCATTTCCAGACCAGTTTTTCGACTTCGTCGTCAGTTCAGTTGTACTTGAGCACGTCATGAACATTGACAAAGTCCTTGAAGAGCACAGACGCATCCTAAAACTCGCAGGTATCGGTCTGCATATCTTTCCAGGCAGGTATTGTCTCCTGGAACCCCACGTTTTTGTGCCATTGGCTACCATATTCCGCAATAGGCCATGGTTGTTTCTATGGGCGTGGTTGGGTATTCGAAACGAGTTCCAAACTGGAAAGAGCGCTCGCGAGGTTGCCCGACTAAACTTCGAGTACCTCAGGGACCATACCAGCTACCCGCGGCGGAGCACAATTCTCCGTCAAACACGCAAGGTCTTCCCAAAAGCCGAATTCAGAGAGGACCTCTTCATCGACATCGGGACATCGCCGAGATCGAAGCTCGTCCAGAGAATTGCCAGCATGTCTCCAATACTGCGAAAGCTTATCGGCAGGGTTTATCTGATAAGAAAGTACCACACGCGGGCGTTGTTACTGGAGTAGTACACTCCGGCGGTGCATTACCAAAATTCGATCTCGTCTGAATCCATCAGATGCCCTGATGATTGCAATCTTTCTGTGTTGACCCGCATATCTCAACAGCTTTCGTAGCGAGGAGCGTGAAGAAAAGCATCAGGTACGCGTTTCATGACAATGTTGGCAAAGAAAACAGCTCAGCATCGTGTGCATCCCTGAGGTTTTCGGAATCTTCAGACGGTCAAGATACGCAACATGCGCAAACCTCGTACTCTTCTGGTAGTCTTCCTTTTGATAACAACATTGTCATGAAGCGCGTACCTGGAACCTTTGGAACCTTTGCGAATTACCAAGGCATTGAGCATAGTTTGTAATGCCGATGAACACGAAGAAGAAGGAGAAAGAGAGATCGTTCATTACGGCGGGCGCAACTTCCGCGTCGCGATCGTCAAAGGTGAACTCAGAGCCGAAAACCACCGTTCAACGGCCGCTTCAATGCTGATCAAAAGACGGTTTTCCGGTGAGCTTCTAGAAGCCGATCAAGACCCCGCAACGAACTTACTTGAAGAAGGCGTATACAGCATCAACCAGCGCCGCGAACTGGCTTGGGAACTTGACCTTCAGCCTGGCGAATCCACAGTGTTGATCTACAAGTACAAGGTCCTCGTTTATCACTAAAAAGCAGAAGGAACTGTGGAGTTGTCACTCTGGCGGCGCTACTCCACAGGGAGGTATTGCCTCCCTCAAATCCGTCAACGAAAACAGCATCTGCGGCGTACTGTTCAAAAAAAAGGTTCAAAAACAAGTGTTATCGGCGGATGATTTGGAATTAGTCCCCAATAACCCCGTCGGTCACGTGGATGCGATGCTGCTTCTCCGCACTCACCGCCGTGAACGAGTACCCTCCACGGTCCGTTTGTTGGTAATCTTCGATTGAAGACAAGGTTCGAATAATTGAGCGGCTACCGACCGGATCCCACTCTTCGACGTCGGAGAGTGAAAGCCGCGACGGGTACCGGCCTTCTTCGGCATTCTTCATCTCGAGATACATCACGAGATGACGGCATGCAGCTTGTGCCTGAGCTTTCACAGCCTGCGAATACGCGGCGCCGACGTGGCCGGCGTTATCGAGTATCGTCTCCACCTGTTCCTTCTGTTCCCGGGTCAGATCCTCGGCCTTGATCAGGAAACGCGCCACTTCTGCGCTCTCCTCCCATCGCTGACGCACCATGAGCCATTGCGCCTTCCCAAGATAGAAGTCGAACTTAAGATGCTGCTTTGCGCTTTCGCCTTCCAGCGTCCCTTCCATGTGAATCGCCAGATCCTTAAGCATAGCCTCAGCGCGATCGAAATCGCCCTCGCGGGCGATCTCACGCGCTTCGTGATAACGATCGTCTGCGAGCACGCGGAGATGGTCAATCTCTTTTTCAACCTCGCTGCTAATCGAGTAGGTTTTGTTTTCGTTCATAAAGTCGGTGAGCATTGCGACTGATGCGCCCGGATGCTCGTTGTCCACCCTCTCGAGAAGAGCCTCGAAATCCGCAGTGACCTCTGGTGGAGTGGATTGAGGTCTCGAGCAACCGATCGCGGTGACCAACACAACGATTGAAAGAACGACGATAAATCTGCATAGGCGCATTGAAGGTCTCCTCACATGAACCGGATCCGGCATATTGGCTTCACCCTCATTATGGCCGAGAAGAAGGTGGTGTACCAAAGAATGCCACCGCTATTCACATTTTCACAGCCCTAACTCTTGAAGAAATTCATGATAATCGGCAGTACGATCTCGGGCTGCTCCGATAAGACAAAGTGGGTCGCACCGGGAAGTACACACAGGTGGGGTTCTTCTACCAGGGTGCGCATTTCGAGTACATGTTCGATGCGGATTGCGTCCTTTTCGCCAACGACAAAAAGAACCGGCGCCTGAATTCCTTTCATCTGCTCATCGGTGAGATACGGATCGCGGAGCCAGAGTTCGCGGGATCTTTGAACAAATTCTGCATAATTCTCCGGTTGAGGATTCGTTGCCGTATAGCCCTGTTCGACCGCGGGTAGATCAGCAATCAGGTTTTCGGGTGTCAGCCGGTCTCGTGCCCAGTCAATGGTCGCTTGGGTCATACCGTCAACTCTGTAGTTGGCGCCGACCGCGACGAGTTTATTGACCTTTTCCGGATAGGTGCTCGCGAGGTGATAACCCACCACGCCTCCGTCGCTGAAACCAATAATGTCCACAGCAGCGACCTGGATTTGATCGAGAAAAGCTTTCATCTCATCGGCCATGCCTGCGTAGGAATATGGCTCTGCATTGTCAAAGGAACGACCATGGCCGCGCCGGTCCACGCTAATGACCTTGAATGATTTTGCCAACTCGGGAATGATTCTCTCAAAATGCTCACTGCCACCAAGCCCTCCGTGCAGCAAGAGCAGTGGTTCGCCTTCTCCCGTGATTTGGTAGTACAGCTTCACGGAGTTGATCTCCGCATATCCGTTGGTAGAAGAAACGACCGGTTCAGGCGGCAGAGAAGACTGACTTGCCTGTTTGCAGCAGGAAATAAGGAGTGCGGATTGAAAAACAAGGATTGTTATTAACACGATTCCAAGCGCCTGCGATTGAATTGCTTTCATCTTGAGATCTCCCCCTCGGCGTATACGATCGACCAGTACCGAAAGTTGCGCTTCTCGCTTTGAGAATCAACCGGGAATTGATCAGTCTTCCCAGCGTTTTCTCTTAGTAGGTACTGCCGACAAAGAGGAGACCCATAATGAAACATATCACTGAAGAAATCGCCGAGTGGGCCGCTTCCACCCGTTACGAAGACCTCCCTGCGGAGGTGGTCTCATGCGCCAAACGTTTCCTATTTGACTCTGTTGGCTGCGCTCTCGGAGGCGCTCAGCAATTCGATGTGCATTTGATGCGGCGGGTCCTTGATGAAACCGCCGGCGTTGGTCCATCTCGAGTATTGGTCACGGGTGAACTCTGGGATCCCATCTCCGCATCCTTACTCAACGCCCTTATGATTCGGGTAATGGACTACAACGATATCTACTGGAAACAGGACCCAAGCCACCCGTCGGACCTCATTCCGGCTGTGATGGCAGCGGCCGAACGCGCCGGGGTTTCGGGCCGTGACTTGCTGCTCGGTATCGTCATCGCGTATGAGATCGAACAGCGTCTATGCGAAGCATCGTTTCCGGGCATTCGTGAGATTGGCTGGCACCATGCCACCCTCACCGCTGCAGCAGCGCCTGTCGCGGCGGGACGCATGCTCGGCCTCAACGCGGCGCAGATTCAGCATGCCATCGGCATCTCGGCCTCACGCCATTGCACAACCGGCTCGGTAACGGCGGGCAATCTTACGATGATGAAGAATACTGTCGATCCGCTTGCGACGCAGTCTGGCGTATTAGCAGCACTGCTCGCTGAGCAGGGTTTCACAGGTCCCGAGCATGTGCTTGACGGCAAAGAAGGTTTCAGTCACGTTTTCGACAGCGAATGGAAATTTGATATTTTGACCGAAGGTCTCGGACAATCATGGCGCATCATGCAATGCGGCATGAAGTTCTTCCCAACCGAAGCACTCACCCACGCTCCGATCTCGGCTGTTCTCGACCTGGTGAACAGCCACGACCTGGCAGCTGACAACGTCGAGACCATCACGATCTACTCGCTTGCCAGGGCGGCAGACATTCTTGCCGACCCGTCAAAATATGACCCTCGTTCGAAAGAAACCGCCGACCACTCTCTGCCTTATGTCATCGCCGCAGCCGTAGCTGAAAGACAGGTAACGCCCCTTCAGTTCACCGATGCCAAGATCATGGATCCGGTGATTCGCGCCCAACTCAACAAGGTCAAAGTGATCGCCGACCCCGAAATCGAAGCCGTGTTCCCAGAACTCCAACGCGTTCGCGTTGTCATCAAAACTACCGACGGCCGCAGCTTCGAAAAACAACTCGACTATCCAAAGGGTGATCCCCGCAATCCGCTCACCGACGAAGAACTCACGGGCAAGTTCGCGGCCCTCGCTGTGGGCATCGCCAGCGCTGAAGATGTCGACCGAATGCACCACGCGGTGAATACCACCGAAACCTACGACGACGTGCGCGAGTTTATGAGTGAACTGGTCGTCGGGAAAAGCTGACGAAGCAACCAGCATCTCGAACATGACCCCTTGAAAGGAGATACTGCACATGTAGCGTCCGGGTCCTCCTGCAGTTACAATTACAGGGAGGACAAAGGACATATCATGCAGAATCTCCAAAGAATACTCATCGTAGCGCTTTGCATCATCAGCCTGACGTCCCAGATCGCGACAGCTGCTGGGCGCACCTGCGGCGGATGTGTGGTGCCACCCGAAGCCCAGCCGATCAACACCTCGAGTCCTAACCAGGTCATCGGAAACGGAACCCCTGGAAGCTGCACATCGCAAGCCGTTGTTCAGGCCGTGGCTTTGGGCGGCATCATCACATTTAGCTGCTGCCCCGCCACCGTGACGATCACCGTGTCCGAGACCGCGATGATCTTTAACAATACCGGTCCAGAGATTGTCATCGACGGCGGGGGCCTCGTCACTTTGAGTGGTAATGGTGTACGACGTATCCTGTACATGAACACCTGCGATCCTGACCTCGTATGGACCACGAGTCACTGTCAGGACCAGGATCACCCTCGGCTCACGGTGCAGAACCTGCGCTTCGTCAACGGCCACCGAGATGAGCTCGCGAGCGATCAGGAGAATACCTACGGTGGAGGCGCCATCTTCGTTCGTGGCGGCCGCTTCAAAGTCGTGAATTGCCGTTTCGAAAACAACTCGTGCGCGGATACCGGCCCCGATGTAGGGGGCGCCGCGGTGCGTGTGCTCAGCCAATACGACGGCCAGCCCGTCTATATCGTCAACAGCACATTCGGAGGGGCACCGGGACGAGGCAATATTTGTTCCAATGGCGGCGCTCTCAGCTCGATCGGGGTTTCTTTCACCGTATTGAATAGCATCATCAGCTATAACCAGGCCATCGGCTGGGGCGCCAACCCCCAGCAGCCGGGCACACCCGGAGGCGGCAGCGGCGGCGCCATCTACAACGATGGCAATACGTTCACGCTTTCAGTGTGTGGTTCGAGGATTCACGATAATTCAGCCAACGAAGGTGGCGGCGCGATCTTCTTCGTCAGCAACAACCAAACGGGCACGCTCAATATCGACGATACCTACATCTGGAACTGTCCCAGTGACGGATTCTGGACCTCGCCTCATGAATGGCTGTTCTACATAGGTTTGGGCGACCCGCAGATCACCAACTCCACCTTCGACATCCCCGCACCCGATCTATTCTGCGACCCATTCGAGTCTGGGAACGCCCTCGCTTGGGACTAGTCTCAATCCCTCGACATCACGAGTCTGAGCACGTACCAGAACATCAGCGCGACCGAAGCGAAGAGCTCAAGGGCCGCCGCGACGTATCGATCTTCAGGGAAGACCCGCAGCACATTCGAGGTGTCGTAGAGGATCGCCGCGCCGGCAAAACCGACCATCGCGACCGAAAACCAGGTCCCCAGGTGAAAACCAAAAAGAAGGCCACCAACAATAGCTACCAAAGCGAGCACACCAGCCCAGCGAAGAATGCCACCGAGAAACGAGAAATCCTTGCGGCTGAGGAAAGCAACCGCAGTGAGACCTGTGAAGGCGATCAACGTTATTGTTGCGGCGCTCTGAATCGCACCTGGCGCTTTGATGAACGCAATCCACAACAAGGGCACGAACTCGCGATGCGATGTCAGTCCACTCTTCTGCCGCTTCCGAGTGAATCACATATCGCGGGCATTGATTTCGAGGGCCGTGAATAGGACTAGCAATTCGCCGCGCTACCTTCTTCAACGTCTTTTCTATTATCCTTGAGTGGGCCTTGCCCCCTCAAACTCCCCCGCCGCTGCAGCCTTCTGTTTCTCGAAGCGAAGGGGAAGTTTCTTGAGAGCCCCTTGGATTCCTGAAGGGCATAGATATCTCGCGAGCAGGCCTCAATCTGAATAAAATCGGCCTTGACGTATTTTCAAGTCCTGCGAGGATAGTCGCCATGAATACTTATGATGCAGGCGGACTCGACTCTCGATTTATTACGGCAATAAGTACAAACATCGCGTGTTCTCATCAGCAGGTGATGGCGGCGGCAGAACTCCTGGCCGGGGGCGCTACCGTTCCGTTTATCGCTCGTTATCGCAAAGAAGTGACGGGCGGACTTGATGATGAAGCTCTCGAAAAGCTCGCCAAGCAGCGCAGTTATTTTATCGATCTGGTAGACCGGCGAGATACGATTCTCGCGGCGATCGAAGCACAAGGCCGTTTGACAGCCGAGTTGAAAGCGCTGATCGAGAAAACAACGACCAAAGCCGAATTGGAAGATCTCTACCTGCCATATCGCATCAAACGCCGCACCCGCGCATCAATCGCGAAAGAACGGGGCCTCGAGCCTTTGGCTGATCAGCTGCTTGACGAAGCGAAGGGCCGAATTGAGCCGAGCGACATCGCGACGAAGTTTGTTAGCGACGAAATCGACATCGAAACCGCGTTGGCGGGTGCACGAGACATCCTCGCTGAACGCGTTGCTGAAAACGCCACAGCTCGCGCGAGGCTTCGCAGGACGTTTTCGCAGCACGCGATGTTTGAAGTTCGGGTTTTAGAGAGCAAGATGGCCGAAGGCGCGACCTACCGCGACTATTTTGAGCATGACGAAGCAGCTGCCCGAATACCTTCACACCGCATGCTCGCAATTCAACGGGGGGAACGCGAGGGTATTCTCACCACCAGCCTTCGTATCAATGATGAAAATGAAATCTCGGAACTGGCCAATACTCTTCGAGTACCACTGACGACCCCATGCGGCAAACAGGCCGCCCTGGCGGTAACTGACGGATACAAACGGCTCTTACGGCCGTCGATTGCGAACGAAATTCGTAAAGAAATGCTCGATCGCGCCGAAGCCGAAGCGATCAGGGTTTTCCGCGCCAATCTTGGCGAATTGCTGATGCAGCCTCCTTTCGGTCAACAAGCAGTGATGGGGCTCGATCCTGGGCTGCGTACGGGCTGCAAACTCGCTGTTGTTGATGCAACCGGCGCTGTCGCTGCGACCGATGTTTTGTATTTGATTCAGAGTGCAGCACGCACCGCTGCGTCGGGCAAAACCCTCATCGAACTCTGCCGTCGGCACAAGGTTCGAGCCATCGCTATCGGCAACGGCACGGCGTGCCGTGAAACCGAAGCTTTTGCGAGACAAAGCATCAAAGAAGCAGGCCTGCAAGATCTGCTTGTTGTCATCGTTCCAGAAACCGGCGCATCAATCTACTCGGCTTCGGAAATCGCGCGAAGAGAACTCCCCGATCTTGATGTCAGCCTTCGCGGTGCAGCTTCGATCGCCCGCCGTTTGCAAGATCCATTAGCCGAGTTGGTGAAGATCGAACCAAAATCTCTTGGTGTTGGTCAATATCAGCACGATGTGCATCAGAAGGCTCTGGCGCAAGAGCTTGATCTTGAAGTCGAAGCGGTCGTCAATCAGGTCGGCGTTGAGCTGAATTCAGCGTCGATTTCATTATTGGAGAGAGTCTCTGGAATCAGTACCAAGGTGGCCGCGGCTGTTGTTCAACATCGCGATGAGCAAGGGCCATTCATAGACCGTCGTAAACTGCTCAAGGTGGCGGGCCTTGGACCACGTGCGTTCGAACTCTGTGCAGGGTTTTTGAGGATTCACGATGGCAAAAATCCGCTCGACCGTACGGCGGTCCATCCTGAGCGCTATCCGTTAGTTAAACAGATGGCCGGAAGCCTCAAGCTTGATGCCAAACAGCTCATTGGTGAAGCCGCAAAGAACCTCGATCTGAACGCATTTGTCGATGCGAAGCAAAGCATCGGCTTGCCAACACTGAAGGACATTCAAAAAGAACTTCTGCAGCCAGGGCGTGATATCAGGCCGGTATTTGAAGCTCCGAACTGGCGCGAAGACATTACCTCCATCGACGACCTCGAGCCCGGACTCATTCTCGAAGCGCGCGTTTCAAACGTCACCAATTTCGGCGCTTTTGTCGACCTCGGCATCAAGCGTGATGGCCTGGTCCACATCTCCGAAATGAGTGATACCTGGATCGACGATCCACGAAAGGTTGCAAGAGTTGGTCAAGTCGTCAAAGTACGGGTACTCGAAGTCGATCATGCTCGCGGCAGGATCAGCTTATCGATGAAAGGCATCACTTGAGGTCCGGCCGAAACCCTGCCATCGTAGCGACGTAGAAACACTACGTGAAGACCATCACATCAGAGCTCGCGCTCTTGCGCTTTCACACTCGAAGCGGGATCCGGGTTGCTCTGAGATCATTCGTGCCGCTCTTCGGCGCTGCTTCGGTCGCGTCGATCGTCTACGGCGACCTCATGCTCGTTCCGAAGATGCTGGCAGCATTGATCTTTCCACCATCAACATCCTTTATGGCTGCAATTGCTCTGACCGCATTATGCCTCGCAATCGCCGCCTCATCAGCACGTTATGTTGCTCATGGACTCAACGGCTGGATCCGCCACCTTCCCGTATCCGGCCTGAGCCAACGGCGCGCTGCCACCGGAGGCTTGGCTATTGCTCAGGTTCCGCTGCTTGGTCTGGTCTTCATCGCAGGCCTGATGACGATCATCATTTCACCATCAGCAACATCATCGGCAACTGCTCGACTCATGGCCTTGCCAATCATTGCATGGGCAACAGCTTTGGCCAGTCTGCACACACAACGTGAGATCGCCCGGCCGATTGCTCTCGCAGCGGCGATCATTGCTGGGATCGGCTCGTGGTGGTTGATCGTACCCGCGACGATTCTGCTCATCGCGGCGGATCGTCTCGCTGGTCCTATTCAGGTCTGCAGTGACGCCAAGAACGTATCGAAACGACGATCAAGAGCAGGGTCGTCGAGACCTTATTTTTTGTGGCTCCGAATTGCCTGGAGGGCTCTTGGCTGGCATCTACCGTATGCCGCTTTCGTGCCCCTGATTCTCATTGGCCCAGCCCTATTTTTTCTCACGAACAACGAATTATCAATGCGAGTACAACACGGAGCTATGAGACTGGCCGGACTCACGGCGGCTGTATTCGCGATAGCATCAGTCACCGAAAAGCTGGCACGCCACCGCCCGCCGTGGCCGTGGTTACGATCTCTACCGATAACATCACGATCCCGGGTCATTTTTGACGCTTCGATTCTGGTGTTTGTTGCGCTCCCAGTAGTGATGGTTGCAGGCTTCATTCGTCTCCCTGCGCTACTGTCAATGTTGGCCGTGCTGCCGTATCTTTCGTTGCGGGCATCAGCCGCGATGCGCCAATCCTGTGATTCGACCCAGAACGCCATCGGCCAGTTCATCGCTGAAGCGATCTTGCCAACCGTTATGACAACCTTGTTCGCCCCACTCGGCCTGCTTTTTCTTGCTCTCGCAGTTCCTGCCGCCTTTCTTGCGGCATCGAACGAGCGCAGGCACGATGTCAGCCGCTGGCACGAGATGCACCATCTCGCGGATGGTGATCCGCTGACCTGGAGCAATTCGTGATCACCCTCGAAGATGTTTCGTTTGCGTATGAGTCCGGTACACCGGTTCTTGACCATATCTCGCTCGAGCTTACAAGCGGACTCACCCTGGTCGTTGGACCCAATGGCTGCGGCAAGAGCACCTTATTGAAGATCGTGGCGGGCGTCGAATACCCAATGACCGGCCGAGCCATGATCGACGGCCATGATCTCTGGATTGATGAAATCGAAGCACGACAAAGCCTCGCGTATCTACCCGAGCATCCAGACCTATCACCATATGCCACCGTGCACGAGATTCTGACTCTCGTCTGCCAACTCCGCCGGCGTCCACTCAGCGAAGTGCAAGAGGCGCTCGAATGGACCGGTACCTGGGATTTGCGTTCTCGTACAGTGCGCGAATTATCCAAAGGCGAACGAAGAAGGGCTGTGATGGCTGCCTGCCGTATTGGTTCACCCGGCCACCTTGTTTTCGACGAACCCCTTGATGCGATGGATCGTGCTTTTCGCAGCACAATGATCGAGTGGCTTGAAAATCGGCTTGAGGGCGGCGCCACCGTCGTACTCGTCTCCCACGAAATTGAGAGTTTTGCACCACTCGCTCACCGTGTGCTGAGCCTCGGCGCCGATACCCCACAGTTCGTCGAAAAGCTGCCCGCTGAACCATCGGAGCGAGTCAGAATCATCGATGAACTGGCTCGCCGCTCTCACGACTAGGCCGCATATCTCACCAGGTTTCGTAGCGAGGGCGGTGAGGCGCCATGTCCAGTGGTTTTTTCGACCTGAGAGACGCGGAGTCGTACTTGATGGTAGGGACCTCGCGCACCGCCCGGACGGGCGGCAACACCGAAGGTAAAAGGCTGCAAAGGAGGCTGGCGTGGGTTCGTCGAGCTAAAACCCCGGCCAATACGGCGCGAATCGCCTTTTGAAAGGATCTCGCAGCATCGGTGCTGACGTTAATCGGGCAGTATGCTCGCCCTGATTTCCCCGGTCGTTTCGCCGCATTCGAACACGAGTATCGAGGTCATCGTCAGAAGCAGCATTCGATCTATCGATGCCACCGTCGTTCTGAACACCTGCTACGTGAACCGAAACTGCACCGTCAAAATCGTTCGCAACGAGATGCTCTTTAAACAATAGCTCAGCAGATAACAGAGTCTGTGGGCCGAAATACGAAACAACAACAAACACGATGATGAACCGCATGATCGACCCTCCTTTGATGCCACAGTACAAATGTGACAATAGTCAGCAGAACTCATTCATTGTGGATCATTTTTCCCAGGCAAACCTGATGGTTTGGTAATCATTAGCTTATGGCCGTGTTAAATGCGGGCTAATGTGAAGACTGGAGGATCAGACTGAGGCGGTTGAGCAGAGCTTCGATCTGGGCCTCGCTGAGGAGATCCTTCAGCTCTTGGCGCAGTCGCCCGGTTTGCAAGGAGCGAAGGCGACTGGCGGTAAACTCATCAAGATCAGCTACCAAGGGGCACGACAACATTTCGACTCCAACCGCAAATGCTGAAGAATGGTCGATGAGATGGGGGCGGTGGTCTTTGATGCCCCAAAGAATGGCAGACGGATCTCGAACTGGATTATTGATGAGGCAATCGAAGGTCGAAAACCGACCCTTCAAAACCTGAAGCTGAGAGTCGCCTGCCGGTTCGATTTTGTTGACTTGGCGATAGACCTCATCGACCGAATCCTCAGGCCACACCTGGAGCGAACCCTCTTCGCCCTCGATCTGTCGAATAACTGTAGGAGGCACTAGGTCAAAACCAAGCAGCTGGTCAATACGAAAAGCTGCAACCTCATGTTGATAACGGTTCTGGTCATGATCCGAACCGATAGCATCGGATTTAAAGATCGCCGCGACAGGCCGCTTTCCGTCGATCAAGCGCACCCACTGGGATTGCATGACACCCCTGCCAACCTCACCGATTGACAGCACATCGGCAGTGGCCAAAACGCTTTCCCAAGTTTCGGCAATATGCTGGTCGATGACCGCTCTCGGAGCTGGATCGGGAAGTTGCACGAGCTGTTCGCCGGGATAAAACGCAGAGATTCGGCCATCAGCAACAATCACCGCTGACGCCTGCCCCGAATATTCGCCCGCCAGCATGCCGGTATCAGCCATCACCGCCCGGCCGTCCAGGCGCACCTGAACCCGACCGGTTTCGCTCGGTGTGTGACCCATCACCACACGCTTAGCCCCAAGCCAAGCGAGCACACGAGAGGCTCTGCCATCTTCTCTGTATTGTGGATGGAGATAGGTTCCGCGATACCACAGCGGGCCATCGCTGCTCACGGCAAGGGCAGCCGACATTTGGGTCACGACCTTGGCCGCTTCAACCCTACGGCGCACTAATGGGCGTCGACTCTCTTGCCGATCCTTGATATAGAGTTCGGCTGGTCTCGCCTGCTCATCGAAGTCGGTTTCGGCGCCAAAGACATTTGCAGCGACAAGTACATCTTGGGCGTTCATGATGGCCCGCAGTTCGTCCATTGCGACCCGATTGATCTCATCAGGGAGATACTCGGTCAACCGTGGCGCCAGGCCGCCATGTATGTAAACAGTGCCATCAATAGAAATCAGAATATGCTGATCGAGCAGCCAGCGGCCATAGACGCCATCACGGGAAAAAGCCGCCCGACGGGCAAAAAACCCCGCCGGAAAATCTCGATCGAAGGTACTCCTGGCTTGGGTACGATCCAGAACCTGATTATTGCGTTTTAAAGTCTTTTTAAAAATCCGGTTACGGGTCGCTGTCTTTTCATCGGAAGCAAAGGCCTCAAAGCCCTCTTCGTTGACAAAGAGTAGCTGCCCGAGCATATTCATGACGTCGTGATTACCGAGTACAACCAACACCCTGCCACCATGTTTCGGTGCGCTCCGTTGCAGACGCATGACAAGGTCGAGCACTTCTCTTGAACGTGGCCCCCGGTCCACCAAATCACCGAGCATGACCAGCCAGGTTTCGCCACCTGACCATTCCAGATTGGAAGAAACCACCCCGGTCTCTTGCAGCAATCCGGCCAGAGCATCGTAAGCCCCATGAACGTCACCGATAACAACCACTCGGCCGACACCAGAAAAGCGCCATTGCACCGGCGCGGCGCTCGAATCGGACTCAGCCGTCGCAAACACGACCAGCAGGGTCATGGCAAAGATCACGAAACGCAAAGAACCGCGCGTGAACCGGTATTTATAAATTGAGTGCATTAGGTTTCGTATTTAAGGATCCTAATCTCAACGATAACGAATCGCAGCTCAATTCTTCAAATTTTCTTGAAGGATTTGAGAAATTCGTCGGCTGCGGCCGGCGCACCGAGGTAGAAGCCCTGAATCTGGTCGCACGCATGCTCCCGGAGAAAGTCGAGCTGCTGTTGATTCTCTACCCCTTCGGCGATGACTTTGAGCCGTAGACTACGGCCCATAGCGATGATCGACTTTACGAGTGAACCGCTTTCATCGAGGTCTGTCACATCCGCCACGAAAGATCTATCAATCTTCAGCGCATGCACCGGGAATTGCC
>PJEL010001803.1_pt1 | contig 20627 bp, 24 predicted proteins | sample 1853271 | NCBI WGS metagenome assembly PJEL01 (sample SAMN08108733, study PRJNA415343) | Invertebrate metagenome, whole genome shotgun sequencing project. | host: Globobulimina | place: Sweden: Gullmar Fjord | collected 2015-08
AAGTCTTAATTTACCAATAATTAGAACATCTGTTGATCATGGAACAGCATTTAATATTGCATATAAAAATGAGAAAATTAATACAAAAAGTTATATAAATGCAATAAAAGAAGCCCTCATATTAATTAAAAATAAATAATGAGAATATTAGAAGCTTGTTATGAAATTAACTTTTCAAAAGTTAATTTCATTGAAAGAAAAATAAAAATTACTCACCCAAAAACAATAATAAAAGGTGCTCCATTAACTGGTAAAAGTTACCTCATTTATGATTATTTATCAAATTTTAAAACTAAAGATTATTTATATATTGATTTTAATGACTCAAGAAATGAAAAAAAATCTATTGAAGAAGATTTAGATAATTTTTTAAGAATAAATAAAATCATAGTGCTTATTTTAGAAAATTTTAACTTTGATTTTGAAATTCCTTATTGTGAAAATATAATTATTAGTTCTAATATTGATAAAAAAATAAGAGGTTATAAAAACATATCAATAAAAGCTTTAGATTTTGAGGAATATCTCTTACATGATAATAAACATCAAAATATTACACAAAGTTTTAATAGTTTTTTTAAATACGGAAATTTATCAGAAATTATAAATGTTGATGAACATAAAAAAATACAAAGAATACAAGAAATAATTAAACTACAAAGTAAAAATGAAACAGAATTTCAAATATTAAAAATCTTATTCGAAAGTATTGATGAAAAAAAGTCATTACTACAACTTTTCAATACACTAAAACAGTCAATAAAAATTTCAAAAGATAATTTTTATAATACCTGCAAAATTTTAGAAAATGAAAATAGAGTTTATTTTTTATCAAAATACAATCAAGAAAAAGCAGTAAAGAAAATTTATTCATATAATCACTCTTTTTTAAATGCATTAACTCATAATAAAAAATTCAAAAATGAATTTTCAAATATGGTATTTTTAGAATTAGTACATAGATATAAAGAATTATACTATTTAGATAATATTGATTTTTATGTTAAATCAAAAAAATTAGCAATTGTTGCAATTCCTTTTTTTAATAATTTTTTAATGGCAAGTAATTTAAAAAAGATTATTAAAATTATGGACGAATATAAAATTGAAGAATTAAACATCATAACAATATCAAATAATGAGAAAATTTCGAATAAAAATCTAAAGGTAAATGTAATTCCTTTTTATGAATGGGCTTTAAGCTAGAGTTAATTAAACATATATTAATAAAAAAAAAGATATAATCGCAAAACTATTAAGGATCCCTATAATGAATAAAAGAGTGCTTGTAAAATTTTCTGGTGAAGCATTGGCTGGTGAGGAAGGTTATGGTATTGATACTAAAATCTTAGACTATATTGCAGAAGAGATTAAAGAGCTTGTAGATAATGGTATACAAGTTGGTATTGTAATTGGTGGGGGAAACATTATTAGAGGTGTTTCTGCTGCTGCTGATGGTGTTATTAAAAGAACAAGTGGTGATTATATGGGAATGATTGGAACTGTAATAAATGGTATTGCTATGCAAGAGGCCCTTGAATATAAAGGTTTAAGTGCAAGATTACAAACAGCAATCAAAATGGAACAAATTGCAGAACCATACATTGTAAGAAAAGCTATTAGACATCTTGAAAAAGGTAGAGTTGTGATTTTTGGTGCAGGTACAGGGAATCCTTACTTTACTACAGATACAGCTGCAACGTTAAGAGCAACTGAAATTGGTGCTGCTTTACTTATTAAAGCAACAAAAGTTGATGGTGTTTATGACAAAGATCCAATGAAATTTAAAGATGCTGTTAAATTTGAAACTATTTCTTATGATCAAGCATTAGAAGACCATATCAAAGTTATGGATGATACGGCTATTGCTTTAGCAAAAGATAATAAACTACCAATTGTAGTTGCAAACATGAATGAAAAAGGCAATTTACTTAATATCATCAATGGTGATTACAGTAAATGTTCAATAGTAAAATAGAAAATTAAAAGGAATATTTATGAGATTAGAAGAAAGAATTTCAAAAGCATTAAAACAAGTAAATAATGATAGATACGTTTTAGCAATCGCAGTTGGTCAAAGAGCTGATGAACTAAGTAAAGGTGCAAAACCATTACTTGCACATAATACTCAAAAAATGAAATATACTGATATTGCAATTGATGAAATTTCAAGTGGATTATTAAAAATTGAAGGTTTTGTAGATAAATAGAAATAATCTAAAGGGCTAAATTAAATGGATCCATTTATAAAGAGAATTCAAAAGATAAATACAATTGAAGGAGCGATTGAAGAGCTAGAAGGCCAAACGACAATCACTCCAAAATTAAAAGATCTTATTGATTTTATTATAGAAGCCCATAGAGGTCAATACAGAAAAAGTGGCGAGCCATACTGTATTCACCCAATACTAGTTGCAAGTATAACTGCTCATTTTTCAAATGATGAAGCAATTATTGCAACTGCACTCCTACACGATGTAGTCGAAGATACAACTTTTTCTTTGGACTATGTTGAAAAAAGGTGGGGAAATGATATAGCTCATATGGTTGATGGTCTTACTAAGATTGTCGAAATTAGAGAGCATGAATTTGTACCATCAACAAATAACAATGATTCAAAATTAATATCTTCAGCACTGACTTTTAGAAAAATGCTAATAGCATCAATTGATGATGTGAGAGTATTAGTAGTAAAATTATGTGATAGATTACATAACATGCTTACACTTAAAGCACTACCACTTAATAAGCAAAAAAGAATCGCGGAAGAAACACTAGTAGTATACGTACCTATCGCAAATAGACTTGGTATATCAACTCTAAAAAATTCACTTGAAGATTTAGCTTTTTTATATATTTATCCTGATGAATACAAAAAAATTGATGATTTTTTAAAAAAACAACAATATACTATTCAATTAACTTTTAATAATTTTATTTCATCTACAAAAACCCTATTAGAAAAAAATGGTTATGATTTAGACAAAATTAAAATTTATAGTAGAATAAAACATCACTACTCTATTTACTTAAAAATGCAAAGGAAAGGTGTTTCAATTGAAGAAGTACTTGATCTTTATGCAATAAGAATACTGGTTGATAAAGATATTGATTGTTATAAAGTACTTGGATTTATACACTTAGAATATAAACCATTAATTTCACGATTTAAAGACTATGTAGCAACACCTAAAGAAAATGGTTACCAAACGATACATACAACAGTATTTTGTGATTCTAAAATTTATGAGATACAAATTCGTTCATTTGAAATGGATGAAGTAGCTGAATTTGGTATTGCAGCACACTGGAAATATAAATCTGGTGCAAAAAATACTACAAATTTGAATTGGCTAAAATCATTAGAATTTTCTAATGAAAATGTAGAAGAATTTTATCAAGAAACAAAAGAAAATTTATATTCAGAAGAAATTATAATTTATTCACCTAAAGGTGAAATTTTTAATCTTCCTGTTGGTTCAACAGCTTATGATTTTGCATTTGCAGTTCATACAGATGTTGGGAAATACGCTATATCTGCTTATATAAATAAAATTAGAAAACCTTTATTAACGGAACTAAAGAGTACAGATATTGTTTCTATAGAATTAGGAAAAGAACCTATTCCTAGATGTTCATGGGTTGATATGGTAAAAACATCAAGAGCACAAAAACAAATAAAGTTTTTTTGTGCACATAGACAAAGAGAAATAGATGAAATGTCAGGATTAAACATAATTAATACTGTATTTTCAAGATATAATGGAGAAGTAACAAGTAAGTATCAAATAGATACTCCATATAAGATTCCTCAAATATTAGACTATTTTAAACATTTAAAACAGACAATTGAAAAAAAGATTATAAATGAAAGAGGAATTATAACTAGATTTAAGATTTTAACTAGTAAAGTTAAAGAATTTAAATTTGATAATATCTTAATATATTCTAATTTTAGTATAAATTCTGTATCATTTGACCATTGTTGTCATCCTAAGTTTGCGGATGATATCGTTGCTTTTAGAAATGGCAATGAAGCGATAATACATCATAAGATGTGTGATAAAGCATATAACAAAATAAAAAATAAAAAAGAAATGCTTTTTTGTAAATGGACAAAAGATACTTTGTACCAATACAAAATGGTAATAAGTTTACCAAATACAAAAGGTGAACTTGCAAGATTATTAACATATATGTCACAATATGAAGGATATATTCTTTCAGTTGATTATGGTCGTCAAAAACATTCATATAGACAATATTGTGATGTAGAATTTGAAATGAATAAATCAAATATAGATGAAGTAAGAAAATTAATAGAAAGAAAAGTTAAAGTTATAGATTTTTTCTCAAAAAAAGATGCATATAATAAATAATTGTATAAAGGTTAGATAAGTTTAATGGAAAAAAAAATTCAGAACGCATTAAAAGAAATTCAAAGAGGAATAGCTGAAATAATTGATATTGAAGCGATTGAAAAATTAATTAAAAGATATTATGAAACAGGTGAAAACTTTTATGTAAAAGCTGGTTTTGATCCTACTGCTCCAGATTTACATTTAGGTCATACTGTACTTATACAAAAACTTGCAGCTTTCCAAAAATTTGGTGGAATTGTTCAGTTTTTAATTGGAGATTTCACAGCAACTATTGGTGATCCAACTGGTAAAAGTGAAACAAGAAAAGTTCTAAGTGAACAAGATGTATTAGATAATGCACAATCATATAAAGAACAAGTATTTAAAATTTTAGATGAGTCAAAAACAGAAGTTATGTTTAACTCAAAATGGTTAAAAGAATTAGGAACAGGTGGTTTAATTTCACTTGCATCTAATTTAACTGTTGCTAGAATGATTGAAAGAGATGATTTTTCTAAAAGATATGAATCAAATACTCCAATTGCAGTAAGTGAATTTATCTATCCTTTATTACAAGGTTATGATTCAGTTGCAATGAATACTGATATTGAACTTGGTGGAACAGATCAAAAATTCAACTTACTAATGGGTAGAACATTACAAAAAGCATACAATTGTGGGAAACAACAAGCTGTATTAATGATGCCAATTCTAGAAGGTTTAGATGGTGTTCAAAAAATGTCTAAATCTTTAGGAAACTATATTGGTGTTACAGATGAAGCATTTGATATGTTTGGTAAGATTTTATCTATTTCTGATGAATTAATGTGGAGATACTACGAGTTATTATCTACTAAATCATTAGAAGAGATAGAAGTATTAAAATCAGGTGTAGAAGATAAATCAATACATCCAAAAGCTGTAAAAGATGCATTAGCAATGGAAATTGTTGAAAGATTTCACGGCCAAGGTGCTGGGGAAAAAGCAAAAGCAGAATTTGCAAATGTATTTGCAAAAAAAGATATACCAACAGATTTAGAAGAATATATCTTTGAAGGTTCGACGTGGATTTGTCAAGCATTAGTTGATGCTAAATTAGTTAATTCTACTTCTCAAGCTAGAAGAGATGTTAAAGCAAATGCAGTTTCAGTTAATCAAGAGAAGATTAATGATGACAAATTAAACTTAGAAATAGGCGAATATATTTTACAAAAAGGTAAAAAAAGTTTCGCGAAAATAGTTATAAAATAAAGGGCTAATTTTGAAAATAGGTAAATATGAAATAAAGCACCCTATTATCCAAGGTGGAATGGGTGTTGGAATAAGTTGGGATCAATTAGCTGGAAATGTTTGTAAAGAAGGTGCATTAGGTGTAATTTCGTCAGTAGGTACTGGTTATTACAGAAACATGAGCGAAAATGTTCAAGTTGTAATGAGAAAAGATAAACCTAAAGATGCATTAAACTTTTATTCAAGAGAATCATTTTTTGAAATTGTAGCAAATGCAAGAAAAATTTGTGGAGATGCTCCATTAGCTTGTAATATTTTATATGCATGTAATGATTATGGAAGAATGGTAAAAGATGCATGTGAAGCTGGTATTAATATTATTATCACAGGAGCAGGACTTCCTACTAATATGCCAGAGTTTACACAAGATTTTCCAGATGTAGCATTAGTTCCAATTGTTTCAAGTGCACGTGCTTTAAAATTAATTTGTAAAAAATGGAAAAAATACAATAGAGTTCCAGATGCAATTATTGTTGAAGGTCCTTTAAGTGGTGGTCATCAAGGGTTTAAATATGATGATTGTTTTAAAGAAGAATTTCAATTAGAAAATATTGTAGGTCCTGTTATTGAAGAAGCAAAAAATTGGGGAGAAGATATTCCTATTATTGCTGCTGGTGGAGTTTGGGATAAAAAAGATATTGAAAAATTTCAAGCTATGGGTTGTACTGGTGTACAAATGGCAACAAGATTTATAGGTACTTATGAGTGTGATGCTCATGCAAACTTAAAAAACGTATTGTTAAATGCAAAAGAAGAAGATATTAAATTAGGAAAATCTCCTGTTGGCTTACCAGCAAGATCAGTTAGAACTAATTTACAATTTTCTATGGAAAATAACACAGCACCAAAAGTACAATGTATTTCTAACTGTGTAGCTCCTTGTAATAGAGGTGTTGAAGCAAAAGCTGTAGGATATTGTATTGCTGATAGATTAGGTGCTGCATATAATGGTGATGAAGACACTGGATTATTCTTTACTGGTGCAAATGGATATAAAATAGACAAGATCATTTCTGTTCATGAGTTAATAGAAAAATTAACAAAAGGAGAATAAAAATTTTTAACAAAATTTTTATTTCTTTTTTAATATATTTCGCTTTTGCAACTTTTGCATTATCAAGTGAAGATTTAAAGCAGCAATATAATTCCTCAAAGATGAGTTATTTAAAAGCTGTTTTAAAAAAAGATCATAATAGAAAAATTAAAGAACTTAAAAATCTAATTAGATTAGGTAAAAAACTTAATAAAATCACAACACCTGATGAAAAAAAACTTCAACTTCTACAAGATAAAGAAAAAAAAGTAATACTACAAAAACAAGTAAAACATATAATAAAACCAAGTAAGACTAGTAACACTCTACAAAACTTGCAAAATAAAATTAAAAATATAAGAACTACAAATAATAGTATTATTATCACTTTTGATAAAAATATTAATAAAAATATAATCAATTTTTTTGAATTAAAACAAACGCCCTATTTTAAAGATGTATTTGATATAAAAGCAAGATTTGAAAAAATCAAAACAACTCATTTAAAAATAAAAAATATCAATAAAATAAGTATTGGACAGTTTAAATATAATACTTTTAGACTTGTATTAACAAATAAAAAAAATATTAAAACATATTATACTGTTAGCAAAAATAAAATTACAATTTCTATAAACAAAGAAAAAAAATATATAAAAAAGAAAATAATAGAAAAAACACAAAATACTTTTATAGATAAAAAGAATTTAATAAGAACAATTTATACAGATGATAATACTATTAGAATAAAATTCAATAAAAATATTTCAAGAAAAACATATAAATATACTACATATAAAACAAAATATACATACGTTGACCAGTTTGATATAAAAGGTAAATATAAATATACAAACCCTTTAAAACTAAAAATTAATAACCTAGATAGAATTACTGTTTTAAATAAGAACTCAAATACAACTAGAATTAGAATTATTCATAGTAAAAACCTAAATATCAAATATGTTCAAAATAAAAAAGAACTAATAATAAAAATTCCAACTAATAATAAAACATCTATTATAAAAAGAGTATCAAAATCAAGATACAAAAGTAAAATAATTGTAATTGATGCTGGACATGGGGCAAAAGATTCTGGTGCAGTTGGTCCAAATAAAAGATATGAAAAAGTAGTTACTCTTCAAGTATCGAAATATTTGTATAAGATATTAAAAAAAAGAGGTCATAAAGTTTATTTGACTCGAAATAAAGATAAATTTATTAAAGTTACTCATAGAACTATTCTAGCAAATAAAAAACGTGCTGATATTTTCATATCAATTCATGCTAACTCAGTACCAAAAAGTAAGGCACACAAGGTTGAAGGTATAGAAACATTCTTTCTTAGTCCAGCAAGAAATGCTAGAGCAAAAAGAGTTGCAGCAAAAGAAAATAAATCAGATATTAGAAATATGAGTAAATCTTCAAAATTAGTATTTTTAGAATCATTAAATAGACCTAGAATAACAGCATCTCATAAATTTGCTATTGATGTGCAAGCAGGAATGCTACAATCAGTTAGAAAGCGTTTTTCTAAGGTAAAAGACTCAGGAGTAAGAGAAGGACCGTTTTGGGTTCTTGTAGGTGCTCAAATGCCTTCTATCTTGATAGAACTAGGATATATTTCGCATCCTAAAGAAAGTAGAAGACTTTATAATGATGAGTATCAAAGACTTTTAGCAAAAGGTATAGCTACAGGGGTAGATTCTTACTTTTCAAAAAACCCTTGATTTCTTTAATTAGTTTTTTTTGTTTCTTTCTTATAATTGGTAATTCATCTAATGAAAAAAACTTAACTTTAGAGTTTTCCCAAGATAGATAATTGTCTTTTAGTTTATTTTCTAAGAACATATCTTTTAGACCTTCAATATTTGAGCAATTAACCACCCAAATACCAACATCTTTATCTATATTAATTTGTTCAAAATAATCTTCAAATAAACCTATTTCTACAGATATACTACTTTCTTCAAACAATTCTCGTTGTGCACATTCAAAGGCTGTTTCATTTTTTTCTTTTAAGCCTTTTAAACATCCCCATTTGTCTTTACTAGCAACAGATTTACAAAGAAGTATTTTGATATTGTCATCATCAACTAAATAAGGTAAAACACCATAAGCTTTTATATGAGACTTCATATAGACATACTCCTTTTATGAATTCATTTTTCTTTTATAAACAGTGAGCGAGGCAATAATCCAAATAAACATTGGTAATAAAATTGAAACTTCAGGTAACAAAACACCGCCATTTGTGAATTTGAATAACATAAAGAATACACCCCATATAACCAAAGTTCCAAATATTGATGCTGATGTAAAAGTTCCAACGTTAAAGAATCTACTATTTAGTGATGCATATGCAAAAACTAATAATAAAATTGGTATTACAAAAAAAGAAACTACAACTTGATTATATAAAGCTGCTCTAATTTTATCTGTATTAATACCTTGATTATTTAATAAAATTAAAGCAGAAATGGCATCTAATATTGAAAAGCTTGATTTTGTTTCATATACATTATCTAAAATTTTTGGTTTAAAACCTTCTAATGTATGTAAGAATTTTTCATATTTAATATCTAACTTACTACTAGCGATATCAATATTTTTTGGTTTATTTATAATTTTAGCATCAACAACATACCATCTATTATTCTGAAAATATGCATTTTTTGCAATAATTGACTGAACAATATCTCTATCTTCTATTTTAAAAATATGTATATCTTCAGCTTTTTTTTCTAATGGTAATAATTTTTTAAAATATACATAGTATTCATTATATTTTAAAAAAATATCTGTTTTAGAACTTGTAAAATATTCACCTTTTAGTATTTTTCTTTTTTCATCATAAGAATATGCTAATGGTGTTGTTTGTAATAATATTAATAAAGAAATCAGAAATAAAGATATTTTAACAACAGAAGAATATATTTCTTTACTAGTTGCTCCAACAGCGTGAAAAGCTACTAATTCATTATTTTTAATAAATATTACTAAGGTTACAATCCATCCAAAAACTATAGATAATGGTAGTGCTAAAGTTAGTGTAAAAAATGCATTATATAATACATATAGAAGTTGTAAGTTTGCTGATTTTGGTAATTCATCAAAATTCTGTAAGAAATCAATTCCAACAAAAAATAGTTCTAATGAAATCAGAACAATGATAAAGTTTAGTAAATATTTTTTTAGTATGTATTTTGTTAATATTCTCATTTTATTTCAATGTAAATTTAGATTTTACTTGGTCAATTTCTTCACTTTTTAGTGCTTCAATTGCTTTAATAGTATGAGTTATTATATCTTGTAGTTTATTCAATTCTTCTTTGGAAAAGTTACTTAATACATAATTTGCAACATTACCTTTTTCTAGTGGCTTTCCAATACCAATTCTAACTCGAATATATTCTTTTCCAATATGTGCGTCAATTGATCTTAAACCATTATGTCCACCATGACCACCACCAACTTTATACTTTACAGTACCAAATGGTAAATCTAAATCATCATGAATTACAATTATATCTTCAATATTTATTTTGTAATAGTCCATAATTGAATTTACAGCAACACCTGAATTATTCATATATGTTGTAGGTTTAGAAAAAAGATTATAACCTGATTTTAAAAGAGTTGATTGAAAGTTTGATTTATTGATATTTGAAGTCGTAAGATTTTTGGTTATCTCATCGATAACCATAAATCCTACGTTGTGTCTTGTTAATAAGTAGTCTTCACCAATATTTCCAAGACCTATAATTAAATGCATAAAGTTAAATTATTTAGCTTTAATAATACCAACAACTGGTACTCTTGGATCTAAGAAACAAGTAACATTTTCAGGCATATTTACATCTCTAATTAAGATATTATTACCTACATCTAAATCTGTAACATCAAATACGAAAGATGATGGTAAGTTTTCAAAAGTACATCTAACAGGAACTCTTTTAGTGTGAATCATTAAAAGACCTTTGTTTTTAATTCCTACTGCAAGACCTGTAGTTGAAACAGGAACCATGTAGTTTGAAATTACACCTGGTTGTGCTACCATTAAATCAACATGTAATAAGTTGTAAGTTAATGGACATTTTTGATATTCTTTAATTACTACTTTGTAAACTGTACCATTTACAGTAACATCGAAAGCAATACCTTCTTTATTTCTTAAGAATTTAATAAATTCATTTGATTTGAATGCAGTTGCAACGTTTTCTAAACCTTTTCCATAAATATTCGCAATTAAATATCCATCTCTTCTTAAAGTTTTAGTTGCTTGTTTTGTCATACTATCTCTAGTGATACCCTCTAACATAAACGATCCTTTGTTTTATTTTAATTTGAACGGGGATTTTACTCAATTTTTACTAAATATATCTTTAAACTATTTTTAATCCCTCAATTTAACTTTTTATAATTGAATTTTAGATATTATCTCTATTATTAAAAACATTAAAACATAAGGTTTAAATCCCATGACACTACTTGATGGAAAAGCATTATCTAATAAAATCAAAGAAGAAGTTAAAGTTGAAGTTGAAGAACTTATAAAAGAAAAATCTGTTACTCCAGGTTTAGCAGTTATTTTAGTTGGTAATGATGCAGCAAGTGCAACATATGTAGCAAGTAAAGCAAAATCGTGTAAAAATGCAGGTATTTATTCTGTTGTACATGAAATGCCTGATACTATTACACAAGATGAACTTCTTGAAACAATTAAAAGAATGAATGAAAATCCTTCATTAGATGGTATTTTAGTTCAATTACCATTACCAAAACATATTGATACTACTATTGTTTTAGAAGCAATTGATCCATTAAAAGATGTTGATGGATTCCACCCATACAACGTTGGTAAATTAGTTTCAGATCTTGATACATTCTTACCAGCAACTCCTTTTGGTGTAATGAGAATGTTTGAAGAATATAACATTGAAATCAAAGGTAAAAATGTTTGTATTATTGGTTCATCTGATATCGTTGGTAAACCAATGGCAGCATTATTAATCAATGCAAAAGCAACAGTTACTGTTTGTAATTCAAGTACTAAAGATTTATCATCTCATACAAAAGCTGCTGATATAGTTGTTATTGCAGTAGGTGTTCCACATTTATTAAAAGGTGATATGCTAAAAGAAGGTGCTGTTGTTATTGATGTTGGTATTAATAGATTAGATACTGGTAAATTAACTGGTGATGCAGATTTTGAAGATTGTAAAGATAAATGTACTCATATTACTCCTGTTCCAGGTGGAGTTGGACCAATGACTATTGGTATGTTATTAAAAAATACAGTTAAAGCTGCAAGACTTAGAGAAATTAGAGAAGCAAAATAAATGTTAGGAAAATTTTATAACTGGTCCTCTTCATGGACTGGTACAATTGTAATCGTACTTACAATTATTTTTTTTGTTGCACAAGCTTTTGTAATTCCAAGTGGATCAATGAAAAATACACTTTTAATTGGTGATATGCTTTTTGTTAAGAAGTTCACTTATGGAATTCCAACACCTACTCTTCCATGGTTGGAAATTAAAGTACTTCCTGACTTTAATGATAATGGACACTTAATTGAAGGTGATAGACCAGAACGTGGAGATATTGTAGTATTTAGATATCCTAAAAATGATTCTATTCATTATGTTAAAAGAGCAGTAGCAACAGGTGGAGATATTATTGCTATCAGTGATAAAAAACTATTACTACATCCAAAAGAAGGTAATGAGTTTGTAAAAGCCAATTATCCAAAAGAAAATATTATTAACATCAATGATAAACTTTGGGTAGTAAATCCTTACAAAATTAAACATCCAGGTATTCATAATGATAGTACTGTTATTAATAATGGTTTAAATCCTAGCGAATTATTCGATATGATGCCTGTACTAGTACCTGAAGATGAAACATTTATGATGGGTGATAATAGAGATCATTCAAATGATTCTAGATTTTGGGGAACAGTTCCTTATAAATATATAGTTGGTACTCCATGGTTTGTTTATTTCTCTTGGGATAAAAATAAAGAAGTTAGATGGGATAGAGTATTACAATCAGTAGAAAGTATTGAAGAAAATATGGATTTAAAAAATACTAAAATACAACATCAAAAAGGAATTTATTAATATGAAATATTTTATCGGTGCAGATCATGCAGGTATAGATATTAAAGCTTATGTAAAAGAATTATTTGAATCATTAGGTCATGAAGTAATTGACTTAGGACCAAATACAAAAGATAGAGTTGATTATCCTGATTATGCTGCTAAAGTTTGTGAAAATGTTTTAGCAAATGAAGGAAGTAAAGGTATCTTGATTTGTGGTTCAGGAATTGGAATGAGTATGGCGGCTAATAAATTTGATGGAATTAGAGCTGCATTATGTCACAATGAATACTCTGCTCAAATGGCAAGAGAACATAATGATGCAAATATTATTTGTCTAGGTGAAAGAGTTTCTGGATATGGTATGGTTGATGCAATTGTAAATGCATGGAATTCTTCTTCTTTTCAAGGTGGAAGACATGAAGGTAGAGTTGAAAAAATCAATGCCTTATCTAAAATGGGATCATGCAGAGCATAAAATGAAATAATTTAAAAGGATTTATTATGAGAGAACCTTGGCAAATATATTTAATGATGTTTGTTGTTGTAGCATTAATGGTACTTGGGAAGAAAATGATGTTTTTTTCAGATGACAAAGATGAGAATAACCCAAAGGATAAAACTTGATAAATCCAAGAATTATAGATTATATATTTTCTTCGGCATCAATTCAAAGGTGGAATGATTATCCTCGAATGGTTGAACTTGTAGAGCTTGATAAACAAGCTCACAAGTTTATCATTGCTTTTTTTATAGCAAAACTCGAAAAAGACGTAAACTATACGTATTTAATAGAAGCAGGAATATTTGAATTTTTACGACGTGTTGTTGTAACAGATATTAGACCTGATGTATTTAGAAAAGCCTTACAAAAAAAATCAAAAGAAATTAATACTTGGGTTATCTCAAAACTACGCCCCTCTCTTAAAAATATCGATAATGGAAACTTTTTACAAAAATTTGAAAACTATCTAAACAATCCTGAACTTTATAAAAAAGAACGATTTATATTAAAAGCAGCTTCTTATCTTGCTACAAAATGGGAATTTTCAATTGTATATCAAACAAGTCAATTCTTAAGTGATATTGATGATGTCAAAAAATCTGTTGAAGAAGAAATTGAAGATTATTATGAGCTAATTGGAGTTCGAAAAATTGCATTAAATAAAAAGCTTGCAAAAGTAATTGATTTAAGTGGAAGATTAAGATTTCAAAAACGCTGGTCTAAAACACCAAGAGTTCCAGAAACTTCAGTATTAGGTCATATGCTTACAGTTGCAGTATTTGCATACTTTTATTCAATAGAAGTAAATGCTTGTAATAAAAGGCTTCAAAACAATTTCTTTACTGCTTTATTTCATGATTTACCTGAAGCATTAACACGGGATATTATTACTCCTGTAAAATATTGTGTAGATGAGTTATCTGATATTATTGCTGAATATGAATTAGAAAAAATACAAGAGGATATTTTACCAAATATTCCAAATCAATTACAAGATGAATTTTCTTATATTTTAGGATTATATGATGGAATAAAAGAAGAATTCGAAAATAAAATATATGAAGATAAAATCAAAGTTGTAGAAGATGTATCAAAATATAATTTAGATAAATATAATGCAATTGATGGTTTAGCATTAAAACAATGTGATAAATTATCAGCTTTTGTAGAAGCTAGTTTATCAATCTCTCATGGTATAAAATCAAAAGAATTAATAAATGGTAAAAAAGAGATTCTAAAATCTTTTAGAGAAATTCAAGGAGTTAACTTTAAAGCAATTGCAAATCAAATTGATCAAGAATTTTCTTCTACAGGACAAACTCAAACACAAATAGATTTTGATTAAATAGAGAAGATAACTTCTCTATTATTTTTAGAATTTAAACTTTATATTTGTATAGAAATATCTTCCTGGTTCATTCATAAGAATTCTATTAGAACTTCCTGTTGCTAATAAAGTTAAATCTTTATAAGTATTTGAAGCAGCATATGCTTTATCAAATAAGTTATCAATACCTAATGTAAAATCAAAGTTTTTACTTAATTCATGATTATACTTTAAATTAACAACTGCATATCCTGGTAAATCTTGTTCACCATTATCAGAATCTACGTTACTCCATGATTTAGCTGCAATTAACTGTGTTGTAAATGTTGAATTATCTAATTCATAGTTTAAAGCAATATTACCTTTTAATGGTGGAATTTCAGCTAAATCTTTATCACTTTGTCCTGCTATTTGATCATCTTTTTGACCTTTTAAATATGCAAAACCATAATCAAGTGAAAAACTATCACTTAGCATATATAAACCATCTAATTCTAGTCCATATATTTTAGCATCAATATTAGTAAATCCATTTGCATTATAAATATAATCTTTTAATACAGAATAGAATATTTTACTTTTAATAACACCATTTTCAAAATGTTTTTCAAATCCAAAATCTGCTTCATAATTTTTTGTTTGTTTTAACTCATCATTTCCAGATCCAGTAAAGTGTAATTCTCTTGCATCTGGAACTCTAGCTGACTTTCCAATTCCTGCAAAATATTTCATTGAACTATTTAAATTATATACAGCAAAAACATGTCCATTTAATGAATTATAATCATTATCATTTCTTGTACTATCTTCTGTATCAATTGAAGTAGAATCATATCTAGCTCCAACTTCTAAATCTACATTCCCAATAGTTTTTTCATATTTTGTAAATACTGCTTTATTTACTGTATCAGTTGAAGGAATACTTGTTCCTGTAAATGAAGAAATATTATTTGAAAAATGACCTTTCCAATTTCTCGAACTTGTATCTAAACCTACAAGTAATTCTCCCTCTCCTAAATTCATGCTATTTTTTACTTTTGCACCTTTTATTGTAGAGAACATATTATTTGTTTTTTCTTTTGACATTACAGCATTATTTCTAAATTTTGTACTCATGGGATGATCAACTTTTGAGTAATAAGCTTCTAATTTTAGTTCTTTAGAAAAAGAAGATAATTCTCTTTTAGTAAATGAAAAATTATAAATATCTGAATCATCACTATCTGCATCCATTGGAGTATTTGGATAAAGAATATTATCACTTCTATTTAAAGTATACGACAAGTCAAATTCTGAGTTATCATCAATATTTATAATAGCTCGAGTAAGTAATGTTTTCTTTTCATATGCTTCTTGATTAGCAAGACTAGTTTTATATTGATTTCCAGTCATTGCACCAGCATTTTTCTGCTGAGCTAAAAAATCATTACCATTTCCATCTTTATATTGGTCAGACTCTTCAGTAGACGCAGATAGTAAAAGTTTAATATATTCATTTCCACCACTTACAGTTGTAGAAACTTTTTTATAACCATAACTTCCAAAGTTAAGATTTATATCACCTGATATTTTTTCTGTTGGTTTTTTTGTTTTTACTTTTACACTTCCACTTAAAGTTCCAAAATTTTCTACATCATATGGGCCTTCAATTACTTCTACAGATTCAATATTATTAGCCAAAACATGAGACGTTGCAGGATCCATTCTATTTGGACACGCTCCATAAATTTTTGCGTTATCAATTAAGATATTAATATTATCTTTTTTTGCTCCTCTTAAAATAATATCATTTGCAATTCCTGATCTTCTTACAAGCGATATTGATGGAACATTTTTCATTAAAGCTTCAGCTAAATCAGCAGATTTAATTTCACTAGAACTTACATCTTTTACAGTTTTCATATTTATTTTTTCAACAACATTGATTGTTTCTAAAGTTGTAGTTTCACTTGCATTTAGTATTACAGCAGCACATACAAGTGATAAAGCACTAATCTTTTTCATTTTTTTTCCTTGTGATTAATTCTTTCGAATTATCACAAAGAGAAGTTAATTTTGTATTAATTATCTGTTAACTATCTGTTAAGTTATGATAAAATAAGTTATTATCTAGAAATTATTTTTAATAAAAGTTATAGTTTCTTCTTTTTCATCTTTTATTTTATTAGTATCCCATAATAATAATTTACCCATTAGTTCACATACCTTATTAACACATAAAAGTGATTTTTCTTTATCTATAAAACAAAGGGAAATTCGTCTTGCTAAGAAATCAATTGCTTTTTTTACATATTCATTTTTAACTGCATAAATTAATTCTGCTTCAATAAAAGGTAAACCTTCATAAATAAATTCATATGCTCTTTCATCTTTTGCTAAATTTGCAATAGCAATTGATTTATCTCCATAAAAAGTAAGTAATGATTTTTTTGTTTCTTTTGATAAATCATATGAATCTAATAAACCTATAACTATTCTATTATCAACTTGAGAACCAATAACTTTTAACTTTTTTGTTTTACATTTTTCTTTTTTCTCTAAATATTTATTTTTAATTGTAAAATCAACAAGTTCTTCTGCCATTTTTCTGTATGTAGTCCATTTCCCACCTGCAATTGATATTAAATCATTATCAGATTTTTTAATTTTATGTTCTCTTACAACTTCTTGTGTACTTTTTATATTTTCTTCTTTTATTAATGGTCGTATTCCACTCCATGAAGATAATATGTCTTTTTGTGTAATTTTAATATCAAAGTATTCATTAACATGATTAATCAAATAAGTAATTTCTTCTATTGATGCTTTTGTGGAGTTAGAATCTTGCACTTTATTATCTGTAGTACCAATTAAACAATGATCTAAGTAAGGCAAAACAAAAATTACTCTTCCATCACTTGTTTTAGGAATTAAAAGACCTTCATTATAAGGTACAACTTTCTTATGAACTACTAAATGAATTCCTGAACTTAATTCCATCATTTCATTACATGAATTGTCATCTAATTTTCTAATATTATCAACATTAGCACCAGATGCATTTATAATACATTTTGATTTAACTTTATATATTTTATCACCAAATTTATCATAAATATTTATACCTGATATTTTATTTTTATCATCATATATAAAAGTTTTTGCTTCATGATAGTTTCTTAAAGTTAAACCATAATACTGGGCTGTTTGTAAAAGTGCAATTACCATCCGTGAATCAATAAATCTTCCATCATAAAAAGAAATTGCTCCTTTAAGATTTTCCTTTTTAATACTTGGTTGAGTTAAACTTAAAACTGTTTTGTTTATATATTCATTGTTTTTTATTTTTTTTGAGCCTGAAATTAATTTATAAAGAAGTAAACCAGTATAAATATATGCAATATCTAACCATTTATATATAGGAGTATCTAATTTTAAAGTTTTTGCTAAATGGGGAGCATTCTTGAGAAAAATAGTTCTTTCACTTAATGCTTCTTTTACAAGATTATATTGTGATTTATCAAATTGTTTAATTGCTTTTTCTAAATATCTAACTCCACCATGAATTAACTTAGAACTTTTAGAACTGCTTCCTGATGCAAAGTCATCTTTATCAACTAATAAAACTTTATATCCTCTTGTCGATGCATCTAAAGCGATTCCAGAACCACTTGCTCCTCCTCCAATAATTACCATATCATAAAATTCTTCCGTAAACTCATTCATAACGTAAACCTTTATTTTCTAATATTAGTATATCATTTTTTGTGAATATGAGATATAATAAAACAAATAAAAAAAGGAATAAATTTGGCTAAAATCACTTTAGAAGTTGATAGTAAAAATATCGATACAGTGTTAATAATTCTAAACAATCTTAAAAATGGACTAATCAATAATATTTCAACAGATAAGAAAAATATCTCAGCATCGGTACAGACAAAAAAGCATATCAAAAATCAAGTGTTAGAAGATGAATTTATTCAAAAAACACCAGCTACAGGTAAATATTTATCTAAAAGTGCTTACAAAGAAAGATTACAAAATAAGAGCAAAGGATAAAAATGCAAATTATAATATTTTCATTATTGATATTACTTGTAATTATATATATGATTTATAAAATCAAAAGTAGTTTTTCTAAAAAAGAATTATTAACTTTTTCACTTATAGTTGTAACTATAATTGCATCAATAATATACTTTAATAATAAAGAAGACAATAAGCTTCCTCAAACATTTAAGGATAAGTACTTAAAAGATAAAAATATTGAAGTATTGAAGTTATCAATAACTCAAACTAATATTCAAGTTTTAACAAATGCTAAATTAATTTTTGATTTAGTATATATCATAAAAAAAGACAATAAAGAATATGTATGTGAAGCTAAAAATGTAGAAGTTTTGACAATTGAAGATGAATACATTTTTAAAGAATTTAAAGAAGATTGTAAAATTAAATAAATTTAATTTTCTTTCTTTGTATTATTAATATCTCCAAAAGGGTCAAACCATCTTAGCTTAGCTGGGATTGCACTCTTTTTTTCAACTGTAGAGTTACTTCCAAAAGATAAAGAAGAAAACAATTCTTTCACACTTTCAGATACGCTAACTAAAGAAGGTATAAAAAAAGCTAAAAACATTATTAAAAATATTCTGTTCCTAGTTTTATGTACTTTGCGTAAATTATTATTTTTCATAAGTATATTCTTACATACTTTTGATTAATATAAAATTATAGTTTTTTGTATTAAGGTTTAAAAGACTGTGTCGTTTTACATACTTGAGGAAACATACAATTATCGCATTCTGGTTTAACCGCTTTACAAATATATCTACCAAATAATACCATTGCTTGATGAAAGATATGTAAATCTTCACCTTTTAGTTTTTTAACTAAATCAGCTTCTGTTATCTCAACATTTTTTCCATAACTTAATCCAAGTCTATGAGAAACTCTAAAAACATGTGTATCTACAGCCATTAAATTTGCACCCTCAAATTCAATCATAAAAACATTTGCAGTTTTATTTCCAACACCTGCTAATTTCATAAGTTCTCTTTGAATATGAGGGATATTTCCTTCATATTCACAAATCACAGTTTGTGCCATTTTAATAATATTTTTTGATTTATTATTAAAAAAAGAGCATGATTTTAATAATTCTTTTACTTCACCCAAAGAAGCATCTGCTAATTCGTATACACTAGGATATTTTTCAAATAAAGCAGGAGTTATAATATTTACTCTCTTATCTGTACATTGAGCAGAAAGAATAATAGCTATTAATAATTCATAATCATTTTTATAATCAAGCTCAGTTACTGCATCTGAATATTTTTCTACAAAGGCTTCTTTTATAATCTCTATTTCTTTTTTTGTTGCTTTTTTCATATTTATATCTTTTTAATTTTATCTATTTCATCTCTAAGACGAATTGCTTCTTCAAAATTTAAATCAGATGAAGCTTTTTTCATTTGCCTATTTAATTCTATTAATATTTTTTTACGTTCAGCAGCTGGCATTTTTTCAACTTTTTCTTTTTTCCAAGCTAATTCATCATATTCTTCAAGTTTTAGACTTTGATCTAATCTTCTTTTTGTAGAAGTTGGTGTAATTCAAATGGTGAAGGCTATGAAGCACTACAAGGGTAAAACACCAGATATCCCCACCCAGTTTAACATGGATGGCTTTCGGCAGAAATACCCTGTCAACTGGCGCAATCATGGTCCTGTTAAACATGAAATCATACAATTCTTTCCTACAAGATTAGAACGCAATGACCCAAGTCATGTGTATCGAAAAGTATATGATATACTAAGCCGTGAATGGTACAAGTCATTTGCAAAGGAAGTCGCTAGAATGCCTGATCTGGATAGGGAGGATATTGAGAAGTCATGTGAGAAGCTTGGCATAACGAATGATTATTGGTTGAGCAGCTCCACAATTACAGTCCTCATGCAAACACACGGGGAAACCGATGCTATAAATCCTGTAACGTGATCTGATCCAGCAGCTGGGTTTT
>PJEL010001804.1_pt1 | contig 20624 bp, 17 predicted proteins | sample 1853271 | NCBI WGS metagenome assembly PJEL01 (sample SAMN08108733, study PRJNA415343) | Invertebrate metagenome, whole genome shotgun sequencing project. | host: Globobulimina | place: Sweden: Gullmar Fjord | collected 2015-08
ATCCATCTTTGTCCGTATCTTTCTTTTCTTCCTGCTCCTCCTCTAATGCTGTAAACAGGTCCGGTTCTTTTTCACCTTCCTCTTTGCTTTCTTTCTTTTTTGAATCTATTGAAGTCTCGATCGACTTATATATTGAGTCCTCCAGATCGGTCTTTACATCATTAAACTCATTCTTCATGTCCGAAAACTCATTCTTTATATCTAAACCCGTATCATCAAACTGGTTCTGCACATTGCGCATTGCCGATTTAAGCTCCCTAATCCCCTTGCCGAGCGTTCTGCCCAATTCCGGCAGCTTCTTCGGGCCGAACACTAGAAAGGCGACAACAAATATGACAATTAATTCCTGTGTGCCAAGATCGAACATAAAGAACTCTTATTAGTTATATATTAATGGTTATTAATGGTGAACAGATGTATTTTACACGAAAATATCAGAAAATCCTGCCGGGATAAAAATGACTGTATTTATACTTAATTGGACTTTTCCACTTGACCTTAATTCAGGCTTTACCATACACTTTATATTTCAAAAGATAATCTTAGTCCTTTAGGAGGGAATATGTTTCAAGGTTCAATTGTAGCTATCGTTACCCCGTTTAAAAATAATAAATTAGATGAAAAAGCACTGACAGACCTGATCGAGTGGCATATTGCTGAGGGTACAAATGCAATAGTGCCGTGCGGCACCACCGGCGAATCAGCGACTCTTGAATATGAAGAGCATTACAGAGTAATAGAGCTGACCATACAGGTAGTCAACGGAAGAGTTCCGGTAATTGCCGGAACCGGAGCTAATTCAACTAGTGAAACAATCATGATGACCGGGAAGGCAAAAGAGCTGGGTGCAGACGGTGTCCTTCTGGTTGCCCCATATTACAACAAGCCGACCCAGGAAGGGCTATACCAGCACTACAAGGCGGTTGCCGAAGCAATTGATATACCGCAAGTCTTATATAACGTTCCGGGCCGTACTGCAGTCAATATGCTTCCCGAAACAGTCGCACGGCTTGCCGGCATGAAAAATATTGTTGCGATCAAAGAGGCCACCGGAGACATGGCTCAGACAAGCGAGGTAATACGTCTTTGTGGCGACAAAATATCGGTCCTGTCCGGAGATGATTTCACCACTTTCTCGCTCATGCTATTGGGAGGAAAAGGAACAATCTCGGTATCAGCCAATATCGTTCCGGGTGAATTATCCGCAATGTGCAAGGCCCTGCTGGATGGAAACATCGATGAAGCAAGAAGGCTCCATTTTAAGCTCGCACCACTAAATAAAGGCATGTTTATAGAAACAAACCCGATATCAGTAAAAACTGCCCTCAGTATGATGGGTAAGATAGAAGAAGAAATGAGACTACCACTCTGCCAGATGAGCAGCGAAAACAAAGGGAAATTAGAAAATATACTTAAAAATTACGGCGTTATATAGCTACCATAACCGGAAGAGAATATAGAATCAACTTGCTAAATAGCGTTGATTTCTGTTATAAAATAAGAAAAAAGGAAGGATTACCTGCCTTGTTAGTGATAGTTATTAAAACTTTTTCCGACATTCGAGATTTAGGGAGTCAGCGTCAAGTGTGTGTTGTGCGCCTCGGTTCACTGAGGAATAAGCCTGATCCACTTTTCAAGACACCCACCTGTTTAACAGGGATTTAAGTTTCGTGCTACACGGCAAGGTGGGTCTCTTATAACGCAGCAGCGCAACCATGAAACAACATTGCTTTGACAGTATAAAGGTTTATTGGAATTGATAATCATAGAAATAACAATCTTACTTCTAATCCTCACAGCAGAGTCGAACAGTACTGTTTACGGATTTAATATTGACACTCTTGAGGACTTAACTATTGGTAATAGTGCAATTTTAGGATTATCTAACAGGTCGTTTATTCCGCCCCTTTAATACTCTTTATTGGCAAAAGCAGTACCATGGTCACCGCGTTCTGCGGAGAGATCCGGGGATGTCCCCGGTATCAAAATGGAATTATTTACCACAGACAGAAGGTCACCCCTTGCATGGAGGATGCAGCCGCAAGACTTAGGCAGCTTCATCGGACAGTCTCATATTTTGGGTGAAGGGAAACCTCTAAGAGAAGCAATTGAGAGAGACTCAATTGTGTCACTTATACTATACGGCCCCCCTGGAACAGGCAAGACTGCGCTTTCCCATATAATTGCCAGAAAAACAGATGCGCCGTTTATTGAGTTAAACGCAGTCACGTCCGGAATAGGAGACATTAAAGAGGCCCTAAAAGACGCCAGGAAATCAAACCGGGCGATTCTATTTATAGATGAGATACATCGATTTAATAAAGTACAACAGGATGCTCTGCTGCCTGATGTTGAAAACGGCATTGTAACCTTAATTGGGGCATCAACCCAGAACCCCTTTTTTTCCATTATTCCCGCCCTATCATCAAGGTCGATGATATTTCAGTTTTTCCCGTTAAGTGAGGCTGAAATAGTGATCGTCCTTCAAAGGGCGCTGGAGGACAGGAAAAACGGCCTCGGTGAGTTTGACATAACACTTCAACAGGACGCCATGCAGTTCATTGCAACAGCTTCTGAAGGAGACGCGAGAAAGGCACTTAATATACTTGAAATGGGTGTATTCATAATGAACAGCTCGGACCGCAAAAGTTATGACATTGGGCTTGCCAAAGAGGTCCTGCAGAAAAAATCGCTGTATTACAGTGAAGATGATCATTTTGACACGATTTCAGCCTTTATAAAGAGCATGCGTGGTAGTGACCCCGATGCGACACTCTACTGGCTGGCTAAAATGATCGAAGCTGGTGAAGACCCACTGTATATCGCACGCAGAATTGTGATATGCGCATCTGAGGACGTTGGCAATGCAGACCCGAACGCGCTTCAACTTGCGGTCTCTGCATATCAAGCTGTGGAATCAATAGGAATGCCTGAGGGACGCATCCCTCTGTCACAAGCGGCTATTTATATTGCAATGGCACCTAAGAGCAATGCCTCCTATAAAGGAATCGAAAATGCGCTTTCGAGTGTTCGGGAAGAGAGGCTGTCGCCCGTCCCTTCGCATTTAAAAAGTACCGGTTATAAAGGAGCATCACTCCTGGGTTCAGGCATTGGATATAAGTATCCACATGATTACGAAGGACACCATGTAGAACAGCAGTACTTCACAGGCAACAAAACTTTCTTTTATCCATCTGAAGAAGGGTACGAAAAATTATTCAGTGAAAGACTAAGCAAAAGGAGGAGCAGACAATGAATGAGTATATGATGCTGGTTGTAGGTCTTGCAGCGGGATTCGGTTTATCTCTTTTCTATTATAAATTCAGTACAAATAATAAATTAGAAGAGGTGGAAAAACAGGCAGAAACCGTTTTAAGTGTTGCAAAGAGAGAAGCGGAGTCAATTCAAAAAGAAGCCGTGCTTGAAGCAAAGGATTCAACTCTCCGTCTTAAATCGGAGGCAGAAAAAGAACTGCGTGAGAGAAGGAATGAGCTAAATGGGCTTGACAAGAGGCTCCGCCAGCGGGAAGAAACGTACGACAGAAAACTGGAGCAGTTTGATAAAAAAGAATACCATTTCGGCAAAAAAGAACGGGAGATCTCTGACCGTGACAAAAAGCTGAAAGACAAGGAACTCCAGGCAGAAGAGTTGCTGAACAAACACAAGGAAACACTTGAGCAAATATCAAGCTTGAGCAGCGAAGATGCCAAAAGAGAGCTTCTATCTAAGATTGAGGAAGAGTCGAAGTTCGAGGCGGCAAAGATCGCAAAACGCGTTGAAGATGAGGCAATGGAAAACGTAGACCGTAAGTGCAAGAAAGTATTAAGCGTGGCCATTCAGCGATATGCCAGTGAATATGTGAGTGATCATACTATCTCTACGGTAAGCCTTCCGAGCGATGAGATGAAAGGTAGGATCATCGGTCGAGAAGGAAGAAATATTAGGGCTTTAGAAGCTGCCACAGGCGTTGAATTCATCATCGATGATACACCTGAGACGGTTCTGCTCTCCTGCTTTGACCCTGTCAGAAGAGAGATCGGCAGACAGTCACTGGAACGTCTTATCAGCGACGGCAGAATACATCCCACCAGGATTGAAGAGATCGCTAATAAAGTAAGAAAAGAGATCGATGGAATAATAAAAGAAGAAGGTGAAAAAGCTGTTTTTGACCTTGGTCTGCACGGCATACACCCGGAACTCGTCAAACTGATAGGTAGGCTCAAATACAGGACTTCCTACGGACAAAACGTACTGGAGCACTCAATAGAGGTGGCCTATCTTGCAGGCATGATGGCTGGTGAACTAAATGTAAACCAGAAACTTGCGAAACGGGCAGGCATCCTTCATGACATCGGAAAGGCAATTGACCATGACATTGAAGGTTCGCATCAGTCTATCGGCGCGGACATGGCTAAAAAATATGGTGAAAAACCTAATGTGGTCAACGCCATAGCAGTCCACCATGGTGAAGGAGATCCGGCAACTGTCGAAGCATCGCTAGTAGCTGCTGCTGACGCCCTTTCCGCTGCCAGACCCGGAGCAAGGAAAGAAACTCTGGTTGACTACGTTAAGCGAGTTGAAAAACTTGAGCAGATCGCGACCTCAGTAGAAGGGGTCAACAAGTCCTATGCTATACAGGCAGGAAGAGAAGTCCGTGTCATTGTGAAACCGGAAGAAGTCAGCGATGAAGTCTGCGCCCAGATCTCACGGGACATGGCAAAGAGAATTGAAGGAGAACTCACGTATCCGGGACAGATCAAAGTCACTGTAATCAGAGAATCCAGGTACGTTGAATACGCGAAATAAATAATAAGGGTCTCAGGATTCAAGGATTCCTGGGACCCTTCATTTACTTTAAACCCTAACCAGGCTTACATTTAATTCAAACATTGCACTATTTACCATGAAAGTACTACTTATCGGTGACATCGTCGGGAAGCCCGGAAGACGGGCTGTAAGAGAAGGGCTCCCTGACCTGATTAATAAATTAAAAATCGATTTTGTAATTGCAAATGCCGAGAACTCCGCAGGCGGATTTGGAGTGACCCGAGTACTTTGCGAAGAGATTTTCTCTATGGGAGTCGATGTCCTTACATCAGGAAACCACATTTGGGATAAAAAAGAAGCGGTCACATACATCTCGAAAGAAAACCGTCTTCTGAGACCTGCTAATTATCCCCCGGGTGTTGCCGGAGCTGGCAGCATTGTCATGAAGACTAAGGCTGGGGAAAAGATCGCGGTCTTAAATATTTCAGGCAGGGTGTTTATGCAACCACTTGACTGTCCGTTTCAGGTTGCTAAGCAGGAGCTAGCTGCACTTAAAGAAGAAACAAACATTGTGATTGTGGACTTTCATGCTGAGGCGACCTCCGAAAAAGCCGCGATGGGATGGTATCTGGACGGAAAAGTCAGCGCTGTCGTTGGGACCCATACCCATGTTCAGACTGCAGATGAAAAGATACTGCCAAAGGGCACTGCATTTATAACAGATGTTGGAATGACCGGACCGGCCAACTCTGTCATAGGAGTAAAAGTCGAGCAGATAGTAGAGAAATTCCTCACTCAGATACCTACGCGTTTTGAAACAGCCAGGGGAGAAGCAATCCTTTCGTGTGTTGTTCTTGATATTAATGAAAAGACCGGCTTGTCCAACGGCATACAGCGATTACAAATAAACATCCCGTAATTATTCACGGCTCGCAAATCGAATTAAGAGAGTCCCTTCCCAGACATACACCTGGAACCAGCTATATTCTTACGAGTAATGTAAATCCATTTCTCACACTTCAAATGTTGACGATAAAGAAGACTTCACGAGAGGACAAAACAAATCTCAAGGAGCCCCGACTTCCGGAACTCCTTGAGAATATAATTGCATACTGATTTATTTAATTCCCAGTTTAAGAGCTTTACCAGCAGAAAATTTAGGAAGCTTTGCTGCAGGGATCTTAATGGCCTCACCCGTTCTTGGATTACGACCCTTTCTGGCTTTTCTCTTCGTTGCAGAGAATGTACCAAAACCTACGAGAGTTACCTTGTTGTTCTTTTTCAAAGTCTTTGTGATTGCTGCGATCATCGTATCCAGCGCTTTGCCAGCTGCTACTTTCGATATATCGGCACCGTCCGCCATTGCTTCAATAAGCTCTGATTTCGTCATGAAGTTCCTCCTCTGATATTGTTTTAGTTAGTTGTTATAAAAAATACTAATGATGAAAGATACCAGCAGGCATGCGCCTTTGTCAATAGTTTCACAAGATTCTTCAGTATTTTTTTTGTAGATTTTTTTTGGCAAACTTCTCATTAATGAATTTGAGGATTCCTCTACTAATGCCACAATTCAGAATCCTGCTTGATACCCACTTCGGTGCTGGCACATGCGATCACACCATTGGAGCAGACGTATGTTCACCCACCATTCATCAGAATTAATTTTGATCGGCAAACATAACTGAAATGCTAAATCCTTAACTCACGGCAGCACAATATCAACAACCTTGCCCTGCGGGCCAAGCACTCCGAGGTCCTTGCCATTCAGGGCCAGCCTCGTACCACCAGCATTCCCGACTTTTATAGCAAACACTTCAGTTGCATTTAGTGTTATAACTTCTCCCTTGCGAATAAGCCATTCCCTCGGTTTTAACCCGTCAATTTTCACAGATACCCAAGTAATCTCTGATGCAGTTATATTTAGCACCAGCATTTCCGGCGCTACCGCCTCTTGCCCCTGAACTTCAGCAGGTCCAGTCCTAGTCTCCTGCTTTTCAGGCTTCATTAGTATTGCAAAAAACATAAGAACTACTGCAGCGACAATACACCACAGAAACATTTTTTTATTTATCCGCCGAGATTCATTGTTTCCGACAGGAGACACAACGCATTCCTCTACAGGTGTAACGGTCTTTCCTACTACACCATTGCCGAATGTGTCTGTGTATAATTGCAGTACATAATTATCATCGAGCCCAAGAGTCTCTGCATAGAGCCGCAGATATGCTTTTAAAAAAATCCCGGGAGGAAGCAATTCATATTTATCGTTTTCAATCGCCTTTAAATAATCGAGCTGTATTTTTAATGTATTCTCTATATCCTCAAGAGACTTCTTCTGGTTTTCTCTTTCTGCTTTAAGTAAAGTACCTGGGGTATCCATATATAAATAGAATAATATAGTTAAGCTCTCTGATTAATAGATGACCAGAATACTGCCTCGATCGGCCAGAACATTCAGGCACTGATCGCAGTCAGACCTAACCTGAATATTTATAATCTCTAAATATTATTATTTAAAAAGATCAATATATTCTCGTGCCTCAGTGCTCCTAGCCGTATCTTCCTCATTCTCAGTAATCACATTAAAGTGCTTTAGCGCCTTGGCCGTCTCACCGGCCCTGAGGTAAGAGTTGGCAAGCTCCCAATGAGCATCCAGATAATCAGGCATAATACCGACGGCATTAAGTAAATGCTCTATCGCTTCCTCATTTTTATCAAGCTCTATTGATACGAGCCCGAGAATATAAAGCCCACGGGGCAGCACCGCATTCCTAATAAGGGCTTCTTTGAGGACCGCTTCCGCATTGAGGTAGTCTTCTTTCTTATAGTAAGCATATCCCATATTCGCATATGCCCATTCAGGCGTGCTGTAAACCGGATTACGCAAAGCTGATTTAAAGCTGTCAATGGCATTATCCCACTCCCCAAGCTCTGCATAGGTGACCCCTAGATTATTTAAGGCTTCAGAATAATCGGGATCTACAGCTATAGCCTTCTTGTAATATAATATAGCTTCCTGTCTGTTCCCGAACCTGGAGCTGATATAACCAAGTTCTTTCAACGTCTCTTTGTTCCCGGGGTTCAGTTTGAGAGCCTTTTGAAGTTCTACATAGGCCTCATTAAGCTGTCCATTGTTCATGTAAGAGTACGCCAGCTTGTTGTGCACTTCTGCTCCCTTCAAACTATCCGGATCCAGAGTCGTTACACATGAACAAATAAACAGGGCCATTGTGACCACAAACAACTTCCCAACACTTCGCGACCCAGCCACTACTACAATCTTATTAAAAACACTTCGCATAAAAACTCTCCCTCCTGAAAGGCTAACTTACCAGAAACTCAACAAGAACACAACCAAGTATGAACGCATTCTATGAGCCCAAACCTATAAACACGTGACGGGTAAAGTACTATAAAATCCGGATTCCCCGCCAGAGTTCTTCGAGCTACCTATAACTCTGGACACCAACCCTGTCACAAAACCTGCTGATGCGGCATTCATTACATATGGGAGAAATAGGTTTACATAAGCCCTGACCAAACCCCACTAGCAGCGCATTAATTTCCAGCCAATACTTTGTCGGGAGTTTTTCTCTAAGAGCAAATTCTGTCTTGTCCGGAGTCGATGTATGGACATATCCCCATCTATTGGTAATTCTATGGACGTGAGTATCTACACAGATCCCCGGCTTTTGATATCCGAGCGTTATAACCAGATTTGCGGTTTTTCGGCCAACCCCTTTTAATTTAAGAAGCTCATCGAGATCATCCGGGACTCGAGATTTATAGTCTTTAATTAAAAGATTACAAAGATCGAAAATCCTGACGGCTTTCGTCCGATAAAATCCCACTGGATAAATCGCCTTCTCAATATCAATGATAGAAAGTTGCGACATTGTTTTTACGTCAGGTGCCAACGCAAACAGTCTTTCTGAGGCTTCACCCGTGGTTTTATCCTGAGTCCTGAGACTTAATATACATGAGACAAGGACCTTAAACGGGTCTCTTCCCTTCGGGTCACTCGCTACCATATTCTCCAGCCATGGCAGGTCAAACTCTTGAACATGTTTCTTAAGAATCGGAAATGCTATATATAATTCTTTAGTGTTCAATCAAATAAAGTATTCGTGGTTAGGATACAGCTTTCAGAAAGTTATTTACTCTTTTTCAGAGTTTTAGAGGGGGTCTTACTTGCGGCTTTTTTAATAGTCTTCTTTACAGCTGTGGAAGCGGTCTTTTCTTTACTCTTCGTAACTACTTTTTTTGTAGTCTTGGTCTCGGCTGTTTTTGTGGTCTTAGCCTCAGTTTTTTTTGTGGTCTTAGCCTCAGCTTTTTTTGTGGTCTTAGCCTCAGCTTCTTTCGAGGTCTTCTCCGCAGCTCTTTCAATGATTTTTGCTGCAGTTCTCTTTACTAGCTCTTTTTTCAGAACAGCTTTTTTGGCTTCAACCTTCGCTGCTGCTTTTTTCTTGTCAGCTTTAGATTTAAGAGGCTTCAAAAATATTGGCTCATCTTCCTTCAGCAACGACTTAGGGATAATGTTCTCCAGGATTGCATTGAGTTCAATCGAGTTCTTAGGTGCAAATGCAAATGCATCATTATTAAAATATAAATAGACATCTTTCCCAAGTTTCAAATACTCTTTTATCCTCTTTGCGTCCAGCTTCAACTGTTCGGGAGTATAGTTTGTTGAGTAAGTTCCGCCTTCACCATGCCTGCGTAAATATACAAAGTCAGCGGTAACCGGCAGATCATCGATAAAAGGAGGCCAGTCCGCCATACATATGGCTATATTGGCATCAGACAGAAGATTGAAAACTTTTTTGGTAAGCCAGGTCTTATGCCTGACCTCAAGAACATGGCGCACAGGATACTGCTTGAGGTTTGCTACGAAGTCCTCAAGGTTTTTCATATTCAACTTGAGATTCGGCGGCAACTGCCATAGGATACAATCCAGTTTTTCCAGAAGCGGTGCAGTTGCATTGAAGAACGTTGAGAGCGGAAGCTCTACATCTTTAAGCTTTTTTACATGAGTAATAAAACGACTGCCCTTCAGACAGAATGAAAAACCCTCGGGGGTCTCCTTATACCATCTTTCAAAGGCTTCTTTTTTCAGCAGGCGATAAAAGGTAACATTTATCTCAACAGTGCTGAGTTTGCTCATGTAGAACGCAAGCCATCTTTTATGTGGCAAATCGTCAGGGTAAAAAGCACCCTTCCATGAATCATATAAAAATCCGCTGCATCCGATTTGGTATTTTGGCATTTCGAGATACATTATACACCGAAACGCCAAAAAATCAAACAATTATTTAGTTTTACTGAAACGTCTTACTGAATAATCCCTCCACCGATCACACAATCGTCGTCATAAAAAACCGCACTCTGCCCGGGTGCGGGGCCCCATTGAGGCTCGTCAAACTCGACGATAACATTATCATCCAGAGGAGTTATCGTTGCAGGAACTTCCTTCATTGTTGAGCGTATTTTCACACCAGCCCTCATTGGAGTCTGAAGATTATCAATTAATAGCCAGTTCAACTCTCGGACTTTAATAGTCTTTTTAGTAGCATCTTCCCTGGAGCCGACCACAACAATATTATTTTCCCTGTCAATATCCGCAACATAGCGGGGCACGGGAGACTGGATACCCAAGCCCTTCCTCTGGCCTATTGTATAAAACGCGATCCCTCGATGCTCACCCAATTTTTTCCCGCTAGTGTCAACAATAGGGCCTGCACGGAGCGCTTCAGGAGAATATTCCCTGATAAAATCTTCATAGCGATCATCGCCAACAAAGCAGATCTCCTGACTTTCCTCCCTAAGGGCAGTTGCAAGCCCCAGTTCCAGAGCTATTTCCCGGGTCTCATCTTTTTTCATTTCGCCAAGAGGGAACAGTGTTTTGGCGAGCTGAGCCTGTTGCATCACGTACAGGAAATAGGTCTGGTCTTTTTTTGAGTCAACGCCTTTCTTCAGCACTACCCTGTCCGAATTCTCCGCTTTTTCTGTTATCGCATAGTGCCCGGTTGCCATGAAGTCAGCACCCAGCTCTTTCGCCTTTTCAAAGAGAAAATCAAATTTTATGTACTTATTGCAGAGAATGCACGGATTGGGAGTCATGCCGGATATATAAGATTCGCAAAACGATTCGATCACATGTGTATAAAATGCGTCTCTGACATCAACAGTATAATGTTCAATGCCGAGTTTGTGCGCAACAGATTTTGCAAGCCTGATCGTCTCAATCGAACAGCAGACATTTGTGTTCTCAAGGTCCCGTTTATCCCAAAGCTCGAAACTGACTCCGACAACCTCATGCCCCTCTTTTTTCAATAAATATGCGGCTACAGACGAGTCAACTCCGCCGCTCATTGCAACGATGGTTTTCATAGTTTTTTATTCTATCACAGCAGGGTAGTTGTACGGCGGATGACGAACTACTTAAATGTTATAAGCACCTTCAATGATTCCCTTGCCTCTGCTACTAACCTGTATGCCTCCCGCGTCTCGTCGATTGAATACAGATGAGCCACAAGCTTTCGTGCAGAGACAATCCCCCTCTCGATATACTCAAGTGCCTTTCGTGTGTCATTAGGTCCGCAGGATCGGACGGCACGGGAATTGGCACATCTCGGAATTCAATTTTACCTGGTTCTAAAAGTATCGTTTGTTGCATGATGAATAAGCGTTAGGCGGGCAGCATTCAGTTGTTAGTTTAAAACAAATCTGACAGCTGCATTTATGTATTTGAGTTTAATTTAACAAAAAAAATAATCAATCAAAAAAGCCCCTCACATATGAACACATATTCGTCATTAGATTAAAGAACTGCTTTTATTTTATCCTATAAGAAATCTTGCATTATAAACATAGAACACCGGCTCATTCCACGGCTGCTCCAATAAATGGCAAAAAAGAAAAATATAAAATCAGCCTCCGACAAAAGACTCTCCTTCCCTAAAGATGAAGCAAAGAAGTCCTGGCTGAAGCTGCTTCTGGAGGGGTATCACATAGTAGACAAGGGAGTGTCAAAGGCGATCGTAGAAGGACGGAAGAAAGGCCGGAAACTCGCATGCAGTAAAGGCTGTTCACCCTGCTGTGTAACACACCAAGATATCCCGATTTATCCCCTGGAGCTCTCAGGCATAGTCTGGTATGTCAACGAAAAGATATCGGGAAAACTACGTGACATCCTGAAGAAACAGCTTGCGGAATTCAAAAAAGGCTCTCCATGTCCGTTTATAGTCGACAATGCCTGTTCCATTCACCCTCTGCGGCCTATGGCCTGCAGGCAGTTTAATGTCTTCGGCAGGCAATGCGAGCAGGGGGAAGACCCTTTTCACACACGCCGAGAAGATGTGATGGATCCGGTTAAAAAACATGTGGACCAGGCATTCTATATCATGCTCCCATTCTACGGAGTTGAAAAGGAGTCGGAGCGGATCAGGATCATAGAAACCGGTGGCTTTCACAAAATGGTCAGAGAACTCCATTCCTGCAACTGGAAGGAGCTGGCAGAAAAGATGGAGAGATTTGATAAGAAAAATGACGAATGACGATTAGCGATTTACGAATTACGAATGAAGCACGACTATAACCCTTGACCATCATCAGCCCCTTGAGTTATAAATAACAGATGACAATTCAGGAAAAACTCTCTAAATTACCGCAAGTTAACGAGTGTTTGAATAGTGAGTACGGTCAGCGATGGCTGAATTCGTACTACAGGACTATTGTCATCCGTTCAATCAGAGAGGTCATTGACTCCAAGCGCAAAGAAGTCATTGACGGCGCAAGCCCGGACCTTTCCCTTGACGCCCTTGCCGGTAACATTGAATCGGTGATCAAAAAGCATTCTGCTTACAAACTTCGCCCACTGATCAATGCCAGCGGCGTAGTCATTCATACAAACCTCGGCAGATCGTTATTGTCTGATAAGGCGATCTATAATGTAGTGGCTACAGCCGGGAGTTATTCCAATCTTGAATATGAGATATCAAAAGGCAAAAGGGGAAAGCGGTATTCACATATTAAAGATATCATCACAGAACTGACTGGCGCTGAAGACGCGATCGTTGTCAATAACAACGCGGCCGCAGTGCTCATGTGCCTTGATACATTTGCGCGGGGAAAAGAGGTCATCGTCTCACGCGGCGAGCTTGTAGAAATCGGCGGATCATTCAGGGTACCAGAAGTCATGAATGCAAGCGGTGCGATACTACGGGAAGTCGGCACCACTAACAAGACCCACCTGCATGATTACGCAAATGCCGTCTGCGGCAACACTGGACTTTTGATGAAAGTTCATCAGAGCAATTATAAAATAATCGGCTTTACGGAAGAAGTCTCGATAGAACGTCTTTCAAAGGTCGGGAAGGAATTCGGGATACCTGTTGTCGACGACCTCGGCAGCGGCTCCATTATTAGCCTTGAAAAATACGGCATTTATGATGAACCCACAGTTCAGGATGTCATAAAACAGGGAGCAGACATTGTGACCTTCAGCGGCGACAAGCTCCTCGGCGGACCACAGGCAGGCATTATAGTAGGTAAGAAAAAGTTAATCGAGATAATCCAGAAGAACCCGATGCTCAGGGCAATGCGTATAGATAAGATGACCTTTGCTGCGCTGGAGGCGACATTCATGCAGTACCTTGACGAGGAGAAAGCTCTCAAGGATATACCGACAGTAAGAATGCTGACCCAGTCCAAGGACACGATCAAGAAAAGAGCGCAGAAGATCGCATCAAAATTAAGGAAGGCTATTTCCGGCAGCGCGGGCATCGAAATCCTGCCGGACCAGTCACGCGCAGGCGGAGGCTCACTGCCCGAAGCAGATTTCCCAACATATGTTGTCTCCGTCAAGCCACTAAATATGTCCATTAATGCCCTTGAAAAGAAACTGCGTCTAGGCGCCCCCCCTGTCATAGCAAGAATAAAGGAAGATGTACTGCTTTTAGACGCCATGACAGTACAGGATAAAGAAGTAACAATATTGATAAACTGCGTTATCTCAGCATTTAAATAACAACCAACAGACGACAATTTTTGGAACAATGAACCGTTACGTAATTCTTGGAACAGCAGGCCACATAGACCACGGAAAGAGCGCCCTTGTACGTGCTCTGACTGGTACTGACCCGGACAGGTTAAAGGAGGAGAAAGAGCGGGGCATTACCATTGACCTAGGCTTTGCCGACCTCGCCTACCCCGACGGCCTTAAAATAGGCATCGTCGATGTACCGGGTCACGAACGGCTCATCAAAAACATGCTCGCAGGTGCTGGCGGTATCGATATCGTAATTATGGTCATTGCCGCTGATGAAGGAATCATGCCCCAGAGCAGGGAGCACCTAGATATATGCAATCTGCTGAAGGTCAAAAGAGGCATCATAGCGCTGAATAAGTCAGACCTCGTTGAAAATGACTGGATCGATCTCGTTTCTGACGAAATCAAAGATTTTGTTAAAGGCACATTTTTGGAAGACGCAGACATCGTCCCTATCTCCTCAACCACAGGTCACAACATAGAGCTTTTGAAAGAAAAAATCCACGACCTTTCGCAGCAGGTCGAACCTAAGTCAATAAGCGGCATATTCAGACTCCCGGTCGACAGGATATTCACCCTCAAGGGATTCGGCACCGTCATTACCGGGACCGCAATTTCCGGAAGCATATCGCTCGATGCCACAGTCGAGATCCTGCCAAAGGGAACTCGGACTAAAGTCAGAGGCCTGCAGAGCCACGGCGAGACCCTCAAAAAAGTATATGCCGGTCAGAGAGTCGCAATGAACCTCCAGGGCATTGCCAAGGAGGACCTCCAGCGAGGCGATATCATCACCGTACCTGAAAAAATCAAAACCACATATGTAATTGACGCCGAGCTTGAAATGCTGAAAAACTCGACGATCAGTGTACTGAAAAACAGAAGCCTCGTTCACTTTCACACCGGGACCACGGAGCTAACTGGCAGGATCATTATTTATGACAAGGACGAGTTAAAACCGGGCGACCATGCTTACTGCCAGTTCAGGTTCAAAACCCCGGTAGTGGTCATGGCAGGCGACAGATACATAATCAGGAGGTTCTCACCACTCCTCACCATCGGTGGTGGAGAGGTGCTCGACACTACTGCAAAGCGGCAGAAAAAAGATGAGCGGGTAAAGAACCTCGAAATATTCGAGCTGGGCAGCCTCAGCGAAAAACTATCCGTAAAGATTCAGCAGAGCGGGCTGAACGGTGCATCGGAAGCAGAGCTAGCCGGATGGATCAAACAGGAACTACCTGTGATCAAGAGCGAGTTGAGTGCGCTCATAAAATCGGAAAAAGCCATTCAGGCAGAGGGCAGGCTTGTGCATAAGACAGTTTTTGACTACTTCTCGGACAGGGCACTCTCTTCACTGGAAACTTTCCACAAAAGTAACCCTCTGAAACCCGGCATGTTAAAAGAGAGCCTAAGGGCCGAGTTTAAAGGAATGGAACAGAAACTATTTGAGGTCCTGCTCCGCCTTATTGAAGACATTACAATCGAAAAAGAAATGCTTAGATTAAAGACATTCAAAATTGCTCTGAGCGAGGGCAATGAACAGGTGAAAGGGGAAATCCTGAAAGTCCTCGAATTAGCATCATTTCAACCGCCCTCACGGGACGACCTCGCAAAGACCATATCAGTGAGTCCAAGCGAGACAACCGAGTTGCTGAAAATCATGGCCACTGAAAAAAGCCTCATGAGGATAAAAGACGCTGTGTACATCCCTATGACATGCTACGAAGACATGATGGCCCGACTAAAAGACTTCTTCGGCAATAAAAGCGAAATGACCGTCGGCGAGTTTCGTGACCTCCTGGGCACATCCAGGAAATTCGCCCTCCCCTTTCTCGAATACCTGGACAGCAATAAAATCACCCTGAGGGTGGGCGAAATCAGGAAGTTCCTTAAAAAATAACATAGCGCATTGGTCGACCTCCCCTTCACAGTTAATTCATATTCTATTCGTATAATAATAAACGTAATTGAGATCAATAACTGGAGGTCACATTTTTAAATGCTGACGTTATTTCTTAAAGAGGTCAGGTACCGTTGGATTATCCACCTACTCATCGTACTCCTCATGGCCTTTGTCATATCCATCCTAGTCATTCAGAGTTCCATCAATAGTTCTGCGGAAGACAAAATCAAGGAGCTGACCCATGAACTTGGGAAAGGCATGCTCGTCGTTCCTCAGGGAACCGACCTGGAATCTTTTTATGCCATGCAGTACGGGCCCGCAGTTATGCCGGACAATTACGCAGCCCGAATCAAAGCGTCCGATCTCGGAAAGCACGCTGGAAAGATCGATCCCCGTTTATATGGCAATATCAATGTAAAGGGATCAGACCTTATTCTTGTTGGATATAAAAGCAAAAATCACCGCCCTCAAAATACAGGCCAACAAGCAATGCTGATCGGAAGCGGCGCAGCCCGGAGCCTCAGCCTCAAGGAAGGAGACTCGATAGACATTAAAGGTAGCCAGTTCAGGATAACCAGGGTCATGGATCCTCCACCAAAGGGTTATGATATGGCCATGTTCGTGCCCCTCCACACAGCGCAGACCATTCTCGCTAAGCCCGGGAAGATAAATGCGCTCAACATGGGCGGGTGCTGGTGCAAACTTGACATCGCAGGCTATGCCGCCAGCGTAGAAAAGGAGCTCCCGGGAACAATGGCCATTACTGTTGACGGCCTTGCAAATGCCCAGATCCAGATCAACGACATCATGAAGCAATACTCTGTGCTGCTCTGGACGGTCGGAACGATTCTCGCAATAGGGAGCATCGTCTTCCTTATCATTTATATGATCCGCAAAGGCGAGAGGGAGATAGGCCTCCTATTAAGCATCGGCATATCACCCGGAAAGATAATCATAAAGAATATAGTAATCGCTGTAATAACTGCGATCGCCGGAGTCCTGATCGGGCATCTACTAAGTGTGCCGCTCATGTCATGGTTCGGAAAATCATTCATGCGCATAAGCCTGGTACCGAACTGGGATTACCTACCCCAATTTTTAACCGCTTCGTTTGCCATAACACTGCTTGCATCATCTATCCCGTCCTGGCTCGTAACGAGGATTGATCCGACAAAGCTTTTGAGAGAGGAATAATATGCTGGAACTTAAAAATGTAACAAAAGAATTCATTAACACCAAAAAAGAAGAGGTCGGTGCCCTGACAGACATCAACCTCACGGTCAACGATGGTGACTTTCTGTCCATAGTGGGCCCTAGCGGTAGCGGTAAAAGTACTCTATTGTTTATTATCGGAGCCCTTCTAAACCCATCGGAAGGTGAAGTTCTCCTGAACGGTAAAGACATTTACGATACAAAACCGGCCTACCGTGCCAAGCTCAGACTGCAGGAGATCGGCTTTGTATTTCAGACATTCAACCTCATCCCATACCTGAGCGCGCTGGACAATGTCGCGGTTCCTGCAATGCTCACTACGAAGTCAAGGGGCACTGCGGTTGAGCAAGCAACAGAACTTCTTGAGCGCTTCGGCCTCGGTGCCCGGCTCGAGCATAAATTCTCAGAACTCAGCGTCGGCGAACGCCAGAGAGTGGCCCTCTGCCGAAGTGTGATCAACAACCCGGGAATCATCCTTGCAGATGAACCAACCGGTAACCTCGATCCTAAAATGACCCACGAGGTAATGGCCCTCTTTCAGGAACTGAATAACAACGGCCACACGATTATAGTAGTAACCCACGAAGAAGAAGTAGCTGCGTATGCCAGCAGAGTGCTGCACCTCGAAAATGGGAAGTTCACAAATGGAGCAGGGTAAAGCCGAACTTGTCGAACGTAAAAAGCAAATGACGAGTGACAAACAACGATTGACGAATGACGAAGTAAACACTACTGCTTTTAGCCTGTGGCTCTCCTGGCAGGAATTGAACGGGCGCAAGGCTTTTCTAACTATTAACGTTATCCTGGTTGCTCTTCTTATCGCACTTCCCGTATCGCTCGACCTTATGGGCGAAGCGCGGAAGAGCATGGTAAAATCGAGAGTAGACTATATCGGTCCTTCATTAATCATGGTTCCCGAAGGGATATTGTCCTCCGACCTCGTTACCGGACAGCTAAAGGGAAGAACATTTCCCTATAATGCCCTTGAGACAATACAACAGCAATATTCATCTTATTTACGATTTAGCGAAGGCCGGTTAACAGAACGCATGTCAGCGGCCGGCAAAGATATTCCCGTAACCGGTATTGATTTCAGCAAAGTTTATTCCCACCCATTCAGGGATTACTCGATCAATAATAATGAGGTACTACTCGGGAATGTTGCTGCAGATAAGCTGCGTAAAGACAGGGGTGATACTCTCCTGATAGAGTCAGAAACATTTAAAGTCGCCGGCATAATTCCTACAACCGGAGGAATCGAAGATGCTTCTGCTTTCATCTCCTTGGCAGTTCTACAGACTATGACCGGACATGCTAACAGCATCAATGAAATCCGACTGTTCCCGGACTCCGGGTCCTCATATGAAAAGCTAAAGTTGATTCTAAAGAACAACGTACGAAGCTCAATGAGTCTTATCGACGCATACCGCGGCGACACTGCAGAAAAAGAGATTGACTCAACACTGATCGGCTACCAGAAGGCACTGTACACCGCAGCATTCATCCTTATCGCTCTCTGCATAATGATAAGCACCTACATTAACCTCGATATGAGAAAGGCCGAGGTCTCTACAGTCTACACATTGGGGGCAAAACAAGGAATCATCTTTCAAATCCTGACCTTCAGGACAATCTGGATAACTCTCCTCGGATCTGTGCTCGGCTATATAATCTCATTTATAATAACTGTCATCCGCACCGATAACGTCCCCCTCCGCTTTATCTGGTCCACCGGATCATTCCTGGAAGTAATACTTGGGACAATAGCGCTCGGTGTGGTTGTTACAATACCGTTTGCCTTCTATACGGTCTACAAGAGTGACCCGGTCGCCCAGCTGTAAAACCGTCAAATGCCACACTACGCTTAACTATCTTAGAATTATTATTCTTAAGCATATTCCTGTAGTTAATAATGAAATTGGAATAATTAATTATACATTCCCCTGAGCACTGTGTAAGATATTTCAACTAGGAGGGCTCTATGTGTAAAATATCTAACCACAAAACAGTATTCATTTTAACTTTATTATTAAGCATTTTCATTATATCCACCGCAGCTGAATCGTCTGGTTATGCGCCGGGTTTTGTCTGGAATAAGCATAATGATTACACCAACGGTACAGTTAATAATTCTACCCTCGGAAACCCGAACCTTGATCAGAATGGAAATCCTGCATGGAGCTATGAGTCGTTTGACAAGGACCTCTTAAACTGGGACAACAGCAGCCTGGCGGTATGGTATAGCTGGGGGCGCTGGGGTGCGGGAGGAGGTTTTATGAATTTCAGTAAAGGGGACCAGAATACTCAGCTTGACACTAACTGGAATAACACCGGGTTAACTTCATTGGTACGCTGGAGTAATCCAACAGGCGAATCAATTAATGTAGACTTGAGCGGACAGTTAGTCACTACCTGGGCCGGACTGAACTGGGTTAACGGAGGCTGGAGCGATTATAATGTTGCATCACCAACCGATATCAGGGTCATTCTGGGATACTACGATGTCTCCGAAGGGACTTCATCATTGCTTATTGATAACACTTACCTCAGTCCCATCAATGAAGACACGATCTGTACCTGGAGTGAGTGTCCAAAAGCCTTCACGTCTCTTGAACGCTCATTATCGGTCGATGCAGGGGACTCCCTGTTCTGGACAACTATTGCCCTGGGTTCCGCCCCCGGGAAGAACCGCTGGCTGACAACAGCTGACAGAAGTGTCAACATTACGATGGCAGTAGTTCCTGAACCTGTCAGTTCTGCTCTTTTCATAGTTGGTGCATCTGCATTAGGAATCAGGCGTTTCCAGAAGAATAGAAGAACTGTTTGACAAATAGATACGCCCAACTACGGTCATCCTTATAGTGGGGACCTCTGCCATTAGATTCATGCAAAGCAATACTGTGCTTCTGTCTGAACATGTATGGGTTAAATTCCTACGCTATATATTTGTTAATTGGTGATTTCACTCAGTTATTGCATAAGAATTAGGAATAGGTATTATTCGGCATATTTACAACCTATTGTTTTATTTAAATTGTTTCCAATGAAATCAATCTAGCATATATCTTGCTCTTATCCTTATACCATCAATTGAAAAATAATTGATTAATACATTCTCATTATTCTTTTTCGGGAGGGATGTACATATGAGCACTGTTAATATTTGCAACTTCGGAAAGCTGAAGTACGGGGCTTTATTCGTTATCTGCATTACTGTAATGACTTCTCTATTTCTTGAAGTAACAGCTTCTGCCAGTGCCTATGATCCCGGTTTTGAGTGGAAAAAGAGTGTGGATTATACAAACGGCACTACTAATGGCTCTACAGCCGGTAATCCAAACCTTGACCAGCTTGGAAATCCTGCTTGGAGCTACGAGTATTTCAATGGACCATCTGCTAACTTTAACAACGGCAGTCAAATGCAGTGGGACGGTTGGCGATGGGTTGCTGGAGGCGGTTTTGTGAACGTTAGCAAATGGGACCAGAACACACAGCTTAACACTAACTGGAATAATACCGGGATGACTTCACTGGTCCGCTGGAGTAATCCTACGGGCGAATCAATTAATGTTGACTTGACTGGAAAATTACGCACGATCTGGGGCGGCGTGGATTGGGATCCATCTACTAATGACTGGGAACCTTTCTTCAGGGCGGCTCCATCTGATGTCAGAGTTGTTCTGGGATATTACGATTTCT
>PJEL010001805.1_pt1 | contig 20620 bp, 23 predicted proteins | sample 1853271 | NCBI WGS metagenome assembly PJEL01 (sample SAMN08108733, study PRJNA415343) | Invertebrate metagenome, whole genome shotgun sequencing project. | host: Globobulimina | place: Sweden: Gullmar Fjord | collected 2015-08
TGCATGATGTACTTACAAGTAGCTGCCGGATTGGTCATTCTACTGGTATGTGGTGAACTCCTTGTTCGCGGTGCTGTTGCGTTGGCGGAGCAGTTCGGTGTTTCCAAACTCGTTATCGGCTTCACGATTGTTGCTTTTGGAACGTCGGCACCAGAGCTTGTTGTATGCATCGAAGCCGCACTTGAGGGTGTTTCCGGCATCGCATTTGGTAATGTCGTTGGCAGCAATATCGCCAACGTTCTCCTGGTTCTAGGCGCCCCAGCGCTCATCTACCCCCTGACATGTGATAGTCAGTCTGCTCTTCGGGACTGCTTTATCATGATCGGCGGTTCTGTCCTTTTTGCAATTTTGGCCTGGTTAGGCGTTATTGGGCTTTGGCAAGGTTCTCTTCTTGTTGGCGGCCTTGCGCTTGTTATCTACCTCGCCTATCGCCGCGCCCGACAATCAGGGGATATAGCAGCAGATGAGGCGCTTGAAGAATATGAAGAGAATATGCCCAAGACCACTTGGATAAGCCTGGCTTTTATTCTGGCAGGATTAATTGGTCTCGTCATTGGTTCCAGATTACTGGTCGACGGTGCTGTCAGCATTGCAACAGCCGCCGGGGTCTCAAAAGAGATTATCGGATTAACACTTGTCGCGCTTGGTACATCCTTACCCGAATTGGCAACCTCCATTATCGCAGCATTCCGCCGCCATGGTGATGTTGCTATTGGAAATGTTCTGGGGTCAAACCTGTTTAATATTACGGGAATTATTGGTGCCACAGCTATTATTCAGCCTATGGAAGCCCCTGCTCAGATCCTACATTTTGATCTCTTTATCATGCTTTTGGCGTCCTTGATCCTGGTCCCCATTTTTCTATTCCACAAACCCATTGGACGCGTTTTGGGTGGCGTGTTCTTCGTCGCTTATATTTCTTACATATTCGCTCAGTTTTTTGGGATGTCAGGAATACACTCAGTTGCTATGCTACAATAAAGACAAGAGGACCCTTCGGCCCTAGATAAAACTTGTCAGCATCCAAATGGGAACTGTCTACAGACATGATTAAAAACGCCCTTATCACTGGTGCCGGCCGTCGTATTGGCCGGGCAATAGCGATTAAACTGGCTCAGTCAGGTTGGAATATTGCTCTTCACTACAATACATCAGATACCGATGCGCAAAACGTGTCTGACGGCGTTACGTCCATGGGACGTAAATCAATTCTCATCAAATCTGATCTTGGTGAAGCAGATGTCGCCCAAAATATATTCAGTCAAGCAACAGAAGCTCTCGGCCCGATTACCTGCCTGGTCAATAATGCCTCTCTGTTCGAGCCAGATGATATAAAGACGTTTGGTGAAGATAGTTTTCAGGCCCATATGACGGTTAATCTAATGACCCCTATCTTGCTTAGTCAGATTTTTGCTGAGCAATTTAAGGAATTGGAAGATGTACAGGGCAACATTATTAATATTGTTGATCAAAGAGTGATGAACCTTCGCCCCGATTACCTTTCTTACACAATGAGCAAATCAGCTCTGTGGACTTTCACGCAATCAGCGGCAATGGCGCTTGCACCAAAGGTTCGTGTAAATGCTATTGGCCCCGGGCCTACATTGGCCAATATTAGACAGTCTGAGGCGCAATTTAGACAGCAATGCCAATCAGTGCCGCTAGGGTATGGACCATCAGAAAAAGAAATAGCCAATGGCGTGGCTTTTCTTTTGGACGCCCCTTCAATAACAGGCGAATTTATTGCGATGGATGGTGGACAGCATTTACCAACATCTATTGCCAAAGAGGATTAAATCCGAATGAAGCGAATGGAACAGAGTAAAATTCAGGCCCTTCCGGTAGCGGAAGAAGCGATGACAACACACACAATTTTCATCAGTGATCTTGTTCTTGATATGATGATCGGTGTTTATGACCATGAAAAGGTCAGCAGTCAGCCCGTTCGAATTAACGTAACTATGTCTGTTCAAGATCATATTGGACCGATCAACGATGACTACCACAACGTTGTTTGTTACGAAACGATTGCCAATTCCATAAAAAAACTCGTTCAGGAAGAACATATTAACCTCGTAGAAACTCTGGCAGAGAGAATTTCTGAAATTTGCCTATCTCATCTGAGGGTCAATGAAACCAAGGTCAAAGTTGAGAAATTGAGTGCGGTAGAAGACGCCGCCAGTGTCGGCATTGAAATCACACGCTCTAAAGGCTAACAGGTTGCAAAATACACTCTTTTTCCTATTTTACAGCGAATATTGTATGCAGTTGTGCACAGCACAAAAAAGCAATACAAAAGATGGGAAGAAATAAAAATAAATATATCGAATTCTTTAGGTGTGATCCTTGACATTTAAAAATTGCTTATATTTCAATAAGTTATCTAAATGCCTAAAATATAGGCAAAGAGTGTACATGTAAGGATTTTGTTGACCTTTGACCATATGTCACCCGCTTACCCACAGAGTTTTCCACAGGTTCGGTGGATATTGTCAAAAAACTGTAAAATTGGTATTTCTACGTACAAAATCGAACACTAATGTTGCTTTTTTATAAGGGGTTTAGATGGTTTTGTTCACAATGAAATTCCAACGCAACACCTACTTGATGCCGGATAGTTAGTAGACCAATGAAAGAATCGGAACACGCACGGCACGAATCTCCCTTCTCCAAAGGGGCAGGGGTTATTTCAGAGTTTCTAAAGACCCTCCCAGGCTCTCCTGGTGTCTATCGCATGATCGATGCCAACGAGCAGGTTCTGTATGTCGGCAAAGCGAAAAACCTAAAAAAACGGGTCACGAGTTATACTAAATCTCAAGGTCAATCCACGCGGATCATGAGGATGGTCTCCCTCACTCATGTGATGGAATTTGTCTCCACCCATACGGAAGTAGAAGCTCTTCTCCTCGAAGCCAATTTGATCAAGAAGCTGAAACCCCGCTACAACATTATTCTTCGTGATGATAAATCCTTCCCCTATATCCTGATCACCGGTGATCATGAATGGCCACAGATAACCAAACACAGAGGCGGACGATCAAGAAAAGGGGAATATTTCGGTCCTTTCGCATCCGCCGGCGCCGTCAACGAAACATTGGCAACCTTCCAGCGTTTGTTTCCCTTACGCTCTTGTAGTGATTCTGACTTCCAGACAAGAACGAGACCTTGCCTGCAATACCAGATCAAACGGTGCTCTGCGCCTTGTGTCGGGCGGATCTCTCCCGATGACTATGATATAGTTGTTGAAGAAGCCCGCTCGTTTCTTTCCGGCAAAAGCCACGTTATCCAGCAAAAACTTGCAGATAGAATGCAAAAAGCAAGTGACGAACTGGACTTCGAGCAAGCAGCTGTCTTGAGAGATCGCCTCAAGGCAATGGCTCACATTCAGTCCAAGCAGACCATTAACCTCCCCTCATCGGATGAAGTTGATGTAATTGCAGCGCATCAGGAAGGCGGCCAGACCTGTGTTCAGGTCTTTTTTATACGGTCCGGACAAAACCTTGGTAATCGTGCCCATTTCCCGTCCCATCTCAAAGACGAAACCCCTTCAGATATCTTAAGCGCTTTTATCGGGCAGTTTTATGATAGCCGACCAGCGCCAAAACATATCTGGGTTAGTCATGATTTGAGTGAAGTGGATTTGATTTCAGAAGCGCTTTCCATTGCAGCGACCAAAAAAATCGAAATATCTACCCCAAAACGAGGGCCTAAAAAGGAAATGCTGGATAACGCGATTTTCAATGCAAAGGGCGCACTCTCCAGAAAACTGGCGGAGAAAGCCTCTCAGCATAAGCATCTGATCGCTGTGGGGGAATTGTTTGGTATGGCCGACGCGCCCGAGCGCATCGAAGTGTATGACAACAGCCATATATCTGGAAGCCATCAGGTTGGTGCCATGATTGTTGCCAGTCCGGAAGGATTTGAAAAGAAGTCCTATCGCAAGTTCAATATCAAAAATGACAAGCTAGCCCCTGGCGACGATTATGGAATGATGCGCGAGGTACTGACGCGGCGTTTTGTCAGGCTTAAAAAGGAAGACCCTGGGCGAATTGGTGCAGGATCGGGCTCCCGTGAAGTTTGGCCTGATCTTCTTCTTATTGACGGTGGCAAAGGGCAGCTTAGTGCCGCAGAAGACGTCGTAAGGGAACAGGAGATCAATGATATAACCCTTGTCGGTATCGCAAAGGGGCCTGACCGCAATGCTGGCCGGGAGACATTTTTCATGACCGGGAAAGAACCTTTTTCCCTACCTATAAAAGATCCCACACTTTATTTCCTGCAACGGCTGAGGGATGAAGTCCACCATTTTGCGATCACGACTCACCGTGCGAAACGATCTAAAGCCATCAGTAAATCGCCGCTGGATGAAATTCCGGGGATTGGGGGCAAGCGAAAGAAAGCTCTTTTAAACAGGCTTGGCTCAGCAAAAGGGGTGGAGAATGCCGCGCTCGCTGATCTGGAGGCTGTTGAAGGGATTTCCAGTGCACTCGCAAAATCAATCTTTAATTATTTCCACGAAGAAAGGTAAATTGATGCCTTTCACTCGAATTCACCTATGCCTATACTGGCGCGTTCATTCAGCCCAGAAAAGTCAGGATTTAGGGCATGTTGCTTAGTCTTCCAAATATATTGACGCTATCAAGAATTGTCGTCATTCCCTTGCTCCTTGGTGCATTCTACCTACCGGGTGATGCATCCAGCTGGGTGCCTCTGGTGTTATTTGTTGCTGCCGGCATCACTGATTTTTTTGACGGATATCTTGCCCGCAGAAACAGTCAGACCTCAAAACTAGGCCGATTTCTCGACCCCGTAGCAGACAAAATTCTGGTCTCTGCTGTTCTTCTGTTTTTGGTGGCGATTGATCGTATCAGCGATTGGAGCCTCATCCCGGCTGTTATCATACTCTGCCGGGAAATTATGGTATCCGGGCTTCGCGAATTTTTGGCCGAACTTCGGGTTGGCATGCCGGTTAGCAAATTGGCAAAATGGAAAACCGCCTCACAAATGCTGGCATTGTGCTTTCTGTTGGGAGGACCCGCCCTACAAGTGCAGTTTGATGCAGCATTGATCGGTGACATCTTACTTTGGGTTGCGGGCACACTGACTGTTTGGACGGGATATGATTACCTGACACTGGGTTTAAAACACATGCTTGAAACAGACGAGAACACTTCATGAAAATTATTGGTATTTCCGGATGGAGCGGAAACGGTAAAACAACCCTTCTGGAACAACTCATTCCAGCGCTTATTGACAAAGGGTACACTGTCTCCACTTTAAAACATGCGCATCACAAATTTGATATTGATCGGCCTGGAAAAGATTCTCATCGCCACCGGGAGGCCGGGGCGACGGAAGTACTCATCTCATCAGCTGCCCGATGGGCTTTGATGCATGAAAACAAGAATGAGAAAGAGGCTGATCTGGAAAGCCTTATTTCCAAAATGGCACCCGTCGATATTCTTTTGATTGAAGGCTTCAAAAAAGAACGTTTTCCTAAAATTGAAGTCTGGCGAGAAGGCATCAAAGACGCACCTCTCTTTACCGTGGATGATACAGTTGTCGCTGTCGCAACGGATTGCCCGGATTTGGATACGAAATTGCCTCTTCTTGATCTGAATAATGCTCAGGAAGTTGCTGATTTTGTTATTGGCAAATTTATGAACAAGGCCGCGTAAAATGGTTCGCATACCCAATGATTGCTTTTCCGACCCCTCTGAAATGCTTTCTGTTGAAGAAGCTCGCTCTCTCATTGCGCAATCCTCGCTTCAATTAACAACTGAAGAAACAATCGATTTGCAGGATAGTATTGGCAGGATCCTCGCAAAAGATGTTCATTCGGCCATCAATGTGCCGCCAGCCAACAACTCGGCCGTTGACGGCTTTGCTTTTTCTCATCGAGATTTTGAAACTATTGGCGATGGGGAATTTATCAACGTTGGCATTAGCGCGGCAGGTAGACCTTTCGAAGACACTGTGAAAACAGGCAACTGCGTCAAGATTTTCACCGGTGCCCTAATGCCTGACGGTTGCGATACCGTTGCCATGATTGAAGACATCATACAAGAAGGCAGTCGGATCAATTTACCGACGAGCCTTAAACAAGGTGCCAATTGTCGCCTGGCCGGAGAAGATATTCAAGAAGGGGCAAAACTCCTGAGCAAAGGAGACTCTCTTCGCCCGCAAGAACTTGGATATCTTGCCTCTGTTGGTATCGGGCAAGTCCCTGTTTTCAGAAAATTAAAAGTCGCCGTCGTTTCAACGGGAGATGAACTGACGGAGCCGGGGTCGCCTCTTAAAAAAGGAGGCATATACGATAGTAACCGCTATATCCTCGGTGCACTGCTCAAGAATTTTGGCTGTGAGGTTCATGACTATGGAATTGTTCGCGACAGTTTCGATGCTATCCGGGAAACTCTGATAAAATCGGCTAGTGAGACAGATCTTATTCTGACCTCTGGCGGTGTTTCCATGGGGGATGAAGACCACGTTAAAGATGTTGTTGAAGACACTGGCAGCCTTCACTTTTGGCGTATCGCCATCAAACCCGGGCGACCACTAGCCCTTGGTCAAATCGCGGCAACCCCATTTGTCGGACTGCCTGGTAATCCTGTTGCGGCACTCATCTGCGCTATTCAATTCGTCCGCCCGATGATTGCCCATCTTACCGGTGAAACCTCTTATTGCCTTCCCTCCCCGATCATGGCGAAAGCAGAGTTTGACATGCAAAAAAAGGCCGGAAGAAGAGAATGGTTGCGGGGCCGCTATTGCCCTTCCAAAGAGGGTGGATTTCAAATTGAGAAATTCAGCATGGATGGTTCGGGTATCGTGTCCTCTCTCATATGGGCAAACGGACTTATCGAACTGGACGAAAGTCTAACTGAAATAAAAAAGGGTGATCTTATTAAATTTCTCCCCTTTACGGAGTTATATGCATGAAAATTCTTTATTTTGCCTGGCTGCGATCTAAAGTCGGCATTGCTGAGGAAACATTGGAACTGCCTGAAAGCATCACCTCTCTTTATGAACTCATCGCATGGATGAAGACACGCGGAGAGGCATTTGAAGAGATCTTTGCAGATCTGAATGTTGTCCGAGTTGCGGTAGATCAGGAATATGTTACGAAAGATGTCCCGTTGAAAGGGATCTCTGAAATTGCGTTCTTTCCGCCGGTAACCGGGGGTTAGGATGGTTATTGTTCAAAGCGAGATTTTCGACACGGGAGAAGAGATCTCCAAAGTCACGAAGGGTAGAACTGATATTGGGGCTGTCGTCTCCTTTACTGGCCTCGTCCGTGATTTTAATGACGGCTCCGACGTTACGTCTCTGACCCTGGAACATTATCCCGGTATGACAGAAAAAGAACTTCAGAAAATTGAAGCAACCGCGCGGGAAAAATGGGACTTACAGGACTGCGTGGTTATTCACCGATTTGGAAAAATGGAGCTGGCAGAACCCATTGTTCTTGTTGTTACGGCATCGAAACATCGTCAAGATGCGTTTGAAGCAGCGGCCTATCTGATGGATTGGTTGAAAACCAAAGCGCCATTCTGGAAACTAGAAGAAAACGCTGCGGGCAATTCCGACTGGGTCAAAGAACGGAAAAGTGATTTAGCCGCAGCCAAACGCTGGGACTGAATTTCAGGCTATTGCCTTTTTTGCCGTTTGGAGATCCACTCAGCAGCTCTTCTGTTTGCTTCTGCAATCTGAACTGCACTCATTTTTTCTTCAAGTATTGCCGTCATCCTCTTTGCGCTGCCTTTTCCGCGCGCCGCTGAAATAAGAGACCATTGAAGAGCCTCAATATCTACTCTTGCGGCTTCAATCTCCTGTTTTGCTGCAGCAGAATCAACGGGAACTGAATTTGCTTTTTCAACAATTTCTTTCATAACAGCAACATCCAAGCCATTTGTCATGACCGGCAACGTTATTTTCTGTTTTGTCGCAGGCTTCGCAGCTATTTGCGCTTCTGATGGTGCCGCGATAGCTTTAAAAGGCTTCTTTGTGGCTGTGGCTTTAGTTTCCGCTACAACTGGTTTGCTCTCTACAACAGCTTCCTTCTTTGGTTCGACTTTCTTGACCGCTGAAGGAACTTCTTTTATCGCTTCTGTTTTCTTCGGTACTGACTCTGTAGACTTACTTACAGCGACTTTCTCTGGTTGCACTTTTGCCGGTTCAGGTGCCACGGCAATTTTCTTCGGTGCCTCTTTTATCTGTTCTTTTTGAACCGGCTTAGCGGCTACGCTGACTGACGCAGGAGCCTGAGGTGCATTTACGGCCGGCTTGGCAACAGGGGTAGAAGTGACAACCGGCGCAGGCTTCTTCACAACAACAGGAGCAGATTGCACAATCGGTACAGGTTCTGCTTTCACGGCAGGAGCAGTAACCGGCTGACTTTGTCCGCCTTGTTGTTTTGCTTGGAGTTCAGCTAGGCGCGATCTTGCGGATGCCAATTTCTCCTGCCGATTTTTCTCCTCTCGCAGAGCTGCCATTCTGGCTTCTTCTTCTTTACGTCGCTTTTCGATAAAGGCATGTCTTTTAGCTTCTTCAGCCTTTTCCTGAGCCGCCGTTATAGCCGCTTTTCGGCTTTCTTTTTGTAGTTGATCAGCAAGCTTAGCATCCGCATCCCGCTCAGCGATCAGATTACGTTGACGTTGCGCGCGCGCCGCTGCTGCTTTTCGCTCAATTTCGATTTTTGCTTTTCTTGCCTTTTGCTGCTGAATTTTTGCGGCTTGATAGTCCTGCTCATCCCGACCAATATTTTGACGGAACCATTTTCCAAAACGTTCAATCGCAAAATTATTTCCGTTTTCGATTTGTCCCGCAGTCATCAACGGTTTTATACGGTCTATAGCTTTTTTTGCAGCTTCAGCATCTTGCGAGGCTGCTAGGCGATACCAGCCATAAGCCTTGGGTAAATCTTTAGGGTAACCTTCCACGCCTTTTTCAAACAAAAGGCCAAGGTTATATTGTGAGTTTAGGTCGCCTTTTGCGGCATCCTCTGTCCAGGTCGCTACGGCTTTTGCGAAATCCTTGTCATTAAAGGCCTGTAAACCAGCTTGAAAATCAGCTCGGGCAATTCCTGCACTTAACAAAGCCACCGCAACGACAAAACCAACTCGCTTCATAATCTTCCCTATTCACAACTCATCACGGGAATATCCTATAGACCCATCTTCATATATGTCTGCGACCACTGCAAACACTGAACCATGAATAAAGCTATTGTGAGAAATATTAAAGGAAAAAGGCGCGAATACGTCTCCAGTCGCCAGCATTACCACCGGCGACTGCAAGAATGCATGTTATCTATGCCGCAGCAAGCCGACGTACACGGTTTTCATAATCTGCAATAAGTTGCTGACAGACTTCACCAGGGGTGAACGAAAATTCATTGATACTGCCAACGGGCGTAACTTCGGCCGCTGTACCCGTCAGGAAGCACTCGTCAAAATCAGCAAGCTCTTCTGGCATGATAACCCGCTCAACCACCTCAATACCGCGTGCTTTGGCTAGATCAATAACGGTTCGTCTCGTGATCCCATCCAAGAAACAGTCTGGCGTCGGCGTATGAAGGACACCCTTTTTTGTGAAAAAGATATTGGCGCCCGTCGCCTCCGCAACACGGCCTCGGTAATCCAACATAACCGCGTCATCATACCCTTCTTTTTCAGCCTGATGTTTGCTCAAAGTGCAGATCATATAAAGACCCGCTGCTTTGGATTGTGTCGGGATGGTTTCCGGGGAAGGTCGTTTCCAATCTGACAATTTCAGACGAATACCCTTCATTTTTGTTTCTGGATCGAAATAACTTGGCCACACCCATGCTGCAATGGCGACATTAATTTTATTCTGCTGGGCAGAAACACCCATCATTTCAGAACCGCGCCACGCAATGGGGCGAACATACCCATCAATGATCTTGTTTGCTATGATTGTGTCGTTGCAAGCCTTGTTTAGCTCCTCAACACTCATGCCCAAATCGAAACCTAAAATTTCTGCAGACTTTATCAGTCTTTCACTATGCTCGGTTAATTTGAAAATTTCTCCGTCATAGACCCGTTCCCCTTCGAACACACTACTGGCATAATGCAGACCATGTGTGAGAACATGGACATTGGCATCTCGCCAGTCGGTGAGTTTTCCATTAAACCATATATAGCCGTCACGATCGGCAAAGGAGGCGGTATCCATAATCTAGCACCTTAAGTTATAATATGTCGTATTTTAACACACTGAGTTCTTTTCTTTCGAATCGAACGCCTAATTGGTAACATTATGAGAAAAGTAAGTCAACATGGCTGACGTAAAATCCGGAACAAATCCCCTTTTCCTTAGAGAAGAGGAACTTAGACAGTGCATTGAATTGTTATTTTTTGCCTATCGAGACTTCACAGCGGGCCCCGATGAGATTCTCAAAGACCTCAACTTTGGTAGAGCTCATCATCGTGTTATCCATTTTGTCGGACGCAATCAGGGTATCACTGTCTCAGAACTGCTGGAAATTCTGCGTATCACAAAACAAAGCCTGAGCCGTGTTCTGAACGCACTTGTTGAGCGCGATTTCATTGAACAGCGTCCGGGTGTCACAGACAGACGTCAAAGACTTCTTTATTTGACGGAAGAAGGCAACAAACTGGAACAGAAAATAAGCAAAATACAGCGAAATCAGGTAGCCCAAGCGTTTATGGAGGCTGGCGGTGAAGCCGTTGCTGGATACAGAAAAGTGCTGTCAGGCCTCATCAATGAAGAGGACCGGGAAAGAGCGCTTAAACGGATATTGAAATAAACTGGGAATCAACTGGCTACCATGAACGATAACGCCCCGCATATTCTTGTCGTAGATGATGATGCAAGACTGGCATCACTCTTAAAAAAATATCTTGCAGACAATACCTATCGCGTATCTGTCGCTGAAAATGCTGAAATCGCCAAAAAGAAGATGGTGGGCTTGTCCTTTGACCTTGTCGTTCTGGATCGGATGATGCCAGGAGAGGATGGTCTTTCACTTGCTACGGCTATCCGAAGCGGACATTCGGTCAATAAATCAGTTCCGATCCTTATGCTGACAGCAATGGCGGAATCATCTGATCGCATTGACGGATTAGAAGCCGGTGTTGATGATTATCTCACAAAACCGTTCGAGCCACGCGAACTTCTCCTTCGTATCGAAGCCATATTGCGGCGCGCCAAGCAAGACAATGTGTCAGAAATCAAGTTTGGTCAGTTCTCGTTTAATATCATCAGGGGAGAGTTGATCAGGGAAGGACAGATTGTTGGTTTGACATCCAGTGAACAAGTCCTCCTCAAATCACTGGCGACAACGCCTGGTGTTCCGGTATCGCGCGAAAATCTTTGCCTTTCCAGTGGTGCCCAGGGACGTGCGGTCGATGTACAGATCACCCGTCTACGGAGGAAAATCGAAGAAGACCCGAAACTCCCAAGATATTTGCAAACTGTGCGCGGAGAAGGATATGTTCTTTGGGCGGATTAATATGTATCGGGCTTGAACAGGATAAGCAATGAAGCCAGTATCAATCGAATATGGGGCCGGAATACTAAAACGCCTCCTGCCAAACACCCTGTTTGGACGATCGTTGCTCATTGTTGTAATCCCGATCATCCTGTTACAGATTCTCGTCACCTATATATTCTATGAACGCCATTGGAATAATGTTGCACGCCGCCTTGCACAAGGTGTTGCGGGTGAAGTGGCAGCTGTGATCTCTCTGAACGACAGATTTAGCGGGGAAGCTGCTGAAAAAAGCATATTGACCATCGCGCGCGCGCAAATGAGTCTGGCTATATCCTTTGACAACGAAGCGCGCCTCTCAGTTTCTGCCACGCCTCAATATAATTACGGTTTTCTTGAAAGGCACTTGGCGCGGGAATTACAAGCAAGGCTTCCTGGTCGCGCCTTTACTCTGACGACAAACGAGCTTTTGGAAAGTGTTATTATTCGCGTCCAACTTCCCGAGAATGTCTTGCAGGTTATTGTCAGGGAGAAACGCCTTTTCTCAAGCACCACCTATATCTTTGTCATGTGGATGGTCGGTTTTTCACTTCTTCTGCTTGGCATTGCTGTGGTTTTTCTTCGCAATCAAATGAAGCCTATTAAACAACTGGCCACGGCGGCGGAAAAATTTGGCCGCGGTCAGGAGGTTTCCGATTTCAAACCAACTGGCGCACAGGAAATAAGATCCGCATCCCGCGCTTTTCACGATATGAAGCACCGCATATCAAGGCAAATTAGCCAACGGACAGAAATGCTGGCTGGAGTCAGCCACGATCTGCGCACTCCCCTCACCCGGATGAAATTGCAACTTGAAATGATGCCGAGTGGGGACGACAAAAAAAATCTCCAAAGTGACGTTGAAGATATGCGCAATATGGTGGAAGGATATCTTGCTTTTGCAAGGGGTCAGGAAGCGGAGACCGTGAAACCGGTCAACCTTGTGTCCCTTATTAAAGAAGTAGTCGAAAATGCTCGCCGCCAGGGGACCCATATCGACCTTGATTCTCCTGATGAAATATCAACATCCGTTCGGCCGAACAGCTTTAAAAGATGTCTCACAAATCTGGTGGAAAACTCACGACGCTACGCCACTGAAATTAGACTGAATGTTCAGCAAAACAAAGATCATATCGACATCGTCATTGATGATAATGGTCCGGGTATCCCGAGAAATAGAAGGGTTGATGTGTTCAAACCGTTCCATCGCCTGGATACTTCCAGAAATTCGGAAACGGGTGGTAGCGGGCTTGGAATGACCATCGCGCGGGATGTTGTTCATGGTCATGGCGGGCAGATCAGATTATCTGAATCGCCCGCAAAAGGCCTTCGTGTGGAGTTGTTCTTCCCCTGCTGATCCTACTTGCCTGATTTAAAAGCACTAAAGGCTTCTTCGACCATGGCTGTGACCGCCTGTTCAGTCACGGGTGCTTTTGCAAAGGCCGCATTTGCTGCCGCCAGAACAACAGGGACCGAAGCGATAGCGGTAGGCGGTGTGGTAACGGCCTTGGCAATTGTAAAAACCTGAACAATCTCTTGTTGGTAAGCAGCTGTAAGGGCTGCAAATTGGGCATCTCTTTGTTTGAATACATCAAAGGCTGCACTCGAATCCTTATAGGCCTGATCAAGCTTGGCTTTGTGTTCTTTGAACAAGGAGGTGAGATCAGGAGGGGTCGGCATTTCAGTTTCAGATACCTCTTCAGAAGCATCATTATTATCCTGTTCCGTCATGCCCATCTCCTTTGATTAATGCAGGCGCCCTCCTATCGGTACATCATGATCGGGGGAAATCAGGGAAATCCGTCCCTCCTCATCACTAAAACCCAACACCAGAACTTCTGACATAACAGGGCCAATTTGACGGGGCGGAAAATTCACCACGGCTGCAACGCGCTTTCCAATGAGGTCTTCTAAAGAATAGAGATCCGTAATCTGGGCTGATGTTTTCTTTATGCCAATTTGGTCTCCGAAATTAATGCGCAACTTATAGGCTGGCTTTCGCGCTTCAGGAAAGGTTTCGGCTTCCAACACCACACCGACTCGAATGTCCACTTTCAGAAAGTCATCGAATTCAATTTCATCATTCTTTGCCATTTGCATCTCCAGTTTTAAGGCGATGCTATGTTAGGATGAAGGGCAGCACAAATAGTAATTTTGGTATTTATCCACCAGAAAATTTAGTGGCGACTTCCTCAATTTTAGCCAAAGACTTATTTACGGATTCGGATAACGTCCCGAAATTCTTCGTTGTAGAGGTTGATAGAGTTTCCGCCGATGAGCAAAAATTATCGATTGTCAGTTTAAGATTCTGAAGGGGTACATCTATCGTCGGGATTTTACCTGACGGGATCGCCGCATTTCCGGAGCTTTCCTGGACAGAAATTTGCAAATTCTTTAACGCGGCCTCCAGTGTCTGGCGCTGCGACTCGACAATTGTTTGAAGAGCCTGAGAGGCTTCTTTTGTGACCTCTGTCATCGCTTTGACATTGTCATTCTGCCCGATCGTCATCGGGGTCAAATCCGGAATAACCATTTTGCCCATGGTTGTTGGGGCCCCGCCGCCCGCGGAAGCACCCTCTCCTTCGCCAGATTGTTCTGGATCTTTGGGGGGCTCTTTATCTTGCGTTTCGTCAACCATCAACACTCTCCTCAATTATAAGGAGAATATTGTAATTAATTTACATTTTTAAAGGGAATTGTTATCCAAGCTCAATTGAGCGTTTTTTTGCAGCCGCTACAGTTTTGGTCATCAAGTCTGTAAGTCCTTCTTTTTTCATCAGAATGTCAAGACCTGCAGCTGTGGTTCCTTTTGGACTGGTCACATTTTTGCGCAGCTGTTCAATGGATTCTGTTGCCCCCAATGCCAATTCTCCCGCACCGGCAACAGTCACTTTCGCCAAAGTTGCCGCCAACTCGCCAGGGAGCCCTGCGGCAACACCCGCAGCTGTCATCGCTTCAATCATATGAAAAACATAAGCGGGTCCAGAACCAGACAGCCCTGTCACGGCATCCATAAGACCTTCGTCTTCGACCCAGGCCGTCGTTCCAATAGCCTCCATCAAAATATCACATATTTTGCGGTGCTCATCCGTCACATTTGGATTTGCGCAGGAAACCATCATACCTTTTTTGATAGCCGCAGGTGTATTCGGCATCGTGCGAATGATGGCTGTTTTTTCCCCGAAATACTGTTCGAAAAGAGAAATCCTCGTGCCGGCGGCAATGGAAATAATCAAGGCCCCTTTTTCTGCAAATTCCTTGTATGTGGGGATAACATCTTCCATCACCTGCGGTTTTACCGCCAGAACAATAACATTCGGCTGGTACCCTTCCTCAATAAGAAGCGGAGATGTAAAAGTTCTACATCCTAACTTTCCTGCCGCCTTGAGATTTTCTGCAAGTGGATCAACAACAAGAATGTCATTCGGTTTGACATTCTTTTCAATCCAGCCACCAAGCATTGCCCGGCCCATATTCCCGCAGCCGATAAGAAGAAAAGACGTATTCATGGTTAGGCTTCACCCATCGTTTCAAACATGGCGGCTTCAATCGCCTCTTCAGGGGTTTTACCGCCCCAGATACAGAATTGGATAGCCGGATAAAATTTTTCAAGCTCACTCATACCAATCTCAACCAGACTATGCAGCTGTTCATCGGTGACATCGCAGTTTTCGTTGAGCAACAAGGCGTGGCGGAACATAATCAGTCCCTCTTCCCGCCAGGTATCAAAGTGACCGACAAACATTTTTTCATTAACGCGGGCGAGAAGTTCGTAAATGGAGGCAAACTTTTTCTCTGATATTTTCACATCATATGCACAGGAAAAATGAATGGCCCGGATATCGGGCCGCCAGGAAAACCACAGATGATATTGGCACCAATTACCCTCAACACCGACGGTAAGTTCATTATTTCCCTGCCGCTCATACGACCAGTCGTTGGCAGTGATAATATTTTCAACTAAATCTAGAGGATTGCGATCTTCAGTTTCTTCATGGGGAAGATATAAAGTCGTCATAGCAAGACTCCTTCTTAAGATAACTTCCGACGCCGGCCCCATGCTTTTCGCAAAAAGACCGGTCTCGGTCAGCAATTCCATTACAGGCCACATATGGTATCTGCATCTTACAGACACCATATATTTAGCGTAATACGCCTTTAGTATCGGCGCAACCAAGAATTCTCATCAGAGGTATTTTTTCTGTGGATAACCTACAGCGGGGCGAATTGGGCAGAACAAAACAACCGCTGTTTTTAAGTGAGTAGCTGACTATTCCGCTTTATCAGCCGAAGCCTTTTTTGTTTTAGTGGTAGCCGCCTTTTTTCGGGGCTTAGCTGCTGCTGGTGACGCTACCTGCTTTTCAAGAGCTTCCAAGCGGGCTGCTTGGGCTTCTACAGTTTCGCTTAATGCAACCACCATAGCTTTTACAGCGTCAAACTCATCGCGCGGGACCAGATCCATATCCGATACAAGCCGTTCAATCCGCTGATGAACAAGGTTTTCCCATTCAGATTTCATCCCTTGCGCTGTTCCAAGCGCACCGGACGCCAGTTTGGCAAGATCATCAAAAATACGTGAATTCGTCTGCATGGAAATATACCTTTCAATAGTAGGCGCACTATGCCGCGCAGCATGATGAAAAGCAAACCCTTTAAGCTTGCAAGGCCTTGCATATCTACTCTCATGATTTATATAGTGCGAGCATGACATATCTCACACAGTTTCTTGCCCTATCCTATCCGGAAATTGATCCGGTCCTTCTCCAATTAGGCCCTTTTGCCATTCGCTGGTACGCGCTGGCGTATATCGCGGGTTTGGTTATTGGCTGGAGAATTCTGATCCATTTTGCAAAAGCCAAAGGGTCTTTAATTTCACCGAAACAAGCTGACGACTTTCTTGTTTGGGCGACATTGGGCATCATATTGGGCGGACGGCTCGGATATGTGCTGTTTTACAAACCCGTTTATTATCTCACCAATCCATCAGAGATCTTTATGGTTTGGCAAGGCGGCATGTCCTTTCATGGCGGATTTCTGGGCGTTATTTTTGCCGCCTATATATTCTCAAGGAAAAACAAAATCCCACCTGTTGCCTTGGCTGACATGCTGGCGACGGTTGCGCCAATCGGGCTCTTTTTTGGGCGTATTGCCAACTTTATCAATGGCGAACTTTTTGGCCGGGTAACGGACGTTTCATGGGGTTTCGTCTTTCCAGGCGGTGGCCCACTGCCACGTCACCCAAGCCAACTTTACGAAGCCGCCCTTGAAGGATTGCTCCTGTTCATCATAATTTTTTGTCTTCGCAAATCAAAAATATCGGAAAAACCGGGACTACTAACCGGCACATTTTTCGTGGGCTATGCCATTGCACGCGGCTTTGTTGAAATGTTCCGTCAACCGGATGCTCACCTTGGATTTTTGATGGGCGGCATGACGATGGGGCAGATATTGTCTCTTCCAATGATTGTCATCGGTCTTTATTTGATCTTCAGACCCAAAGCAGCACATGTATGAGCAAGCTCGGGCAACTCCTGAAGGAACAGATTAAATCAAGCGGTCCACTTTCTGTTCATGACTTTATGGAGACGGCTCTTGGGCATCCTCAGTTTGGCTATTATCAACAATCAGACCCCTTTGGCGCAAAAGGGGATTTTGTAACCGCGCCTGAAGTCAGCCAGATGTTTGGTGAACTTATCGGTTTATGGTGCGTGGATTGTTGGAGCAAACTTGGCGCCCCGGACACAATCCATCTAGTCGAGTTGGGACCCGGTAAAGGCACCTTGATGAGTGATGCCTTGAGAAGTGCGGCCCTCGTGCCTGAATTTATCAATGCTGTAAATATTCACATGGTGGAGACGAGTGAAAGACTGAGGGAAATTCAGAAAAACTCTCTCCCTGATTTTAATGTCACCTGGCATTCAGCCTTACCATCCTTGGGCAGCGCACCGGTTTTGGTCATTGCAAATGAGTTTTTTGATGCCCTGTCCATTCACCAATATGAATGCAGGGACGGTCAATGGTTAGAAAGACAAGTAGCCCTGTCAGAGGACACATTTGTTTTTACTACAAACGCCTCCCCTTCTGACTGGCAATCGACAAACCTTCCTGATCCTAAAACTCAGGAAACAGGAACATTCGCAGAAATAAATCCAACCGCGGATCAAATCGTTTCAGAGATTGCCAAAACGCTGAAACAAAATGGTGGTTCGGCACTGATAATCGATTACGGTTATTTGGAAAATGAATTGGGCGACAGTCTTCAAGCGGTTCAGAAACACAAATATATTTCCCCCCTCAGTGAGCCAGGGACTGTCGACATAACCGCCCATGTGAATTTTGCTTCACTGGCGACTGCCGCTGAAAAACAGGGATGCACAAACCTTGCCCCGGCAACACAGGCACGGTTTTTGGAACGGCTCGGCATCGAAGCCAGAGCACTCCTTCTATCCAGAAATGCAACGGAGGATCAAAAGGAAAAGGTGTCTGGGGAACTTCGTCGTTTGATAAGCCCGGAAGAAATGGGCACCCTCTTTAAAGCGCTCAGCTTTTATCATAATATGTCCGCTCCACCTGCAGGATTTGGTGAATAATGATCAAAAGCTCCGTTTTCGATAAATCTGTTATCAGTCATGCCTTTTTCACGAAAGAAGGCGGCGTATCCGAAGGGCTTTATTCTGGGCTCAATTGCGGTGCCGGATCAGATGATACGCCTGAAAATGTCGTTGAAAACAAACGCATTGCCATGCAGAAATTGGAAATTAAGACTGACAAGCTTGCCACTCTGTATCAAGTCCATAGTACAGACGTTGTTCTCATTTCAGATCCATCAGAAATTCAAAACAAACCAAAAGCCGACGCCATGGTCACCCGACTACCCGGTGTTGCCCTTGGAATTCTGACCGCAGATTGTGTGCCTATTTTATTCGCCGACGCAAAAAATGAAGTTATCGGGGCGGCGCATTCTGGCTGGAAAGGTTCGGTCGGGAATATTGCGAATAAAGTCGTTGATGCGATGATAAATGAAGGAGCCGAGCGTGGTCAGATAACAGCCGCCATCGGTCCATCGATCCAACAGAGATCATACGAAGTTGGCCCCGAATTTCCTCGCCCGTTTCTCAAAATTGATGCCCGTTTCAAACGTTTTTTTGAACCCTCCGAACGTGCAGGTCATTTCATGTTTGATTTGACCGGATTTGTCTTTGAACAATTGACCGATCTCAATATCGGTTCGGTTGACCGGTTGATGAATGATACTTGTACTGAAGAGGATCAGTTCTTCAGTTATCGGCGCATGTGTAAAAAAGGCGAAAATGACTATGGCCGTATGTTGTCGGCAATCGCCCTTAAAGATCGCTAAACTGAAGAATTGATTTACGGGAAATTTCGTCTAAAACAAGGGTAACATATGCCACATTTGGTGATCTTCATATTCTTATGCTTATTGGGGCTTCTGGCAACCTGTGCGTTATAATCGATTTACATATCTATTTTTCATCATTGTGATTGGTGTTCTCAGCGGATGTCAGCCTTTAGAACGTCCTTTTCAGCCAGAGAACAAATCAAGCTGGCGGGCCGCGCCAGGTCCAAGAGCCTCTTTGTATATTGCACCGGTGGAAAACGGCCCCGCTGACCTGAATGAAGCGCTTGCCGAAAAGCTGCAAGGCCTCGGAATTGCTGCTTTTACAGACATTCCAGAATCCAATCGATATCACGTTACCAGCCATATTTTCACTGAGAACAACATCAGCTATATCGGATGGAAAATTATTGATCCGGCGGGGCGTGACACTCAATTGGAAACAATCCAAAAAATTGGTGAGCTGATGGAAGGTCCTGACTTTGCCGATACAGATTACGAGTTAGCCCTTCTGCATTCGGCCAGTGAAATTGACATCATGTTGGGTGGCAGCGGAACAAACTTTGCGGCGATTAACAAACCTGTTCTTTTTGTTCCTGTCATCCACGGAGCTCCTGGCGATGGATCCGAAACTCTTTCCGCTGCCATGCAGGATCAGATTGCAAAATTCGGCATTGATGTATTGCCTGAACAATTCGGCGCAAACTACCATGTGAAGGGAGAAGTGGCGTTAAGCAAACCTCAGGCTGGAACGCAAATCGTTTCAATCTTGTGGAAACTTGTACGGCAAAATGGCGAATTCGTTGGCAAGGTGGAACAAAAAAACAGAATCAGAGCCGGCACTCTCGACGGTCCTTGGGGAGTTGTGGCCATTGCAGCGGCCAAAGGCGGCGCTCGCGGTATCATGAAACTCCTTCGAACAGCCGAACCCGCTTACTTTGACCAAAAAAGTTAAAATAATCCCGTTTCCAGTCCGTTTTTGGCTTTAAAAGCATTTACAGTTTTGACGACCCTTGGTAAGTTCCGCCCCGCTGACGGAGGCACTTTATTCACTCCGCAGTTTTTTGTTGCTTGACTGAACCGAGCCCTTTAATCGGCTAGAGGACCGTTCAAATGAAAATGCTTGCGGGAAACAGCAATCGCCCTTTGGCTGAAGCTGTCGCTACCTATCTCGAAACCCCTTTAACTGAAGCCTCAGTCCGTCGTTTCTCAGACATGGAAGTCTTTGTTGAAATCCATGAGAATGTACGCGGTGAAGATGTCTTCGTTGTTCAACCCACTTCTTTTCCAACAAACGACCATTTGATGGAGTTGCTTGTCTGTATTGATGCCCTAAAAAGAGCGTCAGCACGGCGAATCACGGCTGTGATGCCTTATTACGGGTATGCGCGCCAAGACCGGAAACCGGGACCAAGAACACCTATTTCCGCCAAACTGGTTGCAAACCTGATTACAACGGCCGGTGCGGATCGTGTTCTCACACTGGATCTTCATGCAGGACAAATTCAGGGATTTTTCGACATCCCGACTGATAACTTGTTCTCTGCACCGATAATGGTACCAGATATTGAACGAAACTATGGTCGCGGTGAAGACATAACCATTGTATCCCCAGATGTCGGCGGCGTTGTGCGGGCCCGGGCCTTTGCCAAAAGACTTGACGCAAACCTTGCAATCGTTGATAAGCGCCGTGAAAAAGCTGGTGTTTCAGAAGTTATGAATATTATCGGTGATGTTGAAGGCCAAACCTG
>PJEL010001806.1_pt1 | contig 20619 bp, 17 predicted proteins | sample 1853271 | NCBI WGS metagenome assembly PJEL01 (sample SAMN08108733, study PRJNA415343) | Invertebrate metagenome, whole genome shotgun sequencing project. | host: Globobulimina | place: Sweden: Gullmar Fjord | collected 2015-08
ACATTGACGTTAGGGGCAGCAATTTTGTGGGGCTTTTATTGGTTATATAGTGAAGCACTCGCGCTACTAATCCTCATTGGCATTACCTGTACAATAATACTGGTATGTGTTTGTGGCGAAAAACTATCAGGTATTAGAGCGGGAGATTACGCAGTAGCTCTATTGGTCATCCCCTTTTTAGCATACATGTCATGGGTGCTTTACGATCAGAACATGGAAAAAGGAGATGAAACAGCTGCACTGGGCGCAGCAGCGCTTTACGTATCATTCCTTGCTGGCACTCTCTTTTATTTAGCCAACAGCATTAGAAAACAGCTCAAAGCCAAGCGAGAGAAGGTAATCGAACTGGATAAACTTAAGCCTTTTGCTGAGGATAAGGACGAATAATAATTACGACAAAAAGGCAATTTAATATGTCACACTAACGTCACTATTACCCCCAAACAATCACAACTAAACACATAAACAGAAAACATCTAACTATCTAATATCAATTACTTTTATTGTTGTAGTCGTTAGTGATTAGATGTCTTTATTAGCAGGATTCTGACTGAAAATCCTCGTGTCCGTGGTTCGATTCCGCGTCTGGGCACCATTATTTCTAAGACCCGAATATCGTAAGATACTCGGGTTTTTTATTGCCCATCGTAAACCCCACTATTCATGCGGGGTGTAGAAATTAGGGTATCTTTCCAACCAAATGATGCTCACCTTATAGCTATCCCCCAACTCCTCATACCTAGCTTCAAATATGGCCAGATCCTATGCTTGACCACCTGAGACCACGTAACCTGCACACCGGTGGAGAAAACTGACCGTTACCGATTCTCTACCTGTTTTGGTTACCGAATATCCTCTGCTTTAGCTAGTGTTGGGGTGAGTACTCACTAGCCATCTACCCGAGTGAGGTGCACAGAGTTCCTTAGAGTGTATAACTGTATATTTCAGCACTGAAATGTCATAACCTTCAAATATAATGGTTAATACCAATTAGGGGAGTTGTTGAGTGAGTGCATACGAAGCATTATGGAATCTTGGTAAACAGGAATGGAATCGTTGGGCGCGAACAATAGTAACCGAAGAGGCTATTGACGCTCTACCAATCTCAGAAAATAGAAAAAGAGAGCTTAAGTCAATAACCCCCTTGAGCGAAGTAGAGCAAAAGGATTTGGCTGGTCGTATTGGTTTGGTATCATTAGAACAATTGGAGAATTCAATTACGAACATACACTCTATTGGTCAACTTGATTTTTCCGGTTATATATTTCCTCTCAGGTTAGATTTATCTAGCACGGAAATTGTTGGCCCTATCAACTTCAATGATACAATTTTTTTAGATGATGTCAGCTTTCAAGGGCGACAATTTAAGCACCCTATAGGGTTTAAGCGAGCTGTTTTCCAAGGGTATACTGACTTTCGTGATGCACGTTTTCATAGAACAGCAGGCTTTGAAGATACTATATTCTTAGGTTCTGTTGATTTTAGCGATGTGAGATTTACAGGGAGCGTGAGCTTTTCAAATTCTAGTGCTAAAAAGCTATCAAATTTTGAAAATGTGCATTTTCATTCAAGGACCAAATTTGATGGAGTATCGTTTTTTGGAGGGGTGGATTTTAATGGCTCCACATTTAATGGCAGAGCCTCCTTTTTAAGCACCAAATTCAAAGCAGGCGCTTTCTTTGAAAATGTCGATTTCAAAAATGCTACCAATTTTAATAAAACACAATTTTCCGAAGCACCAAAATTCCATAATGCAAGTCTTCACCAGGATACAGTATTAACTGATGCGTATTTTTATACTCCAGCTCTAGAAGATACTCTTCAAGCTCAATCTGCAGCAAGTGCTTGGCGCGTATTAAAACTCGCCATGAACAAAAATCATAATCATTCCCAAGAGATAATGTTTTTTATGTTGGAAATGGACGCTAAGAGAGAAGCGTTCTGGAAAACAAAAGGTGTGATGCCAAAATTAAATTGGTTTGGATATAGTTTATATAAATGGGTTTCTGGATACGGTAATAGTGTAACAAAACCTTTTTTAGCTGGACTGCTATCTTATATTGCTTTCGTTCTTTTGTACCGTTTTAATTACTGGAGTAGTCCTCCATCACCTATGTGTTGGAATGAAAGTTTAAAGCTATCATTTGCCAGCCTTTTACCTTTCACGTCTAGCAGTAAGATAGCTTTAATGAATGTTCTAGATGCAAATAAGGAAATTCCTTGGGATTTGCAGATGGCTACTTCCTCAGAGAATATTATAGGAGCAGTGCTCATATTCTTAATTGGTTTAGCTCTTAGGAATAAATTCACCATCAAATAGACGCTGCAACCCACTCGAAAACCCGCCAGCTACAGACAAAATATGAACAATTTATCGAAGGAAACACACAAGCTGTTTGACCCACAAAAAAACCTTGTTGATTTGCGTATTGTGAGATGGACTACTAGCGGTATTGTTTTAGCCGCACTGGGAGTGGGCTTAATAATCTTCAACTATTCAAACTTAAATGGAGACCCTACATATGACGGTTTCAACAATTTTCTTTTAGTTTTTCGTGTCCCACTCAGTATTTTGGCACTAATTATCCCGATAGTGGCGTTATTCGCAGCTAGCCACAGATCAGAGCAAACGAAAGCACAAATCAAACTAGCAAACGATCAAAATAACTTCTCAAATTATTACAAACATTTAGAAGAATTTGAGAAATATTGCTCGGAGTCTCAGTGTAAGACAAAGGGGCGCGCAAAAATATCATCATTAAGATCATTTCACGCAATCGCATTCCCCTATGCCAGAAACGGAGACCATACAGTTTCGAACCAGTATATTGATTTTCTAGAAGACACAATATCCAATTTCTTCAAATTGGCGAAAGGTATTGGCAAACTGGACACGGATTTTCTTACCATACCAATGGATATGTTGATTCAGGATTTTTGTAGCAAGAGCAATATTGTAGAGTATAGCCACACAGTCCTGCATAAAGTTGAATCTGAAAATGGAATATATTCCGTTCCAAAACTCTCTGTAATGAAATTCATGAAAAACATCCAGCAAATATGCACCGAAGTTGATATCGCCCTATCTTTTGACACTTCATACTCGCCAAGCGAGCTGGTAAAAAGGGTGATTTCGTTTAACTTTGATAATCCAGCGTGGATAGTTCCATGTCCAGATTCAGATACCAGAACCGATACTGAAAAAATGATCGATTACATTTTAGAAGCTAGTAAATCTATAGACAAAACATTTGATTAAAAACGCCATTACTCCACCACCTTCAATAATGGTTTCACGCCACTATTAATTTTGTTTAAAACATCTCTCGCTTTCTTAGCAGTCTCATGTGATGCTCTACCGATCGGATTCAGGGGGGGGGGGTATTTTCACTCAATCAACACGTTAATCTGACCTACCGGGGTAACAGTATGGATATACCTCAGTCCTGTAATCACTAACACTCAAAGTAACATCAGGGATATATTCCCTGCCAATTTTAAACAACCCCGGTGGTAGTGGGTTATTGGCATACGGATTATGTACTAATACATAATCACCGCCATTCTCTGTCGGCCGTACCCTGCAATTTGACTCCGAATACAATATTGCACTGACATCTCCATATTCCTCTGTCATGAAAAAATTAAGCGATACTGGTTTTCCATTATTCTTTTTCACGTGATTTCTTTCTTCATAACCAGTATCAGTCACTTCCCCAGAGTCTCGATCAAAATATATTGTATCCTTTCCTATAGAAAACACCGTTTTCACAATTCTCGGTGTAATGTCATCCAAACCTGGACCGGGTACAAGCCGACAACCATTAATAGCCACAACAAATGGTTCACTACCTGAACAATATCCATTTTTAACATGCGTTAGGTGTTGCTCATGTTTTTTACAAATTGAATTGGCCAATCTAAGGGTAATTTTATCAGTCGGAATTTGGTAGGCATACCCATCAACTGCTTCCGGTATTTTGTTTTCCATACTTCCTTCTTTTGGACAAACAGCTTCTATCCAAACTTTATTATCGTCATGTAACTGCAAACAAATATCTGGCCCTTTATCAGCAGAGCTAACTGAAAATCCAACATTCTCCATCACACAGGTTAAATCCATCTCCCAAAACCTTTCGTAGAAATCGTATTGAAATTTATCAACAAACCCACTATCTGCGTGACAATGAAATTGATCGTACAGATCGTTGCACAATTCTTTAACTGCACTAGCTATAGAGTTAGTGCAGTTTCTCGTATCCAGATATGCTGAATCTGGTTTTTCAACCAAATCCACACTGAATAAATCTACCTTTTCACTCACAGGTCACTCCTTGATTAACACCCCGGTAATTCAACAGGATGTTATCTTAGGATCAAACCCACTACCACCAAATAGTTTCTACTCCACCACCTTCAACATCGGTTTCACACCGCTATTAACTCTATTCAATACATCTCGTGCTTTCTTAGCAGTCTCCTGTGATTCCAAATGCGCATACCGCATTGTCATAGCGATATTGCTGTGTCCTAGTATCTTACTGACCTCTAATAAAGAAAGGCCGTTCTGGACAAGTCGTGAAGCTGCAGTATGTCGCAAATCATGTAAACGTATATCATTCAGGCCAGCTCTTTTCATCGCTTTTCTAATCGCTATAGTAGCGTGATTACGTGGTCCACCTTTCTTGTTGGTGAAAACATACTTACTACCATTGTTCACGGATAAACGACGTTTAAACACACCATACAACCGGTCAGTCATGTACAATACTGAATAGTTGTCTGTTTTAGATCGATACAATTCAATTGATCCATCAACCAAATTAATTTTGGATTTCTCAATTCCGGCTATTTCACTATATCTGGCGCCAGTGTCGATTAGCGAAATCACAAGATCATAATTATCCTGTCTTGCCTGTCGTTTTTCTTCACTCCACACTTCAGGGTTTTGTTGTCCCATATCACCAAATGCTTTTAGTGGGTGCAATTCATCAAGTAAACGTTTCTCTTCATCCATCGACAAATACCGTAATCTCCCCTTCTCTTTTTTAAAAACTGGCCACTCAATATCTACAACACGATATCCGAGTTTTTTTGAATATTTCCACGCCCCCCTGATAACATGGATTGAATGGTGGATGGTTTGGCTTTTACTACCCTCATCTTTACGTTTCTGTACAAACCTTTCAATATCAGCTGATCCAACTGAATGAAACAAGGTTCCGGGTTCAAAGTATGTTTTTACTGTTTTAATATTGGAAACCAAACACCTGTAGTTTTTCGTGTCTTCTTTCGTTCGTAAAAATGCGTCCAATGCTTCATACAATGTAATCGGATCTTTGTCACCAAGATACTCTCTCGAATAAACATCGTTTCTCAGCTTTCGTTCAAATGCCAGTGCTTGATTCTTATTTGTTGTCTTGGTCGATTGCAAGTACGTCTTACCTTCTATTTGAAATTGTGCGTACCAGAATTTACCTCTTTTGTGAATTCCCATAATATATTTTCCTATTCGTTAGATTATGGGGTAACTATCCTACCTGACCACTGTCAAGACAACGGGAATAGCGACTTTATTGAGGATTTTTATCCGATGGTTTACCGGAGATATTTTGAAGTTTAGAGGTGTGAAAACATTCTTTCAGAAAGGGTTTTTGGGCCGTTCGCTTATACCGGAGATACCACAGTATTGGACAGTTATTTTATTATTGAGCTATCAGATTAAATTCATAATAACCAGGAAATACCGTGGTATGTCCGGTATGTTTTCAGAAGTATCTATACTAAGTTCAAAACAGTACGCTACCCAACTCAGTCGATGATGTCGCTGGCGGTTACTAATGATCGCCTGTTTTGGCCTGAATGAAATATCACGCCATAAATACAGGTAAAGGTTTACACGCTGTAAGCCATAAATACTGGAGTATGTTGTGGATATTACGGAAATATTGGATGAGTCGAAAACCGGTGCCTGGAATAGAGTGTTGTTACTGCTCAACAAGATATTCGGTTTTAGATCTGGCAGTACAATCCGGCGTGTTGGCCAGAAGTTTGATCAAAAAACCGGTTGCCACATAATCTATCTGGAATACCAGGTTCGCGCTCAAAACCAGCCTCGCATTCCAAAAAAGCCGTCGAAAGTTAAATTAACGCCTGATGATGACAAGAAGTAGTATGGTTAAGAGCGTGTAGAACCGAGCAGAAAGCATCCAAGGTGGTTCAGGTCAGGGTATACCTGCTTTTATTAGTTCTCCTCCGATGTGCTATTGGTCACCTATTAACTCCACCCTCGCCCCCCCAACGCTCAAGCCTAGTTCAGCTGCCCCTAAACCCCGATCACATTATCCAAACCCAATATCTGTTGCGGATAATTTAACAATTCTGACAAAATTTGGCTGGTTTTTTCAGTGGTATCAACCAACTGTGCTAGCCTTTTATTAAAGTCACACGTTTTTGGGATAATACAATGAATCACGCTATTACCTGCGCCAGAGAAAGTCATTTCACATGGGAAGTTACTGCTGATAATAAAATCTATTTTGAATCCACTGATTCCACCAATCAAGGTAATTTTACTCAAGATCAGTTAATGACATGCCTCACTTGGCTCTTTCAGCGATTTGGACATGAAACATTTCCTCTTGCCAATAAGGTGGATGATGTTCCTTCTGGTGATGTTGAAGATGGATTAGGTTTAGCACTCCATGACGTTGGATATAGCCAATCCGCCCACGCTAGCTTTCTTGGCTCTATAATGACGCAAATTGGAATATTCGAATATGACACCGCCTCGCCTCGAACAGAGTGGAAATTTCCGGACAATATTACCACCACCCAAATAAATGACGTGATCGAGATTGCAGGGAACTATGATGGATAACCACATATATGGAGAAGGTAGATTAAAGCGTTTTAACCGTAGCTAGAAGCATCCAAAATGGTTCTGTTCAGGATATACCTGCTTTGAAAGAGCTAAGTGAAGTGCGTGCCGCATGCAGCACACCTACTTATGCCATAATAAGTAGGCCTATTTTGTGTTATCTTTATATTTCAATAGATTATACCCATCAAGACTCGGCTATTAGGCGTTCTATTAGGACCATTGTACCCCGTGCGACCAAAATCCTTACTCCCTATACGGCCAAACATTGCTATACTCTGTTACCTAATAACAACTAAGAATATCAACCATATAAGGATGTCACCTTGGTTAATGGAATTTCCACAGTAGGCGGGTTACCTACGCCAGTTTTTTATCCATCTGTTTCAAGCGTATCTAAAAATGTCTGGTCGGTAATCGACCACATTGAGCTATTGGTATCAGTTAACTACCCACAGTTCCTTGTGTCAGCCCTTGATATCTATAAGCACCAAAACAACAGTCAATTGATTGCCGCGCTATCAAAGGCCCAGGAGCAAAGCCAAGTAATTCTCTTTGATTCCGGAATCTACGAAGTTGTATGGGGCCGATCAAAAAAATGGTGCCGCAAGCGCTATGTAAAAACGCTCAAGCGCAACCATTTTACTCATGCTTTCGATTACGACATCTATTGCCTCAACAGCAGCAAGGATCCTAGCCTGCTTATTAGCAAGTCAATATCCAGCACTAAGTCTCAACTAAAGCGTGACGCGATCTCACCAATCATCCACTGCAATTCGATAAGTGGCTACATCGATACATGCCTAGCTGTTAGCAAAGATTTAAGGCCAAAACTACTAGCGATGCCCGAACGCGAACTTGGCCAGGGCACTGTAGAAATAACTAAAAACATTAAAATGATACGCGAAGCACTTAATCAGTTAAGCCACTATCAACCCATCCATATTCTTGGCACAGGAAATCCACTCTCGATGATGGCGTATTCCTTTGCTGGCGCTGACTCTTTCGACGGTCTTGATTGGTGTCAAACCGTTGTTGATTATGATTCAGCGACTCTACATCATCCATTACACTTAGATTATTACAAACATCAAAGTCAGTATGGAGTGGGTTCCGATATTAGCTTCTTAGCTAGATGCTACCTGCATAACCTAGAATTTTACGAAAAATGGTCCCGCATTATTAGAGGCTGCACAACTGATTCAGATCGTGAAAAATTGGTATTACAATATTTTAAAAATAAGTGTCAGGATGAATTCTTATCTATATTTAGCAGCAAACCAACAGAGGCATTGATAGATGAAGCTTTGGCAGGTTGACTACGCCGTAAACGACATGTGCAAGCAGGTCGAGAATTATATAACGGTAACTCATTGGGAAGAGATGGACGAGAAGTCCATTCTTCGAGAATTAATTATCTGCATTTTAGGCAGCGGGGTTAGATACGAACTAGCGGCGGCATACGCCGAGGAAATATCATCCATAATTAAATTTAATACTAAACATTGCCACAACAATCTGGAAGACAAATTTCTTTCAATATTATCATCTCCATCTATTTGTAAAATTGAAAATAAGCAATACAAAAAATATAGATATCCGGCAAGAGGATCCCGGCACATTTCTCGATCTATAAATAACATCAGGGACAAACACAACAGCATTAAGAATCTCCTGAAAAACAGATTAGACAGCAAAGAATTAAGAAAGGAAATTATTGATTTATGCCCTGGCATTGGGCCAAAGCAAGGAAGTCATTTTCTAAAAAATATTGGATATACCGAAGATGTTGCGGTACTAGACAGGCATATAGTTCGGTATTTGGAAGCCTCAGAAAAGAAAACCATACATAAAGAAAGCCTGTCTCGACTCGACCACTATGAACTGCTGGAAAAGCGCTTTCAAAAAGCTACTGAAAAATTTTCACATTCACCATCCATAGTCGACCAAGCAATGTGGTTCATCATGAGAGGGATTGGTAATGAGGCAATTACATGAGCATAGTTACACTGCTGTCAGGTGGATTAGACTCTTGCTTAATGAGCCTACTAATCAAAGAAACTAATAAAGATCAAAAACCTCTCTTTATAAATTATGGCCAGTTGAATTATGAAAAAGAGTACAACTCTGCAAAAATTCACACCGATACTTTTGGATTACCTGATCTAACTGAGATTGACATATCAGGGTTCGGAAAAGTTATAACATCTGGATTAACAGACCCAAAGCAAGACATTGTAGAGGATGCATTCCTGCCCGGAAGAAACCTTTTATTGCTTCTTTCAGCAGCCTCATTTGCATTTAAAAACAGTTGCAATGTAATCGCAATGGGGCTACTCAATCAAAACACTGTTATATTTCCTGATCAAACAGATGATTTTATATTCTCAGCCGAATATACAATTGAAAAAGCACTGGGGGAGAAAATTGAGATTATTACACCGCTTCGTCAATTCTATAAAAGCGATGTAGTTGACCTAGCAAAATCAAAAAATATTCAAACATACTATTCCTGCCACAAAGGTGATGACAACCCATGCGGCAAATGTATTTCATGTAAAGAGTTCGATATCTAGGAGAACAATATGGGTGGTGGTGGCGGTTATAGCTTTTCTCAGTCAGACAAACGTGCTCTGGAGAAAAAAGCCAAAGAAGCGATAGAAAAAGCGGGCGAACAAAAAACTCGCAATGTCTTTATCAGCTTTTCCCATGAAGATATGGGCGAGGTAAACCTCCTCCGCGGACAAGCCAAGAATGACGCTAACGACCTTGAGTTCTCAGACTACTCGGTCAAAGAACCTTTCAATAGTGAAAACGCAGAGTACATTAAACGACAAATACGAGAAAAGATAGACAAATCCTCAGTAACTATGATTTATCTATCTGAAAAAAGCATGAATAGCGACTGGGTAAAATGGGAAATTGAACAAAGCGTTAAAATGGGCAAAGGGGTCATTGCCGTACACAAAGGCGATTCACCACCTGCCAACCTCCCAAAACACATCACGGATAATGCAAGCAGTACTGTGAAATGGAATCATGAAGACATATCTACCGCCGTCAATAGCGCCGCAGAAAACCGGTAAACTCAATCACGAAAGATACTTATGAAACCTTATTGCTTCGTCTTGATGCCATTCGGCATTAAATTAGATTCGAATGGAAACAGTATTAATTTCGATGCCGTTTATGATGAAATAATTAAGCCATCCATAGTTAGTGCAGATCTGGAGCCCATTAGGGCAGATGAAGAAAAGTTTGGCGGGATCATCCATAAGCCGATGTTTGAGCGGCTAATGATGTGTGAATACGCGATTGCAGACCTCACCACGGCTAACGCCAATGTTTTTTACGAACTAGGCGTAAGACATGGCATCAGGCCTCATAGCACAACCCTCATCTTCAGCGATGATAATCGCCTACCATTTGACGTAGCACCTCTACGAGCACTCCCCTATAAAATTAATGATCGCGGCCTGCCGGAAGATGCAGAGTCGGATATAAAATCATTATCTCAATTGCTTATCGATAGCAGGGAGCCTGTTGATGACAGTCCAGTCTATCAATTAGTCACTGACATGCCTCGCTTTGAAATAGATCGTCTAAAAACAGATGCTTTTAGAGACGCTATAAACTATGACATTGAAATGAAAAGCCGACTTCGCGAAGCTCGTACGAAAAAACCTGACTCTCTTATCGACATCGAAAGTGAACTAAATATTAATGACTGTTATCCACCTATACTGATTGACTTACTTTTATCATATAGGTCCGTAAAGAAATGGGAAAATATGGTTAGCCTTGTTGAGGCTATGCCCGCCCCATTATCAGGAACGGTTCTAGCTCAAGAGCAATACGGTTTTGCTCTAAACCGATTGGGAAGAAGTGACGAAGCAGAACATGCTCTATTAGCTTTAATTAAGACTTACGGCACAAGTAGCGAAACGAATGGGATTCTTGGCAGAGTTTATAAAGACAGATGGACAGTAGCCAAAGAAGCTCAAGACCCATCTGCACCAGGCCATTTGACAAAGGCCATTAATGCCTATGTTGCCGGTTTTGAAATTGATTGGAGAGATGCATATCCCGGCGTTAACGCCGTCACCCTAATGGAGATGCTCCCTGATGAGGACCCCCGCCAAAAGAAAATGCTGCCTGTAGTACGGTACTCTTCAGAGCGACGAATAGAATCTACTGAGCCAGATTATTGGGATTATGCAACTTTATTAGAACTTAGCATATTGGATAAAGATAAAGCGGCCTCAGCTAAATTTTTGGGCCTCGCTCTAGCATCTGTTCGTGAATCATGGGAAAAGGAATCTACCGCAGGAAATTTACGCCTCATACGAGAAAAACGACTGCATAATAATGAGGATGTCGACTGGATCAACGATATCGAACAAGCACTACTACAATAGTTTTTCATTATCTACCGCTTAGCAATCTAAAACACTATAGGTAAGCCAGCAAGGGGAAATCACCTTTCAAAGGCAAGATAACGAAGTACACAGATCACTCGATACTCCAAAAAAGTCAGAATATTAACGTCTTGATAAAACTTGTACCGGGAAAGATAACAAATGAAGCCCATTTCTCTACTTATCTAACTGGTACCACAGAATGGTCGATTTAGTACCTACCATCCGTTGGGTGATACGGAAATCGGTATAGGCTTGGTTATGTCCCGCGTAGAACACGCAGAACCCGTGGAAGTTGGTGCCTGCTCACTGGGCCTCATAATCGGTAGTTCCAACCCAATCGCTCATTATAGCTTGAATTTCCAGATATAGGGTCACTGCAAAAACTGGGACAGTCACCAACTGGCCCCGCAGAACTCGCGGTCTTTAAGGGGTATTCATCGGATACATAATTCCATGCTCTACCAGATCAATAACCTGTGCATAAAACCATCAAATTAAAGATACAGGTGGGAATCCAGAAATTATACTGTTCGACTATGTATTAGTTGTAGCACCACATGTGGTTGCTATTCAACACTGATAATGTTGAATAGGCTCTCACAAACATGTGAAAACTGTTGCTCAATTTCTTGATTAATGGCTTTGTGTGCAATAATCTTGTCCATGTGCATATTGATTAAATTCAACATGTGGTTCTCTTGTTCTTCGGTAAGAGCTAATGTTGTAAAGCTGCATTGGAATTCATCTAGCAGTTCCTGGTTAGAATTTGAAATCTCTATATCACGGTTCTGCATTTTTGTTTTTATGCTATCTATAGCTTGATCGATACCATGTATCGATTGGCGTATGCGATTATATATTATTTCCTGCTGCTCCAATTCAATATCGATATTAGAGATACGTGCCTCAGCACCATTCAGAATTGATGCAATATGATCATTTAGTCGACCAACTAAGGCCTCATCTTCTACCGGCATATTTTTAACAATGATAGTGACTTTGTCAAAATTAAAAGCAGTACGTTGTCCAAATGCGAGAATGCGTTTTTGACCAAGTAATTTTTCGATTAGTTCAACTTCTAGAGGACTGCATTCACTCTGAGAACTGTTTGCATTAACCACTAGACCTTTACCTCTAATCTGTGCACAGCAACTTAGGTTAAAGGATTTTAAAGTGGTAAGTAGTGTATTGGCTAATGCCTGGTAATCAGTATTTTTAAAGCTCTCCTCCATGAAGTGAATAACTACTCCAAGCTCGCCAATATTGGACATAGCGGTAAAAGCCATACTTGTAGCATTGGAAATGGCATCTTGATTGGATTTTGAGTGCTCTATGGTGCAGGCAATCTTAGCAATCACTTCCTGCAAATCAAAAGGTTTTGTTATGTAGTCCTCACCTCCTGCGTCATAGCCCTTTAATTTATCTTCAAGACTTGTTTGGGCTGAAAGAAATATAACTGGAACATCTTTAAATGTGAAATCATCTTTAATGCGCTCACAGGTTTGATAGCCGTCTAGTTCTGGCATTCTCACATCCATCAGTATCAGATCAGGGCTTGTTTCCTCTAGTTTCTCAAGGCATTCCATACCCGATTCAACACATGTAACATTATATTGGTCTTCAAGCGCACCAAGCATTAAGCTCAGGTTGGCTGGAGTATCATCCACGACCATGACAGTAGCAAGTTTGTTTGGCATTTAATTAGTCCGTTGATTTAAAGCTGTTCGTATAGTATAGGTAGATTTCAAATACACACACAACGAGCAGTGCTATTTACTGTGTTTCGCCGATCACATCAGCACATAATGACACGCAAGAAATACTACTGCATGCCGTGTATTTTTTCCAATCGACTGCCGGGGAAACTATTGGCACATCACCCTTAAAAACCGCCATAAATACGGCACCTTAGGTTTTCCACATCCTAATTTCGAGCACAGTGTGTTTTCTTAAGAGTTCTTCATCATAGGGTAGTTTGTGCTAACCTTAATTCCAGCGAAAGTTAAAGATTATCTATGTAAGAATCGCCTGAAAAAAATGACACGCAACCGTCAGCTACTGAGATAACTCAATTGGATAAACAGATAAAAGCATTAAATTTACAGCTTGAAAACGCCAACGCCAAAATAGCTGAACTACAAGAGTCTAGTAATAATTTTTATCGCGTTTTTTACAATGCTGTTGATGCTATTTTAATAATATCCGGAGACAAATTCGTAGATTGTAACGACGCAACTTTAACAATGTTAAATGCTAACAATAAAGATGAGGTTATGAATACCCACCCCTCACAACTGTCCCCTGAACATCAGCCAGATGGCCGATCATCCTATGATAAAGCCAATAAAATGATAGCTATTGCTTTTAAGAAGGGATTCAACCGGTTTGAATGGACACACAAGAAATTATCAGGCGAAGAATTTCCGGTCGAAGTCTCTCTTACAGTGATTGAGTTCAAGGGGGAATTCGTACTCCATACATCATGGAGAGACATTACTGATCGCAAGCAGCATCAAATGCATCTGGCTTTAAAGAATCGTGAGTTGATCTTTAAGCAAAGTGCTCTTGATGAACATGCTATTGTTAGCACGACCGATATCGAGGGTAACATTATTAGTGCGAATGACAAATTCTGCTCGATCAATGGTTACACGCAAGAGGAGCTAATCGGACAGAACCACCGCATACTAAAATCAGAAGAACATTCACGAGAGTTTTTTGTAAACTTATGGGGAACCGTCACCCAGGGATTACCATGGCATGGTGAAATCAAAGATGCCAAGAAAAACGGTGAGACCTACTGGAGCAAGACAACGATCGTTCCGTTCCTTGATGATGACGGTAAGCCCTTCCAATATATGGCGGTTCGCACCGACATAACTGATCGCAAAACAGCAGAGTTCAGAGCCCTGCATGCAAAAACAGAGGCAGACAAAGCCAATCAGGCAAAATCTGATTTTCTATCGGCCATGAGTCATGAGTTACGTACGCCTTTGAATGCCATTCTAGGCTTCGGGCAATTGCTGGAATTAAACTCGGATCACTCACTGAGCGATAATGAAAAGGACTACATTAGCCAAATTTTAAGTGGTGGTAAGCACTTACTTGGATTGATTGACGACATTCTCGATCTTGCTCATATTGAATCGGGAAAAATGGAGCTAGTTATTGATAACGTATGTGCAATGAATATAGTTAGCGAATGCCGGTCGTTAATGTCAGTCATTGCTAAGGAGTATGGCATTGAAATAATAGTTCTCGGTGAAGTTAATAAAACACTACAAGTTCGATCTGATCGAGCTCGTTTTAAGCAGGTGACGACCAATCTTTTATCTAATGCAATTAAGTACAATCGAAAAAACGGCAAAGTAACAGTAAGGTATAAGAAAACTCCAGCCAATATGCTTCGTATTGAGGTTACCGACACCGGGTACGGAATTCCCGAGAACAAGCTCTCGGAACTGTTCAAACCGTTTAACCGCCTGGGTGCCGAGCAGACTGACATTGAAGGCACGGGTATTGGTCTTGTGGTATGTAAAGACTTGATTGAACTGATGAATGGCACTATTGGCGTAGTAAGCAATGTCGGTGAAGGATCTACATTCTGGTTCGAAGTACCAATGTCAGACCTGAGTGATAATACGCCTATTACAACTGGTATAACTCAAGTAGCTGCTAAGAAAACATTTTCCGCCATAAACGGTACCCTGCTCTATGTTGAGGACAACCCGGCCAATATTAAATTGATAGAATCTCTTGTGTCAAAAATAGAAGGTCTAACTCTGGTTTGTGCAAATACTGGGGAATCGGGAATCGAACTTGCCTTAACCACAAAGCCAGATGTAATTATCCTTGATATCAATCTTCCAGGCATGAATGGTATCGATGTTCTGAAGGAGCTTCGCCGTCATAAAGAAACCCGTAACACACCCGTCATAGCTATGAGTGCTGCAGCCACCAAAAGGGATATTGATCTCGGCAGGGAAGCAGGATTCCTAAATTACTTGACGAAGCCCGTTCAAATAATTGAAGTAGTAGATGCCATTAAGTCTGCATTAAAGGACGAGTAACCGCCAGATCAAGTCTGAGCTACTACAATTAATTGTGTTACATCTAAGCTAATACATCTAAGCTACTACATCCCATACTTCACACTACTACATCTCATACTAAAACATATAAAGCGATATTTGATCATACCCGGTTTACAATACATTAAAACTGTTGCGGCCATCTGCCTTTGATTTGTAGAGAGCTTTGTCGGCACGATCAATAAAACTTAGTGCAGTCTCTCCTGGGCGGTATTGGGATATGCCAAATGAGGCGGTTATTTTCTGTGGTGGGGCATCAGTGCCTCTTATTTTTAGTTTCAGGTTTTGCATGCTTTTTCTCAATCGTTCAGAAAATTCAACCAATCCATCGAGATCTAGGTTGTATGCAATGATAATAAATTCGTCACCAGCATAACGAGCTGGGATTGCATTTTCTTTGCAGTGCTCTAATAACAATTTACCGACTTGTTCCAGAACTCGGTCGCCCACTAAGTGGCCAAAATTGTCGTTAAACTCTTTAAAGTTATCAATATCGATTATGATTAGACTGACGCTTTTAGCGATCGTTGGGCTGCTGATCAGTTGATTAAGTTGTCTATAAAATGCAGCACGATTGAAAAGAGATGTAAGGTCGTCATGGTGTACCTTATTCTGCATCTCGCTTAGTTTATCTTTTAGTGCCTCAATCTGGCGTTTGGATTCCGTCAGCTTTTCAAAAAACTGTTTATTGATAGCGCAAATTTCCTGAGTGGTATCAATAAACAGTTTCTGAAAATGCACTTTATCCATAGATTTACTGTTTTGTTTTATCTCATCTGTGGCGGATATCAATTTATCATTGAGGGTTTCCCCTGAAGAGTGAATAGAGGAGATGTTATTCATTAACGAATCAGCGATTTTAGTGCATTTTTCAATAGAACCATAATCGTTGCTGTCAGCGATAAACTGATTATACAGGCGCTTGGCGTCAGCCGGAGAACAGCCTCCCCCGGTTTCTAGCATCTCATCAAAGGCCTTATTTAGGGGGATGCATTGCTTGGTGACGTACACGTAGCAAATAGCGTAATAGTATGGGCTGGGAGGTAAATCATGTTCTCGGGTGATCGGAATCGCTTGTTTAAGATAGTTTACTGCCTCGGGGCTGTCTTCTGGAAAGTCCATATATTATTCGCTGTAGAAGTGATGAAGCAATGAAAGTGAGTAAGGCTTCCCGTCAAAGTAAAATATGATGCTACTCAGTATAGTCTTATTTGATGTTTTCACGTCACGCTGTTATTAGCATTTTTGACACTTTTACTCATGTTTATTCATAGGCTTCAACGGCAAATATTCATACCACTGTGAGGTGCGAAAGTGTGAACAATATGTGTACATATGTGATTTCCCTCACATCTCCCCCTATTCGGAAAAATGATAATAACAATAATATTGATAAAGGTGATAATTATACTAAATTTGATAATAGTAAAGCGGAAACGACGCTAAGGCGCGGGGGATTTGGTGGGTGCAAAAGTGAAGGACAAAACCATAGTAAGCAGTGCTGAGGCGGCCAAATTACTGAATGTTTCTTTAAGGACGGTGCAGTTGTGGGTTGAGAAAGGCATTTTGGCGGCCTGGAAGACACCGGGTGGACATCGCAAAATTTCATTGGACTCGGTTCAACAGCTTCAACGACAGCAGGTAATTCAACCTGAAGAAAATGACAAGTCCACACTGAAGCTGTTGATTGTTGAAGACCTGGATTTTCAACGAACGCTATATACCAAATATTTTGAGATGTGGAATCTGCCTCTGGAAATATTGATGGCTGAAGACGGTTATCAGGGTTTGTTGATGATTGGTGAACAGGAACCAGATATTTTGATTTCTGACCTGAGAATGCCGTCAATGAACGGTGCTGAGATGATCAGAGCCATTCTCAGTAAAGGTGATTTGAGCGAGGAAAGGATTATCGTCGTCACATCGGAAAAAATCGATTCTGCCAGTGTTGTGGAGTTGTGTGGTGATCGCATTGTGGCACTGCAAAAACCAATTTCCTTTGACCTGTTAAGGCAACTTGTCGAGGAAAAGATTTCTATGATTAAAAACTCAGCAGGTGTTCCTTTGAATGCCTGATCTTAAGGAAATAGTTATGACAGTTAATCATGGCGTTACCGGTGTTGCTGGATGTTAGATATGCCGACACACTATCAATTATATATATGTAAAGCGGGTGGTAGAAAATGAAGTTAACTGTAAAAAATAAATTATTGCTAGGCTTTGCCGCAGTGCTGGTTGTAGTGCTGGCAGTATCGCTCAATACTTATTACAGAATTCAGCAAACTACTGCTATACAAGAACGCTTGATAGAGCTTCGTCAGCCGACGGTTCAGGCAGGAATGCGCTTAACCAATGGTATCAACCTTTCGCTAGCCGGTTTACGTGGTTATATGATACTGGGAAGTGATCCTGAAAAAGCCGAAGTTTTTAAAGCTGAACGTGCACATGGTTGGCAAGAAATTGAAGGAGCTATGGGTGTTTTTCGCGATTTTTCAAAGAACTGGACTGATCCTGCAAATGTAACACGCTTGCAGGAAATTGAGGTTCTGGCCAAAGAGTTCAGCGCCGCACAGCAGCAAGTAGAAGATATTGCTCATGCCAATGAAAATATTCCCGCGTTTAATATGTTAATAGTTGATGCAGCGCCTAGAGCCAGCAAAGTAATTGCAGCCATTACCGATATGATAAATGAAGAGGCAAACCTTGCGGGGACGGACAGCCGCAAGAAGCTGTTAAAACTATTGGCAGACAGCCGAGGCTCCTTTGCATTGGGTTTGGCAAATATTCGAGCTTATCTGTTGTCCGGTAATGTAGAGTTTCGGGACGCCTTCAGAAAGCACTGGAAAACCAATGAGGACCGGTTTCAACAGATTGAGAGCATGACAGAGCTTTTTTCCCAAAAGCAGACAAAAGTGTGGCAGGACTACAAGACTAATCGAGCAGAATTTTCCGCATATCCAGAGAAAATGTTTGCTCTTCGAAGTGCTAGAGACTGGAATCTGGCAAATCACTGGCTGGGTACCAAAGCAGCACCCAAGGCTGTGAGGATTATGGAAATACTTGTCGAAATGCGCACTTCCCAGGATCGGCTGGCCGCTGTAGATAAAGAGTCTCTGGCATCGGCAACCCGCTTGCTGACCACCATGATGGTGATCGGCAGCCTTATTGCGTTGACTATTGGAGTGATTATTTCCCTTTCCCTGAGTCGAATAATAACCGAGCCATTAAAACGTGTTGTTAATCGTGCTAAAGAAGTGGCAGATGGAAACTTGACCGGCTCCATGCTAAAGGTGTCGGGTAATGATGAGCTGGCAGAATTAACAAACTCTATAAACAGCATGAGTCAGAGCCTGCAAAATCTAATTATGCAGGTATCCAGTGCAACATCAGAATTGGTGGCAGCTTCCGTTCAGCTGGACAAAACTGCAGAAAATACCACTCAGAGCATGGGCATTCAGCGCAAGGAAACTGAGATGGTGGCGACAGCGATGAATGAGATGAGCTCTACCATACAGGAAGTCGCTCGAAGTGCTAGTGAGGCGGCTGCGTCAGCTGATCAGGCAGACAGCGATGCTGCAGAGGGTCGCGGTGTGGTAATGCAAAGCATGGAAAGTATTCATACTCTTGCAGAAAACATTAATGTGGCGGTAGATACGATTAATAAGCTGGGTGAGAATACTAAAGGTGTGGACGATATTATTGAAGTTATCAGTGCTATTGCAGAGCAGACTAACTTACTTGCGCTGAATGCTGCGATTGAGGCTGCCCGCGCCGGAGAGCAGGGTCGTGGCTTTGCAGTTGTGGCTGATGAGGTTCGTACTTTGGCTGCTCGAACTCAGAAGTCTACGGAAGAAATTCGCACGATGCTAGGAATTCTTAAAACGGACGCTGATGAGGCTGTAAAGGTTATGGATACCGGCTATAGCGAGGCTCAACACTGTGTTAGTCAGGCAAATAATGCAAATGAATCTCTGGTAAAAATCACTGATGCTGTCACTCAAATAAATGACATGAATGCCCAGATAGCCACGGCCTCAGAAGAGCAGAGTATGGTTGCCGAAGAGATGAACCGCAGTATTGTAAAAGTTGATTCTGAGTCTGAAATGGCACTGGGTAACACACGTGAAACCAGTGCGGCGGCTGGGCAGGTGGGTGAACTTGCGCAAAATTTGCAGGGGTTAATAGCGAAATTTAAAGTGGCTTAATTCTTGAGTGAGCCGGTCCGAGCATTGGCTTTTCGTATTTGGAAGTGAGACAGCATTGTTATCGGATCATGGAGGCGCATACAGGATATTAAGAAAGTGGACAATAGCAGGAAAACGATTTGGTATAACGGTGGGTGGAAATGTCGGAAAGTATGGAATACTGGAGTACTCCCCTCCCCTACAGGCCGCAGATTACGTGGAGTTTGAGGAAATATCTCGCTGATAGCAGCTAACTGAAAATCCTCGTGTCGATGGTTCGATTCCGTCTCTGGGCACCATATACCGATCCAAGCAAGTCCAATAAAGTCCAAAAGCCCGCGTAAATGCGGGCTTTTTTGTTTATACTTAGTCTCAGGCTGTCCAATAGAATACCCCCATAACCAGCGCAAATCGGGGGCATTTCCGGGGGCATATGTGATGCCCCCAGAACTAATGCCCCCAAATGGTGGTAAAATGGCTCTCACAGACCCAAAAGTAAGACAGGCCAAGCCCAAAGAAAAAACCTACAAGTTGAGTGACGAGAAGGGCATGTACCTGGAAATCACTCCAAAAGGGCAGAAGTATTGGCGACTCAAATATCGTTATGGCGGCAAGGAAAAACGCCTGGCACTTGGCGTGTACCCCGACATATCACTCAAGAAAGCTCGGAAGAAGCGTGACGAGGCAAGAGAGCTTCTCAGCAAAGGCATAGATCCTTCCGCTGCCAAGCGCGCCGCCAAACACCAGCAACACGAATCCGAAGCAAACTGCTTTACTGCCATCGCCAATGAGTGGTACGCGAAACAGCTACATAGTGCCTGACCGAAAACCCAATAAATTTGGCTCGGCAGCACTGGCATTTCGTGCTGCACCAGGTTCACAGCAGTAAAAATTGAAGCAGAACGTCTTTATGGCAGGCATGGCGATTAAAATATAACCAATTTGAAGAATTACCCAAAATTTCAGGTAAGCTCCCGCTATGCTTTATCCATAACATTTTGCTTTCCGCTCACCTAAGCGGCGAGCATGTCCTTTCTTTTTCG
>PJEL010001807.1_pt1 | contig 20618 bp, 22 predicted proteins | sample 1853271 | NCBI WGS metagenome assembly PJEL01 (sample SAMN08108733, study PRJNA415343) | Invertebrate metagenome, whole genome shotgun sequencing project. | host: Globobulimina | place: Sweden: Gullmar Fjord | collected 2015-08
TAGCATTATTATATTTTTCTAATATTTCTAATGAATTAATTTTTGAGTCATCAATTTTTTCTCTTAAAAAAACTAGTTCATAAAAAGTCTCTTGCACTTTTTTAATATTAAAAATGATTTTTTCATTAGATTTTTTTGTGAATGATAATGTTTTTAAATAATGTTTATAAATACTATTTGTTTGCAATCTTTGTTGTAAAAGTTTATTTTTAAATTGTTTTGAATTTGAATATAAAAGAGAATAAGATCTCTCTTTTTGTATTGAGTCAATTAAGTTTTCAGTAATGTCAAAATATTTAACATTTTTCTCAATTATACTAATTTCACTTAATGCATCTATTTTATCATAAACTAAAACTGCACTAAAATAAAGCATTCCAAGTGCAGGTAAAGTAAATACTAATATAATTTTGAGAAAAAGTGTATTTTTAAACAATTAAAATCCTATATATAAAATTTATGAATTACTTTTCATAAATTTTAAAATATTTACCTTTAATTCTATTATTACTTAAGCCATCTAATGCTTTTTTTACAATCTCTTTTTTTACCGCAACATATGAACAAAAATCCATAGAATCAATTTTACCAATATCATCTTTTTGTAAACCAATTCCTGCTGTTAAGGCACCTAAGATATCACCTCTTCTAAGCTTTTGTTTTTTACCACCATTTATAAATAATGTTCTATATTCACTATCTATTTTATATGATAAGTCATCATTTACATTTTCAACTCTATCAAATTTGATATCTTCAAATGTATCTTTTAAATCAGCAACTGTATCTTCATCAGTAATTGTACATAGAGAAATAGCTAATCCACCTTTTCCAGCTCTTGCTGTTCGTCCAATTCTATGAGTGTGAGTTTCAACATCTCTTGCTAAGTCATAGTTAATAACTAAGTCAATATCATCAATATGTAAACCTCTTGAAGCAACATCTGTTGCAATTAAGATTGGATATGATTTATTTGAGAAAAATACAATAGTTTCATCTCTTTGTTTTTGATCAAGATCTGAGTGTAAAGTAAGAACATCTAAACCTAAATCATATAGTTCATCACTTAGACTATCACATTGAATTTTCATATTACAAAAAATCAATACAGATTGTGCTTTATTTGAAGAAATTAAAGAAGGAATCAATGATGATTTATTTTCAGCATTAACATTATAAAATTTTTGTTCAATTTTAACTTTTTCTTCATTTTCATTTTTTACATTAATTGGGTTTTTCATAAACTTATGAGATAAATTTTCTATATTTTCTTGATAAGTTGCTGAAAATAATAAAGATTGTCTATTTCTTGGTAATACATTTATAATTTTCTCGATATCTTCAAAGAATCCCATATCTAGCATTTTATCAGCTTCATCTAATACAAGGGTACTTACTTCATTTAAATTAATATTTTCTTCATTAATATGTTTTAATATTCTTCCAGGAGTTCCAACAATAATATGTGCACCATGAAATAACGAAGAAACTTGAGGTCTATAAGCAACTCCCCCACAAAGAGTTAATACTTTTACATTATGAATGTGTCTAGATAATTTTCTAATTTCTACAGCAATTTGATTTGCTAACTCTCTTGTTGGAGCTAAAACTATTGATTGAATTCTAAATCTTTTAACATCAAGTTTATTTACAATAGGGATTGAGAATGTAACAGTTTTTCCTGAACCAGTTTTTGCTTGTCCAATAACATCTTTGCCTTCTAATGCAATAGGTAGTGCTTTTTCTTGGATGTCTGTCATTTTTTTGAATTCAAGAGTTTTTAAATTTTCTAGAAAATCTTTTGGTAAGTTTAATGTATCAAATGTAGAGATGATATAGCCTTTTAATATTTTTTTTATTATAGCTAAATTTTATTTGAAATATATGTAATAAAAGAAGAGATACTTCTCTTCTTTTTTAAATCTTTTTTAGAAAATAAGATACAGTTAGTAATATTACGGCTACTATTCCTAATCCTATATATTTAAAATTATCTGCCATATTTAAAATATATTCACCAGAAATATAACTTAAATATCCAACAATCATAGCCCAAATAGCAGTAGCAAAGATATTAATAACAATAAATTTACTCGCTGAATATTTTGTTAAACCCATAGCAAGAGGTATTAATGTTTTTATTCCATAGATATATTTTTGAATAAATACAACTAAAGAACCATATTTTCTCATCATAAGATGAGCAAGAGCAACTTTTCTGCCATACTTTTTCATCATATCTTTTGCATAATCTTTATTTTTTCTTGCCATTGTGAATAAAAACTGATCTCCTAAAAAGTTAGAAGTACCTGCTACTAACATAGAAATATAAATATTTAAATCACCTGCATAAGATAAAACTCCTGCAAAAACAAGTCCAATAAATCCACCACCAAATGAATATAAAAATAAAGCTAAATAACCCCAATCCCTTATTAAATCTTCCATATTATTGTTTTATCCCAAAGTATTCAAAAGCCTCAATAACATCGTCATCATCAAGCTCTATTTCCTTATTTGTAATTTTTTCATTTGCTCTATTTATAATAAATTCTTTTACTTGATTTCTAGTATTTTGAATATTATCAATGATTACAAATCCATTAAATTGAATTTCATTATCATAACAAAGTAAGGTACCTTCACAATTTTCTTCAATAAAATCACTTATTTCTCTATAGTTAATATCTAAAGCACTTGCTTGCCATCCATAATCTTCAAGATCTTTATCTTCAAATATTTCAACACCATCACTTTGATGATCAAAATAAAGCATTGTTGCTGCATTTAAACCTATAATTTTTTGCCAATTTTGCAATGGCTTGATTTTACAAATAGTTCCAGTAATTACAGGCTTATATGCTGAAAATAATTCTAATGCTATTGCTTTTGCATCTAAAAGATTTGATAATTGTTTTGAACTATCACTTTTAAAAATTATTGCTTTATCTATTGTTTGTGTTTCTTCGGTATATACATTTCCATCAATATCAATAAAAATTGTTTTTTTTACATTACATAAATTTAAGATTTGTACAATATCAATATTTAATTCTATATTTTTTATATTTATTTTTTTCATTATTAGCTATTCCTTATATAATCATTGCGATTTTATCAAAAATAGTATTAAATACGATATTTTTAATTAATAAAAAAAAAGAAATTGTTTTTTTTAGAAAAATTGTTATAAATTTTACAATTCTTAAAGTTTAGTTATATATAATAAATTAAAAAGGTTGTTTATTGTTTTTTCTTGATTATATACATAATACATTTCAAAAAAACAGTATTAAAACCTTATTTTTAATTGATATTCTATATATGAAAGATATTAATGCCATTTATCATTTCAATAATGGTGATTACATCATAAAACAGTTAAAACAACTTTTAAAAAATGAAATTAGCTCCTTAGTAAAAAATATATTTAAAGATCATATTCATATATCAACAAAAAATTCTCATTCTGATGTTTTTGAATTTATAATTTATAAAGATATTAATATTGAAAAGATTACTCTTATTAAAAATATTTTACTAAATAAAATACTCAATCATGATTTTAAACTATTAGAAAATAAACTTCCAATAAATTTAGATATTACGATTGGTTGCACAAAAAATATTGATAATAAAATGATAAAGATATATGCAGAAAAAGCTCTACATACTGCAAAATTAAATTACCAACAATTTGCTTTTTATGATAATAAATTGTATAAAAATGAATCTATTAGTGAAAATATAATTGATTTATTAAAATACAACATAGAGAATTCATTAGTAGAACCCTATTTGCAAGCAATCATGGACAACTCTACTAATAAAGTTATTAAGTACGAAGCACTAATGAGGATATTTGATAAAGAAGGAAATGTCTTACTTCCCAATATTTTTATACATAAAGCAAAGAGATGTAAACTTTATAACAAATTGATGAAAATTTTAATACAAAAAGTAGTTTTATATATTCAAAAATACAAGATTCATATAAGTATAAACCTTGATTTTACAGATATTGTTAATCCTAATTTCAAAAATTTCCTTATTTCTTTAATAAATAAAAACAATATTGGTTCATATTTAACAATAGAAATATTAGAAGGTGAAAAAATTACAAACTTTGAACTTGTAAATACTTTCATAAATGACGTTCGAAAATATAATGTAAAAATAGCAATTGATGATTTTGGTACAGGTTTTTCAAATTATGAATATATTTTAAGTTTAAATGCTGATTTTCTTAAAATTGATGGTTCATTAATAAAGAAAATAAATGAAGATGTATATTTTAATTTAATCAAAAGTATTGTTTTATTTTGTAAACAAGAAAATATAAAAATTGTTGCAGAGTTTGTAAGTGATTTAAAGATTCTAAGATATGTAAAAAGTATAGATATAGACTATTCACAAGGTTATTATATTAGTAAACCTATTTGTATTAGTGAAATTATTAAAGGAAATAAATGAAGAAACAACTAAAAAAAATAACTGATTTGACAGTTAATCAACTATTAAACAATGAAGTTATTATGCCTTCAATATATTTTGAAGAATTTAGTAAAAATGCACAAACGCTAGAAATTGACGTAAATGACAAAGATTTCAAAAATGAAATAGAGAAAATTATAATAGAAGATTTTAATACAATTGAAGAATATATGACAACAATTATTGCTAGTGCTACAGAAATTTCTAATGCTTTAAATAATTCAAAAGACGCTATATTAAATAAAGATGTTAAAACATTAACAAGTGTTTATAAACAAATGCAAAGTATGGAAAAAAAAATTAAATACTTAACAAATAAGCTATTTGTTGATGAACTAACAAACACATACAATAAAAAGTGGATTTATTCTAAATATTTAAATGAAGAAGCCTGTTTTAAAAACGATGGGATATGTGTATTAATTGACATGGTAGATTATAATTATATTCAAAGTGAATATGGACTTTTACTTTCTGATAATCTTTTGATTTTTATCACAAATTTTATAAGTAAAAAACTTAAAGAAGAAGAATATAAATTTAAAATTTCAAGATTCTTTGATGATAAGTTCTTAGTATTTGTGGAAAATAAAACTACAAAAGAAATAAACAATTTAATGAAAAATATCATTAATTTACTATTAAATACAACACTAAAAAGTAATTCTGGATTAATAATCAAAGCAACATACAATTACGAATTATTAGCTTTTAGTAAAAACATGAATTCTAAAGAAATATTAGAAGATCTATTTTTAAAGATAAATAAATAATAAAATTGCCAATAAAAACTTTAATATAGGGCTTTTCTTAGTAATTTAATAAATTCTAAGCCCTGATTATCATTAGCTTGGACAAAAATTGTGTTAGCTTCTAAAAATATCTTTTTAATATTTTTACTTTCTATATATCCTCTATCTCTTAAACTCATAATTCTTTTTGCAACTTTTAGTTCATCATAAATAAAAGCATCAGAATCCATTGTTGAAACCAATGTTCCATCATCATTATAATTTCTATTTGCGAATACTTCATATATTAAACTAATACCATAAATTAATGCTGTGTGTTTATAAGCATCGTTATTCGGTGTTGACAAAATCATTAGTTTTATATTTTTATCAAATGATGAGATTGCATTTAAAATTGCTTTAAATATATTTTCATCTCTCATCATATCATTGTATAAAGCACCATGAGGTTTTACATATGATATTGCTGTACCATTTGCTTTGCAAAAGGCACTCAATGCTCCTAGTTGATACAATACTATTGATTTTATCTCTTCTAAAGAACAAAGCATTGTTCTTCTTCCAAATCCAACTAAATCTTGATATGAAACATGAGCCCCTATTGATATCTTATTTTCTTTTAAAACAGATACAGTTTTACTCATAGTTAAAGCATCACTTGCATGAAATCCACATGCAATATTTGCCATATCAATATAAGGAATTACTTCATCGTCCATTCCCTTTTTCCAAACACCAAAACTCTGACCCATATCACAATTTAATCTAATATTCATTCATTATTCCTAGTTACTTTCATTATTAAATTATAGCAAATTATCATATAGTTTTCTAATAAAATCAATTCTTAAAAAAAATAATTAATTTATATAAGCGGTTATAATTAAAGAAATATAGATTTATAATGTACCAATAAGGATACTAAAATGAAAAAGCAAGAAATTATTTATAAACAAAAAATTGCAGATGATTTCAATAATGGTAAAGAGCTTTTACAAAACTTAGATAACAACGTAACAATGTTTGGTAGCGCAAGAACAGCTGCTACAGACAAATATTCTATTCTAGCTCAAACCTTAGCATTTAATCTAGCAAAAAATGACGTAAATGTTATTACTGGTGGTGGTGATGGTATCATGGCTGCTGCAAATAGAGGTGCTTACAAAGCAAATAATGCAGAATCAATTGGATTAAATATTGAGCTTCCTTTTGAATCTTCAATCAATCCATATACAACTAGAAATATTACATTTAGTTATTTCTTTTCAAGAAAATATATGTTAGTGAAATATTCAAAAGCTTGTATTGTTTTTCCAGGTGGGTTTGGAACTTTAGATGAATTATTTGAAGTTTTAACATTAAGCCAGACTGGTAAATTAAACGGATTAAAAGTATATTTAGTAGGATGTGAGTATTGGAAATACCTAATCAAATTTATTAAAAAATCTTTATACAAAGAAGGTATGATTAATGAAGAAGATTTAGAAATTATCACACTTACCGATGATATTAATTTAATACAAGAAGAAATTCAAAAACTAGTATCAAATAAGGAGAAATAAAATTCTTCTTATTAGTTTTGATACATATGATATTTTGTATTTTCTTTTGCTTTTCTATCTTCTATTTTTTTATAAACTTCTAAAGCTGTTTGTTTTTCTTCTTCATTTACATTTGATGTTACATATTCTTTAATAATTGAATCTAAAACTAATATATACACCATAGTATTTAATTTCATAGAATCGTCATTTCTCATTAATTTATCTAAATCTATTGCATAAACTGCTTCTTGAAAAGTATAAAACAATCTTTGATTAATATCAGTTAATCTATATGAATAACCTAAAATTGTAAAGAAATTTTCTTTACATTCATCTTTATAACCTTCTTTTTCTAAATACTTAGAAAATTGTGATATTTCTTGTGCATGATTTGAAACTATATCATGAGCTTCAACAATTTTATTTTTAAAACTATGAATAAAATCACTCATTTTTATTATTTCTTCGATATTCTATCCTTTATAACAATAAATATATTATATAATATTAGTATTAGAATAAAGCATAAAAAATACATATTAGGAAAAAACATGAAAAAGATATTAATAGTATCAGCAATTATGCTGAGCACAACTATAAGTTTTGCATTTGATTTAGGAAGCATTGCTAAAGGTGTAGTGGATAATATTTCAAAACCATCAACTACAAATACTACTACAACAAATAGTTCTCTGAATAATGACACTATATCGAGTGGATTAAAAGAAGCATTAAAAAATGGTGTAAATTTTGCTGTAAAAGAATTAGGAACAAAAGATGGTTATTTGAATAATTCATTAGTAAAAATTCCTTTACCTGATAATTTAGCTAAGGCTGAAACTATTATTAGAAAAGTTGGAGGAGATGAAGTTGCAAATAATTTAATAATTTCTATGAATAAAGCAGCAACAACAGCAGCTCCAAAAACTGCAAATATATTTCTTGAAGCTATCAATAAAATGAGTTTAAGTGATGCACAAAAAATATTAGCAGGGGATAAAACAGCAGCAACTTCTTATTTTAAAGAAAATACAAATGAATCATTAAAAAAGATGATAAGCCCTATTATTAAAGAATCAATGAAAGAAAACCAAGTTGCTCAATATTATGAAACAGCAAACAGTTTTTATAAATCAAATGTATCATCTTATGTAGAGAACTCTTCGGCGATGAATTTAGCTAAAAACTTTGGAGTTGATTCATATATACCAAGTAGCTCTGATAAAAGTTTAGATGAGTATGTTACAGAAAAAGCAATAGATGGATTATTTAAAATGATTGCACAAAAAGAGTCTGCAATTAGACAAAATCCTATTGAACAAACAACTTCAATATTAAAACAAGTATTTGGAAAATAACTAAAAGGAAATTCCTTTTAGTTATCTAATTTAAAGTATCCATGTAAAGCATTTTCTTTAACAATTGAAATATTAATATCAAATTCTAGCTCTTGTTTTATATCAAAATTATACGTGTAATCTTTTATAAAAGATTTTAATAAATTTGTATAAAGATCAGCATTTTTTTCTATTATAAAAATATCTTTATGTAACTCATTAATAAATATAAAGTTTAATGTAAAATCATCATTTATTTTATAAGTAATAAATTCATAATTCTCAAACTCTTTTTTTTCTACTATATGCATAGAATTTATTGGAAACTTTTCTTTAAATAAGTTTATAAATAAAGATGATGATAATGCATTCCAAGTTACATCATGATCAACATTTACATATTCTACAAATAAGTTTTCTGATTTTATTGTATAAGCTTCAAGAACATATGAATCATGTCTTGTTTTTGTTTCATAATTATTAAGGTCAAAAGTATAATAGTGCTGAGAATCTAATTTAAATTTTAAAGTATTATCTTCAAATGTAAAAATAGGTCTAGAAAGATTTATAATGTTTTTTGATAATACATCAAATATTTTTCGAATAAATCCCATAACAAATAATCCTTTTATTAAAAGTAGATAAATTCACTTTATCATATTTGTTAAATTCATGCAAGGATTATAATCAATTATTATACTAAATTATAGAAATAACTTTTTTTAAAGAAAAACAACTCATATGATATGAGTTGTTTTTCTATAAGTTCTAGAAACTTTCCCATTCATCATCAGATGACGTTGAAGAAATTATTTTTTTAGGTGAGATAGGTGCAGATTTTTTTACTTCTGTCCTGATTGAAGATTCTTGTTTTTTTATAGTTCTTGGAACTTCTCTTGAAGTATTATTACTTTTTATTGTAATATTATTCTTACCTTCAAACTCTTTTTCATCAGCATCTGAAACAATTGTTTTTGAAATATCAGAAGTATTAATAGCAATATTTTTAGCTTCTCCTGCTATAACAGCATTTTGTTGTGTTTGTTGATCTAGTGAATTAATTGCATCATTAATTTGAACAATTCCTTGTTCTTGCTCTTTAGATGCATTTGAAACATCAGCAATTAATTCAATTGTATTTTTAATATTAGAATTTAAATTACTATAACCATTAATCATAACGTCAGCAATTTTTTTACCTTCATTTGCTTTTATATTTGCACTTTCAACTAAAGCTTTAATCTCTTTAGCTGCTTCTGCAGATCTACTTGCAAGATTTCTAACCTCTTGTGCAACTACGGCAAATCCTTTTCCTGCTTCTCCTGCTGTTGCTGCTTCCACTGCTGCATTTAAAGAAAGAATATTAGTTTGGAATGCTATTTGATCAATTACAGTAATAGCATCATTAATAGCAGATACTTGATTATTAATCTCATCCATTGCTAAAGTTGTTTTACTAGCAAGTGATTCACCTTCATTTGCTGATACTGTTATATTATCTGCAAATTGTGTCATCTGTGCAATTTTTCCAGTTGTTGAACTTACATTACCAGTAATCTCCTCAAGGGCTGCCGCTGTTTCTTCTAGTGAAGCGGCTGCTTCATTTGATGATTGATTTAAACTATCAACATTTGTTAATAATACTTGTGATGATTGGTCTAATGTTAAACCATTTGTTTTATTTTGAATTAACATTTGAGTTATTGAAGAACCAAGGGAATTAACTCCATCAGCTAATTTCGCTAAGTGTTCTTTTATTCCTGTTTTATCAACTTTATTTAAGTAGTTGTAATTTGAAAACTGTTCTAAAACATTAAGAATATTATCAATATTCTTTTCTAAATTAGCTCCCATATTATTCAGAACATTTGTTAATTCATTTAAAGCTGGATTATTTACTTTTGTATTGATTCTTTGAACTAAATCACCTTGCTCAAATTCTCCTAAAACTTTTATTGTTTCATCAATAACTGCTCTATCTTCTTCAATACCTTTTTTAGCTTTTAAAATATTCTCATTTACAACTTTAGCCATTAACCCTATTTCATCAAGGCTATCTGCTTCAAGTTCTTTAACATCACTTTGTTCTCTATTTACATATTTAAAGAAACCTTCCAATCCATCTTGAAATTTGTGTAATCTTTTTACTAATACATTATTAATAATAACAATAGCACCTAAAACAACAAAAATAAGTAAAACAATAGCAGTAATTAAGATTATATTTCTAATAGAATTTGGTGCTAAAAGTACTTCCTCTTCATCAATTTCTGATAAAATTGACCATTTAAAGTCGTTTCCTATTGATACTTGTTTATATGCTGATAATACTGGATTACCATTATAATCAATTACAATTTCTGTATTTTCTTTACCTTGCATTGCATTATTACTTGCATCTGTATTTACTTTTACGTTATTTGCAAATGATACTTTTAAGGAATGCCCCTGAGGGTCTAAGAAACTATCACTTCTCATTAATTTATCAGGTCCTACTAGATAATCTTCTTGCGAGTCACCATAACCTTTTCTAAATTGCATGATTTTATTAATAGCCCCATCACTAATTTGAAATACTAATATTGAAGTTGTTTCTCCATTAATCACAACCGGACTTGCTATAAACATTGCAGGTGCATTATTACTTGGTGCATAAGGTTTCATATCAATAAATACAGGTCTTTTTTCTTGCATTACTTTAGTATATGATTCTCCTAATCCACTATTTTTTAGTGAACCATATTTTAAATTTTCACCATAATCTGATTCTTTTGCCGCAGAATAAATAACATGACCTGTTTTAGCATTAATTAGAAAAACATCATAATAGCCATAATCTTTCATATAACCCTGGAAGAAATCTTCATAATTTTTTGTAGCATTCTTAATTAGTATGTTATCAATTGGAAATTTATCTTCTTGATTAAAATCTAATTGACTTGTCGCCTCTTCTAAACTTTTTACTAAATTTGAAACATCAGCACTTCTACTAAGTACTTTTATATCACCTATTCTTTCATTAAAAAAATTAGTTATTTGATTTGCTTTAGAGTCTCTCATTGATGTTAGCATCTCATAATTTTGTTCTAATAAACTTTCTTTTGCTTTAGTAACTGAAAATGTTGCTAAAACTATTGTTAATAATGATAAAGAGAAAACTAGTAATATTATAACTTTCGCTTTTATCGTCATGTTTTTAAACATTTTGCTTCCTTTTTTGATAAGTGATTCATTATAATCAATGTAATATTAATCGTTAATGTATTTCCCTCTAAATTGTATAAAAAATAACATATTCTACTTTTTTTAATAATGATAATGAATACTAAATATACAGTATTGTTTTTTATTTAGTATTCTATGAACTTTTGATATACTTCAAAATATTTAAAAGAGGATGATTATGAATATTCAAGAACACTTTTCTAGAGAAAAAATTATTGATAATTTAGCAAGATATGAATTATTTTATCAAGTATCATTAGGAAGTTTAATAACAAATGATTTAAAAAAAATATCTTCAGATATTGAATTTCAGTTAGCACTTGGTTCTATTTATGAGTTATTAAAAGATATACAAGATTTTGAAAACTTTGATGATATTTATGAAACAGAATTAAGTAAACAAAGTGCAATGGATGCTGTTCAAAACTTTGTAAATGAAAACTTAGAAGCTGTAAAAAATGGTGATTTTAAAGTAGAAGAAATTATAAATAATATCAATGACAATAACTTTTTCAATGAAACAATGATAAATATCTGTAATGAAAACTTAGACAAACAAATACAAAAATGGGAAGGTATTATATCCCCTGAACTAGCTCTTGCAATCATGCAATCATTAATCGAATTAGAAAAACAAGAATAAGGGAATTTATAAGATTAATGAAAGAAGTAAAAAAAGAAATACTAAACTCGCTACGTAAACTACAAAATCAAGAAAATCAACAGCAAGAAAGTCTATAAAAGTTTATACTAAATAATAAAAAACTATACAAATAAACTTTTAATTTAAGGCTAATCATGAAAAAACTTTTTACAAAAAAAGAAATTAAAAACAATCTATTTATAATCTCTGGTACTTTATGTATCTCACTTGCTGTTGTACTATTTTTTCTACCTAATAATATTACAACTGGAGGAACACCTGGTATTGGTATTTTACTTCATCATTTAACTGGTTTATCAATTGGAACAATTGTTATTGCTGTAAATATTCCTTTACTTATTTGGGGTATTAAATACCTTGGTAAACTTTTTGCTATTAGAACTATCATAGCTATTATTTTAATATCATTTTTTATTGACTTTTTTTCAAAGTTTTTAGAACTTGATGCGCTTACTAATAACATATTATTATCTTCTATTTTTGGAGGATTTATCATAGGTATTGGTGTTGGACTTATTATAAAAGGAAATGCAAGTGCTGGTGGTTCAACAATTGTTGCTAGAATCATAGCTTCAAATTCTCATATTAAACCTGCTCAAGTTATACTTTTTGTTGACCTTGTTATTATAATTTGTTCTATTTATGTATTTAAAGATATTGAAAAAGCATTATGGAGTATCATGAGTATTTATGTAACTTCAAAAGCTATTGATATTGTTTTAACAGGAACTTTAACTACTAAGGTTATTCATATTGCTTCAAATAAAGCTGAACTTTTAAGTGAGAAAATTACTCAAAGTTTAGGTGAAGAAGGTACTATTATCAGAGGTTCAGGTCTTTTAAATGAACAAGATAAAACATTGATATTAATTGTCTTAGATGTTAAAAAGTTAGGGAAACTTAGAAATATTATAAATGAAAATGATCCAGAAGCATTTATGATTGTAATGGAAGCATCTGAAATGTTAGGAAGAGGACATAAGTAAAAAAGATTAAGAAGGAAAGTTCAAAACTTTCCTTCTTATTTTATCTTGTTATTTTGCGTCACAAGCTGCTGTAAAAATAACATCAGTAGATGAATTTAAAGCAGTTTCTAAAGAATCTTGAACAACTCCAATAATAAATCCAATAGCTACAACTTGCATTGCGATATCATTTGAAATACCAAATAAACTACAAGCTAATGGAATTAATAATAAAGACCCTCCCGCAACACCAGAAGCTCCACAAGCAGCTAATGCAGAAATAACACTCAATAATAAAGCAGTACCTATATCTACATGTATTCCTAAAGTATTAACAGTTGCAAGTGTTAATATAGTAATAGTAACAGCAGCTCCTGCCATATTAGTAGTAGCTCCTAAAGGAATAGAAATAGAATATGTATCTTCATGAAGACCTAATTTTTTACATAAGTTCATATTAACAGGAATATTAGCAGCTGAAGATCTTGTAAAGAATGCTGTGATTCCACTTTCTTTAATACAAGTAAATACTAAAGGGAAAGGATTCTTTTTTGTTTTCAAAAATACAATAATAGGATTTGTAATTAATGCAATAAAAAACATTGTTCCAACAAGTACAGCTAAAAGTTTAGAGTATGAAAGTAATGATTCAAAACCAGTTTGAGCAAAAGTACTAGAAACTAATCCAAAAATACCAAATGGTGCAAGTCTAATAATAAACTTTACAATTTTTGTAATTCCAGTAGAAACATCAAAGAAAACATTTTTTGTTTCTTTTGAAGAAAAATGCATTGCAAAACCAATAGCAATAGCCCAAACTAAAATACCTATAAAGTTTCCAGTAACTAGCGCATTTACAGGATTGTCAACCATTTTGAATAATACATCTCTTAATACATCAACAACAGAATCAGGAGGATTTAAACTAGCACTAGCAGCATCCATTAAAACTAAAGAAACTGGAAAAAGGAAACTAAATACAACAGCAGTAACAGCTGCTAGAAATGTCCCTATCAAGTATAATTTAATGATTGGTTTGATATTTGTCTTAACACCAATCTCTTTTGTAGCAATAGCAGTTGATACTAATACAAATACTAAAATAGGAGCAATAGCTTTAAGTGCGCCAACAAAAAGAGTTCCTAATATAGAAACAGCCATTGCCGCTTCTTTTGAAATAAGTGCAACAACTACACCTAATACGATACCCATGAAAATCTGAACAATTAAATTACCATTTAAAAATTTAGAAACTAAAGTAGAATTATCTTTCATCTTTATCCTGTACAATTTGAATTTTGTTTAAAGTAAAATTTAAACGTGAGAGTTTATCTAAATCTATATAAAATAAATAAATTTTCTATAAATTACTTTCTAAAAGAAGAACAATCTTTTTCAGTAACAGCAAAACTAAAAAGTTCATTTTTTGTATTTGCACTTTTATATACATATCTAATATTTATATTACTTTCTAAAAATCGTTTTGAACTTTGACAAATACCTTCAATAATAAAACTTTCCATTCTTTCTTTATCTTCATTTCTAACAGCTTCATCACTTTTTGAACCTGTATTTATTTCAAATGTTGATACAAGTGTTAAACCTTCTGATTTAATAGAAGTGAACTGAGTATAAGCATCAACTTTTTGAGGAAGTTTTTTGCTGATTTCTTCAACTACAAGTTTAACAATTTTATTGTTTTGTATTTTTAATTGAGAATCTGCTTTTTGCTGAGAAGCTGTATCAACTGTTCTTGGTAAAGTATTTTTTTCAGTATTTGCATATACATTTAATGCAAGAATTACTAAACTTGATAATAAAATCTTTTTCATATTGCTCTTTTGTTTTGAATTTAATGCAGTATTTTAACCAAAATAAAAATTATTTATAATGATATAAATCAATCACAAAGCCTAACTTTTTGCAAAGTTAAGCAGTGAATCACCTTCTAATCTATATCCAACCCATTCATCTTGTGAAACAGCACCAATACTAGTATAAAAGTCTCTTGAAGGAGTATTCCAATCTAAACAAGACCATTCAAATCTTCCACATTCTTGCACTAGTGCTCTATTTGCAAGATTTTTAAGCATAGCTTTTCCAGCGCCCATTCCTCTTTTAGATTCAGTAACATATAAATCTTCTAAGTATATTCCATACTTACCAAGCCAAGTTGAGTAATTGTAAAAATAAATAGCATGACCAATGGCAACACCATCTTGCTCACAAATAAGTGCTTTTACAGATGAATCTTTTCCAAAAACTTTTTCTCTAGTTTCTTCTACACTTGTAACTACGGCATCTGGTTCTTTTTCATAAACTGCTAATTCTATTATAAAATCATAAATTGCTTGTGTATCTGATGCTATTGCATCTCTAATTGTTATTGACATTTTTATCCTTTTTTATTTTGTTATAAAATAATATCTCTTAAATATTTATGAATTATAGGTAAATAGTCTTTTCTACATACAAGATGAGTATCTAAATAGTTTTCTATTTCTGTTAATTTTACAGAATCTGTATAACCAAATTTTTCTATAATCTTAGGACTTAATAAACTAACTCCATACCCTGCTTTTACACAGCCTAAAATCAACTCATAATTTGGTAAAGCAACCGTCTTATAAGTTTCTTCTCTATTTTCTTTAATATATTCTTCTAAAAAAATACAGTTTGCACAAGTTTTTTTGAAAACAAAAACAGTATTTCTTGTTTGTTTTTTCAAGGGTTCAACTAATACCATCTTTTCATCAAAAATATTTAAAACTTCTAAGTTTTTATTTTTAGGATTTCCATTTACAAAAGCTATGTCTATTTTATAATCTAGCAACTTATCAATTAGATTCAAAGAACTATCTATTGTAAAGTCTAATGCCATCTCTTCAAAATCATCATTTAATTTTTCAACTAAAGGCATTAAACTACTAGTTGTAAAAGTCTGTGTTGAACCTATTTTTAATACCTCTTGATAATTAATGTTTCTCATTTGAAGAGTAGCTTCCTCAATTTTTTTGATAATATCAACAGCATAAGGATATAGTTTTTCACCTTCACTACTTAAAACCACTCCTCTGTTTGTACGATGAAATAGAGAATAGCCTAGGTTTTTTTCTAGTTGTTTGATTCGTAAAGTTACGTTAGATTGGGTGAATTCCAACTCTTTTGCAGCAGAAGAAATACTCTTTATTTTTGCAACAGTAATAAAAACCTTTAATAAATTTGTATCCAAAATATATCCTTAATTAAAATATATCAATAACTAATGTACAAGCAATAATAAAAAGTAAAATTTTTAGTATCTTTGTATAAAATTTTGCATCGATTCTTTTTTTTATCTTTATACCTAAAAACATACCAATTAAAACTACAAATATTGAAACCACAGATAATTCAAGTGTAGTAGAAGTAAAAGTTCCAAGATATATAAAAACTATTACCTGCCCTATCTTTGTAAATAAAAAACAAAGATTTGACAACTGAATAGTGTCTTTTCTAGTATATTTTAACTCCAAAGTATACATTATCATCAAAGGAGCTACAACATTTGTAAGACCTGAAAGAATACCACCAAAAATACCTAAACCATAAGTTGAAGACTTTGGATATTTTGATACAAAAGTAGCCTCGATTTTTATAAAAGATTGAATCAAATATACAAAAATTATAAACGCTAAAAGCAATTTAAAAAACTCAGAATTTGAATATACTAAGATAACCGTTCCAATAACGCTTCCTATGACCATAAGGAAGATTATAAACCAATATTTGCCTAAAGCCTCAAAAAACTTACCTTCACTTAATATACTTACAATATTTACCGCCATTGTGGGGAGAAGTAAAAAAACTATCGCAGTTTGAATATCAGTGTATAAAGCAAGTAAAGGAGTGGCAATCATACCGAATCCAAAACCAATACTACCGTGTGTAATTGAAGACCAAAAAACTATAACCGCTAAAACTAAAATAAAATCCATTTCCATATGAGAACCTTTAATATTACATATAACTATCTGTAATACCTAAAGGCATTACTAAAGATTATAGCTGAAAATATTAAAATAATAATAATTTTTTATAAGTTTATAGATTTATAGAGAGTTGATTATATTTTGAATATCTGACTTTAAAGGTTTTATTTTTATTGTGATTATTTCCCAAATCTCATCAGCATCAATCCCAAAATAATTGTGAGCTACAATATTTCTAAAGTCTTTGATTTTTTGCCATGGGATATTTGAGTATTCTATTTTGAAGTTTTCATCAAGTTTTGAAATCATTTCACCAATAATAACAAATTACATCATTGTAGCATCAAAATCTCTTTCATCATGATAAAAGGAATCTGCAGAAGTATAGTCTTTTGTATATTTTTCAATCTTTTCAATTGATTCTAAAATAGAAAGAAGAGATAACTTACTTTTAGACATATTCTACTTCTTTTAAAATTTCTTGTCGCGCAAGTGGTTTTAGATATTTTTCTCTTGCAATATCAACTTTCAGATTAAAATACTTTTCTAAAGTTTCTTTTAAAATAGTCTTTTTATCATGAATATCAGTAAGATTATTTTCAAGTTCAACTAAAATATCAATATCACTATTATTATCTGCTTCATTTCTAGCATATGAACCAAACAGTCCCAGCTTAGTAATACCAAACTTTTTTGAAAATTCATCTTTATGTTCTGATAAGTAATTGATAATGTATTGTTTAGTCACTTTAAATCCTTATAATTTATTATATCATAGTTTTATTTATCAAAATTCCAATTACCTTTTTCATCTCTATTAAAAACAATTCCATCTTTTAGTAAAATTTCAAACTTTACTAATATTTCATCAGTATTTCGTTCAGTAAACCATTTTATATCTTTTATATTACTTTCCTCAAAATTATTTTTATAAACTTTTATTTCCTCAATAAACTTTTTTTTAAGATTAATATTTATATCTTTTGAAATATAAGTAGTTCCCGCTAAAATTATTTTAAAATGTTCATAAGTATTTACATCTAATACTCCATATTGATAAAGTTTCTTTGCATAAGAATAATAAACCCCTAAACTATTTCTTGCAGCGTCTAAATCATAACCAACATCAAAAGCTTTATTTATTTGAATAATTAAATTTGTAAGTTTAAATGAAAATATTGTCATTTCATCATTAAGACTTCTTACTTCTTTTAGTATATCTTTCACATAAGTTTTTTCAAATCTTAAATCTATATCTAAAAAATTTAGATAAGTAAAAAAATTACCTTTAGTAATAAAAAATTCATCTTCACCTTTTTTAAAAACAACATGATTCTCGAAAGTTACTTTATTAGTTAGGCTTAATCTTGATTCCAATACAGATACTAAATGAGTGTTAAATTCCCTTTTATTAAAAGTTATATCTAAGTCTTGTCTTAAATAAAGAATTTGATTTTCTAAATGATTTAATTTAAATGTATCTTCATTTCTTTTTTCTTCTTTTCTTAAATAATCTAAATTTTGTTTATTTTGTTTTTCTAATTCTTTAAAGTTTCTCCACGCATAAAGAGTAAGTAAGATTGTAAGAATTGCAATTATTGCTGTTCCCCAATCAGAAGTAGATAAAGGAATAAAGGTTTCAACAAAAGATTTTTCTTTAATATTTTTTTCATTTAATTTATTAATTAATGGCTCAAAATCATTTTTTATAGTTACATTAATATCCTTATTAACTAAACTAAGTTTATCAATCTTTTCTTCCTTAACATCATGTTCAAGTTGATTAACTCTTTCTGTTAAACCAGTTATTTGGTTATGAATATCATGGCTTTCAGCAAAGATGTTTGTGGATATAAACATAATAAATAATAGTATGAAAAGTTTTTTAAGCATTTGAGTCCAATAAATAATTTTTTGTTATTGTATTATTTAAGAACTATAAAGATAATTAAATTTGATACTAGCATATATTAATAAACAAGTATTTTTTGTTGATTGAGTTTACGGAAGGTAAGTGATTGAAAGAAAAACTATTTGCAACACAAAAGATGCGTGCAAATAGTTGATTTATTTTTATAAAGCTTTAGCAGTAATTCTGTTTAATCTTTGTGCGAACGAAACAGCATCTGTAATTTCGATACCTTCAGATAATTTTGCTTGGTCTAATAAAACCCATGAAACATCAGAAATTAAATCATCATCAGATGAACCGTTTAATTTAGTAACGATTACGTGATCTGGGTTAATTTCTAAGATTGGAGCAGTTTCAGGCATTTCTTGTCCCATTGCTTTCATCATTTGTGCCATTTGAGCCATTTGTGCATCACCAGCGTCTTTAACAACACAAGATGGTGATTCAGATAATCTAGTAGTAACTCTAACGTCAGCTACGCTTTCCCCTAAAATATCTTTGATTTTTTTAGTAATGTCTTCAAATTTAGTTTCTACTTCTTTTTTCTCTTCTTCTGATTGTTCAACTTCAGGAGCTTCACAAGTAGTAATATCTTTGAATTGCCACTCTTGGTATGCTTGTAAAGCAGGAGTAATAATTTCATCAATTTCTTTATCATCTAAGATAAGAACTTCGATATTATTCTTTTTGTATGCTTCTAATAAAGGAGAGTTATTAAGAACTTTTTCATTTTCACCTACGATGTAGTAAATTGCTTTTTGTTCTGTGTCTGCTGCTTCTTTATATGCTGCTAATGAAGTCATTTTTTCAGATTTAGTAGATTTGTATCTTAATAATTCTAAAATTGTGTCTTTATTAGTGAAGTCTTGGTAAGCACCTTCTTTTAAAGCTCTGTTATATTGAGTGATGAATTTTTCATATTTTTCTTCATCTTTTGCCATTTTTTTGATTTCGTTTAAAATCTTTTTAACAGAAGCTTGTTTGATATTAGCCATAACTCTGTTTTCTTGTAAGATTTCTCTTGAAACGTTTAATGGTAAATCTTCAGAATCAATAATACCTCTTACGAATCTTAAGTAAGTTGGTAATAATTCTTTTTCAGAATCTGTAATAAATACTCTTTTAACATAAAGTTTAACACCTGGTTGGTAATCAGCTCTATACATATCCATAGGAGCAGTTTCAGGAATATAGAATAAAGTAGTATATTCATTTACACCCTCAGCTTTAGTATGAATAACAGCCATTGGATCTTGAGAATCGTGAGAAATTGATTTATAGAAATCATTATATTCGTCAGCTTTTAATTTACCCTTAGGTTGCATCCATAAAGCAGTTGCTTCATTGATTTTTTCATTTCTATCTTCGATAGTTTTTTTAGCTTCTTTACCAGCTTTTGTATCTTCTTCAGATAATTCTTCAGTTACTTCTTCTTTGTAAGAAAGATAAATTGGGTAAGCAATATGGTTAGAATATTTTCCAACGATTGTTTTGATTCTCTCTTTAGTAGCAAATTCTTCTGCTTCTTCATCTTTTAATTTGATGTAGATTACAGTTCCTGCAGATTCTTTAGTACAAGCAGATAAGTCAAACTCACCAGTTCCATCAGATGACCATTTGTAAGCTACTTCTTCACCAGCTTTTTTTGAAATTACATCAACATGAGATGCAACCATAAATACTGAATAGAAACCAACACCGAATTGTCCGATTAAGTTAGAATCTTTTTTAGCATCACCAGTCATTGCTTCAAC
>PJEL010001808.1_pt1 | contig 20608 bp, 20 predicted proteins | sample 1853271 | NCBI WGS metagenome assembly PJEL01 (sample SAMN08108733, study PRJNA415343) | Invertebrate metagenome, whole genome shotgun sequencing project. | host: Globobulimina | place: Sweden: Gullmar Fjord | collected 2015-08
GTTGTCGCCGTGGTTTTCCCTGCGATTGACCCCGGCCAACGCGCCGTGGGCGTCAACTTCGTGGGAACAACCTCGATCTGACCGTTGCCCTCCTCAGGAAACGGCTGACAAAGTGGTACCACCACCACCACCACTTCCAAAGAATACTCTGCAGTCATCGAGTATTAAACCTGCATCTTCTCTATTGCCTGCGCGTAGGGGAGGAGGTGGACAAAGGCGACTTCTTGCACAACATCAGCCACTGGCCCCTCTCAGCATGTGTGATGATGTTGAAAAAAAGATAAACAAAGGGATGAACCACCATCCAAGAGTAGGTGGTTTGGATTTTGACAGCACACCACCACCTCGGGGAGAAAAGAAACTGGCTAGAAAACTCATGAATAAAAAGAGGTTAAGAGGAACAGTGGCCACAAAGTTTCTACGCTGAGATGATTTAGAGACGTACTACAACTTACTTGCCCCTCAAATGATGAACTCACCCACCTCCGTACTTGTACATAGCCTAACCCTAACCCCCCTCTCTAACATATATATACTTACTGTCGTAAGAACTACCTTAGAATCCCCCTTAAGATGTGTTTAGGGAGGACTGCTGGCCCTATACATAACGAATAGATATTTTACAACTAGTTAAGGTAAACGTTGAGAGCAGCAGCTCAGTTGAAGTAGCTACAGCTACATAGCAGTGTATCGATACATACAAGTATATCAGTAGTACGGCATATTTAAAAATATTGGGGTTGTCTATGTTATTGCCTCATATCATATGCCCTCTACATAATCTACCGAGAATATCAGTGCGTGTCGAAGGATAAATGTAACAATAATGACGTAGCAAGAACATTCTCTGCACATATTTCTCTTTGGAGGTATACACATACCAGTAGCAGTTAATGGTTGGTACCACTGTAATACCAAAAATAATTGTTCATTGTGTCGGGGACATAGAACTAACTTCACTAAAAATAGATTTGCTTTAATTTCAAATAGACAGATGCCGCGCCCCAGGTTACATATGGCGGTGATTATTACGTTACACCTACACAAGGCAAAGCATTAAACTTGGAGCTTGAAGTGTTCCATGGTGCATTAGGAGGCAATGGCCCGCCCTCCTTCGGCTCTTCTTCGTCTCCCCTAAATGTGATTGATTGTGATGCACTTACATTTCAACCAAACCTAATAAAAGGGTGGAGTGGCACAAAATAACAAAATAACCATCAGCAGAGGCATTTAACGAGGAGCAGAGAGAATTAAACCCTAATCTGCCACTACCACGTAGGCATGGCATGCTACAGAACACATAAGATGTAACAGAGAAGTACAAAAAGATAGATAGTATAGTTCATCACTCCTTAGTTCTTCTTCGTTCGTCGTTTGCAGGTTCAGCAGTTTACTCACCAAAAAATCATGTGCGTGTGAAACTTACCTTTTAAATATATACATTATTTTCATACGTGTATTAGTTAGTACTGCTGCGGAGCAGCATGCACGTTCGCCTCACTTCTTCTAAAGCTTTCGCTTTCAATATTCTCCTCGTTGAGCTTTTGAACATAGTTAATTTGCTTCATAGCACGAGCCACATCTTTCTCTTTTGCAGACATCGAAAATGCTGACAAGAAATCGCTTTTCTATAAGTGTAACAATAGTGGTGGTGATGATTCAGTCTTCCGCCGGGTAGAAGAGTTCAAAATTCATAACATCCAAGTATAATTATACATAACTCTTCTTACTCCCTCAAAAACTGAAATAGAATCGTACTACGTACTCATCTGTAGACGTGCATGCATACCTTATCAAAGTCTTCCATCTCCCCTAAGAATTCCAAGCATTTATCCCAATCTGGGGCAGGATGTTTGCTTGATAGTATTGACGTAACACCGGCAAGGATTGGGAGGTTCCTAAACATCCTCTATGAAGGGGGCAAGGCGAGAGAGTAGTTAAGAAACGAGTAGAGAGAGAGGGGGGCCATCCGCCAAATAAGCAGGCAGTACAACACAACACGCATGTGAAAAAAAGCATTTAGCTTTATGCAAGACCGAGGAATAGGTGCGTGCGGCCTACAGTTATGGTGCCGTACCTGCTGGGGAAAAGGTCTCTCCGGGCCGAGAAAGTTGATTAGAATCTGCAAGAAACATTAGAGAATTTTACACCCAATATATGTTATAATTTTAACTTGGGGGCTGGGGAAAGGGATTATTGATGCAAAAGATGACATAACAACAATAAGTCCAGTTACAGATGAATGGGGTATTATACTTCAGTGGATGAGCCTCATTCTGCTGCATAATACTTTACACACTCACAAGCAAGGCTTTGCGATGCTGTCTTGCACGTCTAGCAGCATCAATGGCATAAGCAAATGCTATTCCATCTGCAGGTCCCACACTATAGAGGCCGGCCACGTGGCAGTACCAAGTATAGTCAGGAAAATGACAAACCACAGCTATAAACTAGCACAAATACGCATTGAAGTACGTAGTGCTGCTGCATCATAATATATTATTCTTAACCTTTCATCATCATCCAGGCCATCGAGGATATATTCAGCTGAGCCAACCCTTCCACCCACGGCGCATGCCCTGACTCCAAGTGCGGTTAGAAAATTGAGTAACAATTATTATCAATATTATAAGAGCTCTAAAGAGGTTAGGCAGGTCCCTGGATAAACATGATAAACTGGCTCGTTAGTAAGGATGCAAACGCATTGATGCCCAGCGGAGTGACCAACAGTATAAAGATGCTACAGTATTATTACATCATGGGCCGAGCATAACACACCTCAGAGCAAGGTGGTAGCATATCCTGTCTGCTTCATACCCCTTTACACGCATACGCTATGACATGTAAATATACAATAAATCAGAAAGTCAGAAAAGAGTAGTGGCATTCTTCTCGAGTCGTTGCAACACGAGGAGAAATGAAATGCATTTACCCGCAATAAGGTCCATGCCATGTCCCCCTGCCCTGCACTTGACAAGGCACTAAGCACAGCACGGTGAGATGTTTCATCTACTTCAACATTTTCCTATTCACATGTTTTGGAGGGACTCATATGTTAGAAAAACCATGATCGATCGATCAGAAAAGAGAAGAGAAGGAGAAACAGCACAACCCTTACATCATTTTCAATGGCAGCATACAAATCTAATGCAGGTTCCCATTCCCCAGCCACTGCGCACGCTCCAATTGCAGCATTGTATGATTCTATTGTTGGAGATATGCCACTATCCACCAATAACTGAAATACACTTAGAGCCTCTTGCCATCTGATGGGTTGTGTGTTAAGGGTTAGTGTGGCCCAGCATTGGAAGGTAAAGCTACTAAAATGGAACAATAAGCATAGCAATATACAGGAAGTCGTAGGCTGGGATCCAACACACCTATTTCCTGCAGCGAAGATAGTTCCAGTGAACGCTGATGACCCAGGAGACATGTTTTCATCCTCTAGCATGTCCTAGTTTTCGAGAAAGTGTGATACGTATCGCACATTAATTGAGCCACCACGGATAGCGTAAATCAAACCAAAATTTACCACCCCAGGGCTGGACGGGCGATACGGTACACATAATTGTCATCAATTATTTATCATGATTATCAATAAATGCGTTCCTCCTCCTCCTCCATACGTTCTGCCAGTTGTTTCTGAGCAAGGGCATTTTTTGACTAACCTCAAGCAGGTCAAGAGCTTCTTCGTATCGATCCTGTCCATCTGTTGCCAGTGCATTGATCACCCTATTATAGGCTTCCTGAGCAAATATGGCGTCGGGGCAAGTGAGGAAACCTACAGAAGCCCTCTTCATAAAAAAATCGAGTACTCAACGATGACATTACACGAAGATAGGACTTACCTCCAATCCAGTCCTATCTTCAGTGGACTTCAGATATGATACAGCTCCATTAATATCTCCATCCCTTAGCATACCTACAATAGTTGAAATGATGGTATTTTGTGGTGATGTCGAAGGAAAAGAGGCGGCCAGAAGTTCTCTCTTGACAGTATATTCTATTCACATGAGATCAGGGTAGAGACGTATACATGGATTAGAAGCTTGACAAAATCCACGAAGTGATGGCAGCAGCCCAATTTCATTTACCAATTTCTGCCCCTAAAACCTGGTTCCAATCTTGTCAATGCAGGAACACTAGTCACTATGGACTATGGATTTATCTGACCCCCCCCCCCCACCTCAACTGTGCAACCAAACCTTAGAGCATGAATAATTGAAAAAAACACTTTCCTCCATTATTAACGCCTTCGTACACCCACCCCTCTCTACCTTTTAGTTCCTGAATCCTAACCCCCTAAACACACATTCGTAGTGACAAAACATAGCAATTGCCACACCACGTCATGGCGAGGGCTAACTTCAATTCCATCTATTATGACCACAATGAAGGCTACATCCTTATTAACTGGAGACCCTACTACGCATGATGGATCTCACGTCCACTAACACAATTACAAAGCAATAGAGCATTCCCACTCCCAAACACCTCACTGTCCTCACCACCCCAAAATCTTAACTGCTTATTTATTCTACTGCAGTACTCCCACAGAAACAACAAAATAACAATGACGCAACGCCAATACAGTACTCACTGTCATCGAAGTTTGGCTCCTCTTTCTCGTCGTCCTCCTCTTCTTCTTCATTCAGGTTATCTCTTGCCCATAGACGTAGACTGCTCATCCTAGGTAGTGTACCACTTGAAGAAAACCACCCAATATGGCTACGTTTTATCTCCAATACGTTTGGAACTACCATTGGATAAGAGCTTACCACACTAATCCCCTGGTGAGAGAAGTGAGGCAGACAGACAGGGCCTGAACCTAAGCCTTGCAAACAACCAGTTTTCATGTGTCGTATTTGGGCTAATGAACCGAACTGTCATGTACCACAATCTCTGGAGTATTCTATAGCCTTAGGGTTGGGGTTAGGGATACGGAATTAGAGTTTTAAGGTTAGGACGTTCGGGTTTTAGGGTTTAGGGTTTAGGGTTAAGGTTAGAGTTAGGATTAGGATTTAGGGTTAGGATTAGGGTTAGGGTTATGTGTCATAAGGTGGCAGGGTGCTGGCCATAAAAGTTTACCGCCACCGGATGTATAAATGCAGGCGCAAGTGACGGTCATTTTCACTACTCTTTTCTCACGTGAATCATAGCGCATAATACCCGTAAGAAGGACGAAAAACGTAAAAAATGCCATTTATTCCACACTGTTATTCCTTGAGGGGATTGAGGTTTGGTTTTCGGCTCCCAGTATCCGTAAAAAGGAGACGACAACCGGATGGTAGCTGAAGGTTCAAGCGACGTCTCTACAAAAAAGCAAACGCGCATGGCAGTGAAGGCAGCAGTTTCGCAGAGTACCAGCTGGGCTAAGGATGAGCTTTAGCGCTTAACGTTCTTTTTTTAACCAACATAATCTCATCATTGGTCTTACTCTCAGCGCACGAAAATAACTAAACCAGCCACGACAAATCCAATTCCAATACCAGTCGCTTGCGCCAGCATAATTTGAATCGTTCCTTATCGACTGTCGTTTTCCCCATTATTTATATCTAGAGTATTGTACACGCTGTTGTTGTCTAATCTCCTACTCACCAGTTACCAACTCACTGAGGGCTACCCATTACCCTAAATCTGAAGCCCTAACCCTATACCCTGAACCATAAAACCCTAAGCTCTAAAACCCTAACCCTAACCTAACCCTAACCCTAACCCTAACCCTAACCCTAACCCTAACCCTAATCCTATAGTAATATGGGGAGCTTTCTTCCTGTACTTCCCAGGCGCCGATTTGCTCTGCTTCTTATGGTGTTGTTGGGCTTCATTGCCTTCTCAGCAGGAATGAATGGGGGAGAGCCACGGTGGATTATGTGGGTGAGTGAGTCGTTGTTGTGACGTTCTGTTTATTGTTCGTTGTGGTTGAGTTCAGTTGAGTTGTACTCTTTAAAAAAGAAAAAAAAAGTATACAATGGGGAAGACACACACACACAGAGAGAGATGTATATATCATACATTGTTGGTGTTCTGTGTGGTGATGTATCACCCTGTGATTTGTATGTGTGAGCTTGTGTGGTATTTGGGGGGGGGGTGTTATACCATCTTAAATTGCTATATTGCAGCTGGTGTATTTGTAGTAGTAATAATTCCTCTCTCAGACCGTACCTATCCTCTTCCTGGGGACATTACTCCTGGTAGATTGTGTGTTCCTTAACAACGACATGATTTTGGATCCTGATTATCAGGTACGAGAGAAATGACCGACCCTACGTGCTGCTGGTTGCCACAATGTTTGGAAGCACATCCTATCATCCTCTGCTTTGTTGAGTGCGCACTTTTCTTACTGATGTGTTTATATTTGCAGAACTGGAGAAGAAGAACAGACCCTTCTTATTGAGAGTGTAGTTTTTCGAAAAATATTTCAGTTTTTTTCTGAAAAATTGGCGGATTACTAGTGTTTCATAGTACAGATAACATGCTCCGAGCATGGTGCTGTTTGATAGCTTTTTGTGCCTCCGGTGGTGCTGGTTGCGGATGATGGGACTAAGATGCTGACAAAAGAATATTCGATGTGATGGTATCATCAACTTCCATTCCCTCACTGGGCGGAAGTCAGAGGTGATGCTAAATGTAAAGCAGTGGAAGAGGGGTTTGTAGCCCCCCCTCCCTTGGTTAGTTAGATGTTAGTAGATACTTCATCAACCAGTAAACTGTACATACATATCATGCACTTACATTCCTTCAAGATGTGCGCATATCTATCTGTCGAGTCAGCCCCCTTGTCACGAAACTTCTCGAAAAACTAAATTTTGCGTGTACCAAAACCAACAAGCTGCAAACGATAACCAGCCAGGAGCATCCCAGAGTAGTAATCCTGGGTAATGTAACCTAACCCCTTACACCTACACGGGTGTAAATACACAGCTTCCCTTGCAGAGATAGTACTCTACTACATTGATGATACATACAATTATTGACTATTACTCGAGAGAAGAACTGGCAACAGAGCGAGGTAAAATATCAGACGCAGAGTATGCAGTGCAACTCGAAATCTAAGTTGCTTGCCCGATTCATCTACTTGACCTAAAGAGAAAGGACGTTTTTCCAAAGCAGCATAGAACACATGCTCATCATTACGTGTCTATCTACTTGGACAGTTGAACTGATAAGGACAGTCATGATCATTTCCCTATCCCTCAAATCACACATGTTGCAGATTGAAGGCCCAATAGCCTCGACATGGTCTTCATTCGTGAACCATCGTGTGTAGAGAAACAGTGCAATCGGCCGGCCCCTATTGTTGCCTTGTTTTTGTGGCTCGCTAATAACTGGCCATTCTAATGGAGAGAGCTTACCTTGAACGCAATTTGGGTAAGACTGTTACGTGCGGCACAAAATGGCTTATTGTTAAAGTTTGTAGTGATGCATCGTTGGGGGGGTGCTATCGCCGTCACGCGATGATTCAATGTTGTAATTGGGACAAGCAAATTGGGTGTAACAGATACGGTTCCAGAAACATTAGAACGCTCTTTGGGTAAAACGGTTATGGTTCCAGAAACCGTTACAACGTTCCTGGAACGTTGTAACGCATGCTCGTTATTTTTCATAGATATGTAAGATAGAATAATTTAATCACTCTTCATGAATCCTAAGAAAGGATTGTAACATAGTGAATAGCACTATTTGTTTGACTACTACGCTACTTATCCTTCGGTGTAGTGGTTGGCGGTGGGAAGAGCCTCGTATTCACGATCCAGATACAATCACCGCGAGAAAGACGACTGACTACTTTTCTCAAACTACCACAGTTCATATATCCACAGCGTAAATCTACTGTGTCGGTGGCGTAAAGATGATGAAAATGAAGCAGTAACTGTCAGTCTTCTATGATGCAAAGTAATAACATTTCCTCGTCTCGGTATCACAAATATCCCACAACAAAGGTGTAGGTAGCTTCACTCTCTTCACCACTACGTCCTTCTAATCCATTTCAGACCTATCACAAGCCACCTTCCTTTGTAGCAACCTGCGGTCCATCACCATCTCTCTGTCTTTATCAAATATAAATGCCTTCATTGCCTCAGATTCTCTGGTGGACGGGCACAGCACAGGAGAGTGAAGGACCAATTTCCGTTAGCGAGTTGTTTCCACTTGTCAATGCACGATACTGCATAGTGAAGGGGAAGGAGGTAAGAGTGACCCCTTGCGACTATTTGGTATACACGTGCCATTCAGCACTTGGGAAACACTGGCCTGCGTTGAAATTGACCGCCATTAGGTACTAGCATACGCTACAATGCTGCTTCAATGGGTATACTGATGGTCTACCTTTTCTGGGCGCTTTGGCTGCTGTCAATAAGCAGCTCAATCTAGGTTGTTAATCCTGGGCCAATGTCCAAAAGCGTCTAAGTATGCGCTGTGCGGATATTCTGTAGCGCAATTCCATTCAATTCCGCACCAATACCCATGCAAAATTCTTGCGGTAGTCGTATTAGGATCACTAATACGAGAATACTCCGACCACCAACTGCCAGCCACACACGAGACTAACTAACAGCATGTAGCAGTTAATGAACCAGTTTATTCAGTGACTTTTTCTTCCTCCATGATTATGTGATGAGTAGAATCAGACCAGACCAGCAGTCGAAATCGAAGATGGGCCTCAATGGGAAATTGGGAGAGATTTACCGCAGGCAGGCAGGCTACCCCCTGCTGTGGATGTGTTACTGATTCACCAATATTTTATGGTTACATCTATATTAATGGAGGATTGTACTGATGTATATGGCATTCAGTTTTGCAGTCAGTCGGTCTACAGGAGCAAATTGAACAAAATTGGCTTGGCTTACAAATCACTCGACGAGCGTTGCTGACTGATCAATGAATGCTCTTGAAGCTTGGATGGAATTGACGACGACTTGAATTTTGGTTTTTGCATAACAAAGCGGGGCCTCTCCGCTTTCTCGATGTTTGCCGTTCAAGTTGACGGTGAAGTTGATATTTTTTTAGCGTGGCACGAGATTTTTGAAATCCAAAAAGATTCGAATCAAGAAATGTTTCGCTCCAAAAACGTCCAAAAACGTCCAAAAACGAGTCTGCAGTTGTGTAACCTTTCGTGCAGTATATGTGACGGTGGAGGTGGACGTATGGCTTTGAGAATACCTACGTCCGAGATTGTGTGAAATGTCTCGAAAATAAGAATAGTAGAACAGTATAGATAGCATCAGAGACTCATATTCCATGTTCCATCCTCGAGTGGGAAGGTGGGTTAGCATAGGCTGTTTTCTTGGCGTGCTGGCGACACATTGGCTACCCTCAACAGCAGATCCAGTAGTAGTGAGTGGTTCAACCTTTCCTGTTCAGGCACTCCATGGCGAGAAATATCCCTTCTCTATTGACCTTGATCTTGGTTGGAAAGGATTACCATCAAGTGAGTAAATGAGAGATACAGACTTCATCATTTTCGTTATTGGATGAATAAGTAGTCGCTGGAATGCACTGATCAACCACGAATAGTTTTGTTTACCTCTTATATATAGTGCTCTTCTTGTGTGGTTTGCATTACCTTGAATTTCACTGCCGCTGTGTGGGTTATTGTCATTCTTCTTCACGCCTTCGTCATTATATAACGTTGTGGTTGGGGGGGCAGAAGGGGATAGATAGATAATGGTGGTAGCAGTGTGTACGTATGTGTTCTGAAGTCAGATCTGTCTCTCCGGTAAAGTTATTGCATTTGCGTAGTGAAACATAGCAAAGAGGTGATGTTTGTCTTAATGCAGCAGCATGTTCTTTCTTCCCTTCTCAGCTGATTATGTCTACTATAGTGTGAGCGACGTTAGTGCGGGCACTACACAAGAATGGAAAAATGTCTCTGCATACAATGAAGATGGCACACTCATTGAGTCGCTCTCCGTGGATGGCGTGGCAGAGGGAACTGGAGATAGAAGTTTTCGTGTGTCTATTGTGACTGAATCTGATTTGTCAGATATTCAGTATGTTGAAGAGAAAGTATTTGTAATTCCTCCCGTTCTATCTCTTTTGCCTCCATTAATGATCATTTTCATTGCTGTTACTACAAAGAGTGTGCTTCTGTCTCTGATGGGTGAGTAGTACGGTGATGCGAACTGCCGCCTTTTTGTTGTTGTAAGGCTGTGTTTCTTGCAACCGCCCCCGCATGAAGCAGCTGCTTTATACTTAGTTTTATATTGGTGCCATCCCTCTATTTCGAATTTGATCCGTGTATTTCTTTTGCAGGGGGGGTATATGCTGCCTGCTTCATTATATACAAATACAATATATTCCAAGCTTTGTAAGTCTCCCGAGCACTGTATACTAGCGCTAGTTTCTTATGTAGTGATTTATTTTCGGGATGCATGTAGCAAGGTGTATTGTACCCAACCCCTGATCACAGTAGCTAGCTAGCTACTTCTTAAAATGGAAACCAACCCTACCTCTAAATTGACCACTGCAATGACTGATGCCTGTCTTCTGACAAACGATTGGTTGTTATATATATTCTACAGCCTGCGTTTGTGGGATGTTTTCATCATACCTACGATAGCCACAGAGGTCAGCCGTAATCTCTGCATAGAATTTACCTTACCACCTACGTATCTGCCATACTGACCATGAACTATTCCAGAATAATGTTTCAATTTATATCTTGAACTTCTTCTTGTCTGGCATGGTAGGCGTCATTCTCAAAAATGGGGGAGGGTTTGGAGCTGCAACGGCTATGAGCAAGCTTGCCAAAACGCGACGGAATACGGCATTGGCCACGTTTGGTCTGGGCCTTATGATTATGTTCCACACCTATGCCAATGCACTCATCATTGGGCAGTCAATGAGGCCGGTTACTGACGAATTTCTAATTTCAAGAGAGAAGCTGGCCTTCTTGGTGGATTCAACTTCTGCACCGATTGCATCCGTTTCCCCCATTTCGTCTTGGATCGGCTACGAGCTGTCCCTGATTGATAGTGTATTGGCTTCCCTTGTGGAACAGGGCGAAGATATTTCATGCTATGATACATCGTCCTTCGTCATATTTGTAAAAACTATTCCTATACGATACTACCCTTGGGCTGTTCTCTTCATACAGTTTATGTGTATCATCATCAAAAAGGAGTTTGGTCCTATGCTTTTTGCTGAGAGGCGTGCAATGCGTGGAGGGGGAGTTGCTCCACCAAGTGATGACCCGATACAAGGGGAAATAGATCAGAGCCTTAACCCAAGCCCAGATGCTCCTCTAAAGTGGTGGATGGCGTTCTGGCCGGTTGTCGCTGTTATAGTACTGACCGTTTTCTTTCTCTGTTATACTGGAGCACAAAATGCAAAGGCGTTAGGACTTGGACGGGATATTAAAGACTTGTTTGGTTACTCAGAATCTAATGTATCCCTTGTTTACGCGAGCTTTCTCGCCTCTATGTTGGCATTTCTTATGTCAAAACTGTGTGGATACACAAAGGATGGGAAGGTGTTTCCTACAATTTTCACTCGTTGGTTTACAAAGGAGAAAGTGAAGCCCTTCCTCCACTTTTCAGAATCACTCTGGGCATGGATTGAGGGCATGAAGGGTATTTTGAGCTCCATGGTTATCCTTGCTCTAGCTTGGGGAGTAGGTGCATCATTCCAAACTGCCAATACAGGCACTTTCATTTCGTCTGCTGCTTCAGAAAGCGTAAATCCCAAAGCATTCCCAGCTATGAGCTTCTGCATTTCTGGCATGCTCTCCGGTATCACCGGGACCAGCTGGGGTACAATGGCTGTTATGTTCCCTCTAGTTGTGCCAGCAGCCCACTTTGCTTCCCCCTGTAATAGAAAACTCTTCTATGGGACTATTGCATCTATCCTTTCTGGTGCAATTTTTGGAGACCACATTTCACCATTATCTGATACCACTATTATTACCTGTGTTGCTACGAAGTGTGACGTCTGGGCGCACGTCATGACGCAAGCCCCGTATGCATTCTTGGCAGGGGGGATTGCGGTGAGTTGTCATGTGGGACCTGATGAACCGACTTAATTTGCAAAGTTAACCATTGCGTGCTGCGTGCATAGGCACAAACGTTCTGCAGCTATGCCACACGTAGCCAGCCTAATTTACTACTATGTGCCCTGCCAATTTTCTTTTCCCCTGCGTCATTGTTTACAATGGACTCTAACTACGCATTGTTATTTATACAGATTATATTTGGAGATATTGCAACTGGATATGGGTTGTATCTAACGGCAGCTGGTCTCGTCATTGTGCTCTCTGTTTGCTGTGTAGCAGTGTAAGCCTTAACACTGGAAGAATCCATCGAACTATAATCCATGCCATTCCCCTATTCATATGCAACGTGTATCTCTACTTGCAAACAGGTACTTTGTTTGCGTTCCAGTAGATGGTGATAAGGTGGACATATTCACTCTAGCATGTAGAAAGCTGGGCCGCATGAAGGTGAGAGGGAGAGAGTGGGAAATGAATAGGGCAGCAGTTATATCACCACAGATGCCTAAGTCTGTCTACTCACAAACATATCAGGGTACAGCAACAAAAGAACACGTCGACCCAGTAGTGAAAGATAGTTCATGCGAAAGTTTAGAAATGGCTCAAACGGGTAGGTGGAATGTTGATGCCCTGTCACAGAGCGCTTTCTTCCTGCCTCACGTTTGCAGCTGTTGTATCCTTAACTAATTCACTGACTTGATTGAAAATTGGGGTGCTGTACGTTCCCTCATGAAGGACGTTCCCAATTCGTGACTGATTCTTTATTGCATATTTACTTTGTGTGTGTGTCTTGCTACAGGTACAGGTGATGGACATATTATCAAGTCTGCACATACTTTCGAATTAGATGGTTCACAGCATCCTGGTGAAGCGTTACTCCCCGCTGATTAAATTGGCTCAAGTATTGCTCCGAGGCGGAGAGAGACAATACAATACTTGTTAAATATAGTGAGAGCAATGTGCTCGGCTCCATTTATTACAACAGAATTACGACCGACTAGAATAGAATAGAAATTCTTGCATATTTTGTAATATAGTATGATTTGTAGGAAATTTTGAAATACGAGAAGACTCTTTTGGTGTTGTGGGTGTCTCTCAGTGCTGCTGTTTGTCTGCCACTGCAAAAGGAAGAGCAGCTGCTACTCCATTGGTATATTGGCGGTTTTATATCTCTTAGTACGTACGCATGTCTACAACAAGAATAGAGGATTGGTCAATGAATGAATGCAACGTTTCTATGTTGATTGATTTTTCTTCCATTGTCTCCTCGCTGGTAGTACTGGTGCCATTTTTATTACTACTGCTACATTTGCTGCTGCCCCTAGCCTGCTACTTTTACACATTGAAGAATAAACGTAAGCCACAACAACTCCTACCAACCTGTGATCCATAACCAGTAACCCGTAATATTCCTAACCCATAAATCCTACGTCGTATTTGAGATTAGATTTTTCACATGTTTGGGGTACTGGGTGATGCTGGATACTTTTGTTAGTCTCAATCGTCGTTGTTTCTGATGTCGGCGTCATTTTCAATCATAAGGTTAATGTTTGTTTTGTTGTTTTGTGCGTGCACGTAACATTTGGGTGCTGTAATCCACTGAGGCCCCTCAAAATATTTTGGGGGTGGGCAATTCGATGTGATGGTTCTACAATGAGCTGCCATTCACGTACCATAGCTAGCATTATCCATGTCACCCTTCACCCAGTAGGCACAGGCAAGGGTTCATAAATGATGCCTTTAGACGATTTCCAAGCCAAGGTAAACCATGTGTAAAAATCAGGGCATGAATTGCGCTCTCAAGCCTGTCAAACTGCAAGATAGCCCTTCTGGTAGTGGTGCCAATTCCCTTGTGTACACTGATGAGACCACCAATCGACTCAACAAGGGAGGCTAGAGTTTCCTCCGTTGACTCTTCAGGAAGTAAATCCAAAATGATCACAGGGCTGGGTGGACAAAGTGCTTCCTGGTATCTGTTTTTTGGGTGAAAATTAAATATGTCAGCAGCCACTCACAAGGTAAAGCTAAATGAGAGATGAAGAACTTCACACACACTATTGCCAAATGTCAGAACGAACCTCTTGTCTCCTGGCCCTTTTGTCTCTGAGAATCGGTAGAACCATGATGAGTCCCCTTCCATGCACATCATAAGAGCGTAGTTGCTTGAGATCTAAAATTAAAGAGAATGTAAATGAAAACCAATAGAGTGATAGATAATTACATGCGACTAACACAATCCTTTAAGATGGCCCTTACACTATCATTAACCCTAACCCTAACCACCATTCCCATGCCCACAGGGCAGTGAGTGCTACCTCGCTATCAGTGGTTGCCACTACAGAAATTTTGCTCCCTTCAAGAGGTTGACCATCAAGCCACTTCACCGCCTGCTGAGCCTGAAGACAACACACATACAGTAGTTGAATTGTTAGACAAAAAGAGAGCACCGTATTCAACAGTCAGTCCTCCACATTATTAATCCTTCAGGACCTGTGCAGCATGTTGCATTCTCACAAGCGCAGATGCACAATCATTTTGATGTGTAGTGGTGTGGATCACAACCTTTGGGGGGGGGGGGGGTTTTTTTTAAAACGGTAGTAATGAAACGACGTTAGGGAGTGGGGGGACCACATTTTCTTCTTCTATACAGCCAGGAACTCTCACCTTAAGCACATCGCCATAGCATCCAAATAACTGTGCAATGGCAGATGCCTTAACACACAAAGCATTAAAGCCTTGCACCAATAACATCGCTGTATAACCATCTTTCTATGAATGCGAGATACACAAGAGTGAGTGAGTGATGGCTAAGACATACAATGTACCACCTCCTCAATGTGCCTGCAGCATATGGACATAAATCTTTCTTTTTTCCTTGCCTGAGCCATATCATTTGCCACATCCCACGGGCGTTCAATATCCTCAGATAATGCCTCCAAGTCCTCCTCCTAGTAAACGTTAAAGGTAAACAGACATCAGAAATTGCAAAGGGCTGTAGCAGATGTTGGAGAGGACATTATTGTACACTAATCATCATCCTCATTTTCCTGCTTCCCAGTCCGCTTCTCCCTACCACTACTACTAATACAACTGACTGACACATAAACGTGCGGTCACAACATTGCAATTCTGTAGAGTTGCGATACATTTACTACCCCACTTTCATCTTAACCTGGGGTTCAACTTCCCGCCGCAGAACGTCTGCAGCTACCCTATCTTCTGTTTGTGTAGGCTTTCCACCACCCTCAATCGATAAATCCTCTTCCTCGTCCTTAGCCCCCAGATAAGGTGAATAATTCTATAGTAAGAGTGGTCGTGAGTAATGTAAACAAAACTACAAAAAAGAAAAATTAAAGCAAGAGTGGTACAACAACACCACCAACAACAACAACCTCTTCTTCTTCATCAGTAAATGACACTTTCGCTGTTGCCACAGCTAATTTATCAGTATCCGTTGCCGTCTGGCCATGCCCGGTTGCAATAACCTGTGTCATGAATGATGCACGGAGTGTAAATTGGGGATACGTAGTAGTACAAAGATTGATTCAATCGATACAGTCACGCAGAGGGACAACACAGACATCTTCTCTCGTCCAACAGTCAACAAATTCGGAGAGCTGCGGTGGGTCCAGGATACAGGGTATGCCACTGCCAACTATCGAGGGTTCACCATCCTAAGTAGTTTTGAAGAGTAGAAGAATCAAAAATGATACATCAGTAGTAGATGATGCGATGCGACGACTTAAGGGAGGGGGTGTTGTAATTATTCCATAAATATTTCACCTCATTGTCAGGCTGCTCAACATCCTTGTCACCATCATCGCTGCCATCAATCTGCTGCCACTGTTCTTCTGTCCCCACGTGAGATTGAAGCACACCTATCTCATTTGTAATTCGGGTTGATACACCTAAGTACCCCCACCAATAGAAAAAAAAAAAGAAACAAGTGAGTTAACCTATTCTAAAGGAACGATAGAATTCGAGTGTAAAAGAACATACCTTGTATCGAACTGGTGCTGTCTTGTGAGCTAATATTTTGCCATTGATGTTGTGATGGTATATTTCCCTGAATTATTAGAAATATGATGATTACGCATTGCCAGGAAGAGTGCCACAATCCAAGGCACATGACAAAGCTGCACCATTTGCACTACTGGCTAGAGATATAATACCATCCCTTGGTCTTCTATCCCCTATGGGTTACTTCTCCCCACCACAACTTCTTCTATCTCTTAACTAGAGCAGCATCTATACACTACGTAGTACCTGGGGTTGTGGTGGGATTGGTACTAGTCCCATGTTATGCATTTGTTGATGTTGTTGATGATGATACGCACTGCTCGTCACTCGAATATCACCCTATACAAGCATTTAATGCAGATAGAGTGTTGGGACAGATATATAATGGCATGGGATTCATAACAATCGCTAGGCCATTTTGCACTGAAATAACCATGAAAGCTACAACTTAGATACTGAACTGAACTGAACTGCTACGAGAGGTAGCAGCACGATACCATACTCAACTCCTACCTCGTCCTCAAGCTTAGTTATATTCATGCACCAATTTTAAGCGATTTAGGAAATAAAAAACAAAGAAGGGCTCATACTCATACCTGCCAGTTTAAATCAGAACAACCTATAGCGGGAGGAGGAAGGGGCTGAGAAGAGGGAGCGTAGTGATTCATCACTGTAGTCACGAGTCGTCGGTCACCCAGTTGATCATGTCGGAACACAACATTCAATAGTATGAGAAAGGGGATTTTATGAAAGTCAGTGTAAAACCCTTTTCAAAACCCACCAAAATGCATATAGTGTCTTCCCAGCCAGTACTACACGCACCTTGGGAAGAGTAGTACAGAGGCCCTGAGGGAGGAGGGACTGGAACTACCGCGTACTGTACGTGAGGTAAACATTGTCTCGTAGCAGGCTGCTGCTGCTGTAAGCGAGTCAGAGTATAATGGCCACCCACAGGATAGTAGGGACCTTGAGATGATGAACAAAAACACAATATCACGACCAGGAAGAAGACAGTGAAGTATTCAAGGGCCTTTCGGTTGGCCAATAGGCACATGTCATGTACAAAGTAAGCACCTTGATGTGGATGAAATCTCTGCTGGTGCTGCAAGTGTTGTTGCCGTTGCTGATGCTCGTTGATCTGTTTCTTGCCAAAATAGAAAATATCCAGGTTGTCGAAGAGAAAATAAGAACAGACAGTTCAAATTCAATGGTCATCAAATAACACCACACAGGGCAAGACATTCAAATAGGTAAATTTGCAATCAATCTCGTCACTCTAGGAAAATATAGTGGACTACTTGCATGATTAAAGCAGCAGCATCCAAGAACAAGATGAGGAGTTAAAGGTACGATTCATCATTGGTGGCATAGTACGCTGTTGGTGGCAGGACAATCATGCACAAGAACGTCATCCACACCTGGGGCTGTACTAAAGGAGGGAAGGCAGGTATAGGAGACGGAAGCAGATATGGCACTTCCTGGGGAAGGGTTAACAATTAGGAATGGAAGACTATTCACGTTTTCCTCAAAAATTGGTTTCATAATAGAAGACCGACCCGACCCACTTGTTGCTGGGGTGATGTATTTCCTTCTCCAACAAAAAGAGGAGGAGGACCTGACTGAGCTCGTTCTTGCATGTAATCCCATCCTCTCTCTGAATTGGTCTGAGGAGAGTCTGTGATGATTAGAGGAAAGTGCGGTAGCTGAGGGGCTGACTCTAAAGTAATATACGTAGGTAATGAGCAAAATGGATGATGCTGCTTTCATTGTGCATCATCCAGGTACTACTACTGAAAAAGGTACTAGCCTAGCCTCATGTTATGAATGCCAATGATGCAGTGGGCCAGCGTTGGGGGATTTAATTAGAAAAAATATGCATACAAATATTCCCAGCCCAAATTCACGAACCTTCACAGTGATTTCACTCTGATTGGAAAAACCAACCCGTATGTGATTACATCCTGGATACATGAACATTCCATCTGCCTTTGAGTGAGCCTGAATAGCCTAATTGACAAGAAAAGAAAGCAAGGGGCCAAGCAAATAGGTACAGTGAAAGAAGAAGAAACCTCAAACGGAGCAGTATCATATCATACAACACACCCCATATGAAATGCATCAGAGTTAAGGGTTTCCAAGTCGTAGTAGACACACGAACACAATTTTCATTCCATATACGCATACACATACCTCCTGCACGGATCTGAACTGGATAAGGGCCTGTTCAAAACAGCAATTCGTTCCAAGGTTTACTGTGTAGGAGTTATATGTCACAGCTATGGCAAAATCAATTCACCTGGAAGCCTGCACCCTTATCGAATGTAACCACTTTACATACTTCCCCATACCTAAATGTAGTAAACGGATTGAAAGGAGGCCCAGTTGTCAGCACGCAGAAAGGCTTGGGAAGAGTACAGTTAAAGGTGGCGGTTAAATAACAAGGGCTAAGGCGTTTCACAGCCATCTTGGGTACAGATCAATGTTCAATGTCAAATTCTGTAGAGCCCTCTTTAATAACAACAGGTAGGAAAGTAGGATAGGCATTGAGAGTTAGGCAAAGTGCTTTCACCGGGCAGCAAGCAGTAGTAGTGGTAGGCGATGATGCCGAGTTAGATATCCGGATCGAAGGATTGTAGAATTGCTATCAAGAATTAGAGGGACGGACATTTTTTTCTAACCTGGAAAATATTGTGTGAAGAGCACCAATGGTAACAGGATGAGTGATGTGCGAGACCCTCACCAGCAGTACCCGTGTCGGATTCGAGCTCCCTGGTCTCAGTGCTGCCGACTTTTGACTGTTTTGTGGCTTCTCCATTCGTTCGCCCTGTACTGTCTGTTTCCATACTGGAGCATTGCCCACAGAGGCAGCTGGGAGTACGACGTCCCTCTGTCGCTTCGTAGTCGATAACGAAGATCTTACACGGCATGCAGGAAGCTCATTACCCTCCTCTATGCTATGTCGTTTCATGGCATACAACAACCCACCTGAAGAAATTGCACGTCAATTCTCAATCCCACGTTACATCACCATAAGACACACAAACTGCGACCCCTCCCTAATCTTCTTTTTTTTAAGTTTAAATTACACAAGGAGTAAAGACCAGTAGGGCCACCATTACCATCACTACTACGACCAGTAACAACGGATAGAATGGAATAACCACCACAACACCACCACCAACATTTGAACCAACACAGTACAGCTACCAGTACCAGCACTGCCATTGCCACCCCAACCAGCGACAAGGGCAACCCCACCAACTAAAGCGCCACTTTTAATACACACACACACACACATATATAATAATAAGAGCAGAAATATCACCAGTTCCACCACCACCACGCACTGTACGACCAACCTAGAGCACCATAAGTCAAGAAGAAGCCGTTTGCAGTCACAGGGAGTTATTCGTGGACGGAAATGAGGGGTGTTGTTGAACTTCTCGGCATTGATGTAGACATTGCTATATTATTTCTACTTGATGTTGGAGTTATTACTTTCGATGTCATTGTCCTTCTGTTAGTGCTGCTTCTATCCGCTACTCGTGGTGTTTCACTTAGGCTTAGGCTTAGGGAGTGTTAGGGTTATGGTCTTAGGGTTAGGTTTTAGGTTTTAGGTTTTAGGGTTGGGGTTGTGGAGTTAGAGTTGTGGAGTTGTTAGGGTTATGGGGTTAGGGTTAGGGGTCGCCCGGGACTGTTTCTCACTGTGGTTTTCTCCATATCATGAATAACACCTCAAGTGGTGTACATACAGACAAGAGGGTGGTAATTTTCCTACTCTACTCAAGCACATGGTTCAACTAGATCTCTAGATCCTTCCTCTGCCGGGCAAACAACACTCCTTCAAGCGCAATATCAGACATCGCCGAGTTGAAGTCATCCTTTCTGCAATTGATAAACGAGATGTCGGCTTCCACTCGACTTGTGGTGAGCATTACCGAAGATAAACCGGAGCAAAAGAGACGCAAAGAAGAGAAACGTTCACCTCCCACCGGGGCCCACACCTTGTTGAACGACCCACTACTTGCCTTTTCCAACGCAGCCTTGAGGCGGGGCTCGTGGGCCACAGCTTTAGCCAATAGCTGCTGCTGATTGGTGATCTCGTCCAACATCTGTTCGTCGAAACTATGAAGAATGAGAGGTTTGTGTTTTCTAACAACATGGACAAAATCGACTGCGGGTATCTGAACCAACTTCAAGGGTGTGTAGGCCGGCACTGCCTCAAATTCTTGATCGTAGTAGTTCCTCTCACCCTTAATTCGCATTATCCCGTTGAGAGCATAGAGATACAGAACAGATACTGTTTGCAGTACTGCATTTTTCTCTCCTTGACTGAGACTTTCGAACACTTCCAATGCAGAAACACCCATCGACAGGACGTATTCCTTCAACTTAACCACAGTGATAGTGTAGGGACCCATCCTGATTCCACTGTCCATGACAGTGGCAGCATCATCCAAGCTTGTGATCCAATCATCAACTGTAGCTCCACATTTCGATACGAGATCGTCGGCCAACCTGTTCAAGTTGTCCATCTGTTGCGACACGTGTCCATCACTCTTCTGCAGAGCATTGAAAGTGATCATGATCGTCGACAAG
>PJEL010001809.1_pt1 | contig 20594 bp, 15 predicted proteins | sample 1853271 | NCBI WGS metagenome assembly PJEL01 (sample SAMN08108733, study PRJNA415343) | Invertebrate metagenome, whole genome shotgun sequencing project. | host: Globobulimina | place: Sweden: Gullmar Fjord | collected 2015-08
CGAACATGGGTGATGCTCCCGCTGAATTTAGATGTCCACTGTGCAAAAGTAATATGGTATATAAGCTCTCTAAGAATGGTAAATTTATGAGTTGCGCAAAGTTCCCTGACTGTAGTGGTGCTCGTAAGGTAAACGGCGCCGAGATAGAGCCACCGCGTGAAATTGGAGAAAAGTGCCCAAAATGTAAAGATGGACAACTTACAGAACGCGAAGGCAAGTTTGGTAGATTTATCTCATGTAATAATTATCCTAAGTGTAAATATATAAAACAAGATAACTCATTAAATAGTACAGGCGTGAAGTGTACTGAGTGCCCTTCAAGTACCTCAGGGCAAGTTGGTGAGATGATAGAGCGTCACGGACGCTTTGGAGTATTCTATAGTTGCTCCAATTACCCAGACTGTAAAAATATTACAAAATCAAAACCAACAGGAAATCTATGTAAAATGTGCGGAAAACTAATGATGGATGGGACAAAAACAATCCCAGAGAGATGCAGTGATAAAAGTTGTCCCAACCATAATCCGCACAAACTATAAATCCAAATAGTAGCACGCAACCTGCGTTATAGTAGCACGCAAATTGATTCGCAGTAATATGCAAAACAGTTTGTTCAAAAATATTGTCAAGCTATCACACTTCTAGTATGATAAGTCACATGAGCGATATTAAAGAAATAATAAAATTAATGGACTCACCTACCAAAAAGGAGATTGTGTTTATTACAAAGGCATACGACTTTGCTAAAGATGCTCACAGTGGTCAAAAGAGACATTCTGGTAAACCTTACTTTACACACCCATTTGAAGTTGCAAAAAATTTAGCAAATATAGGAATGGCTCCAAATATGGTCGCCGCTGCCTTACTACACGACACTGTAGAAGATCTTGGCACACCACCGGAAAAAATTCAAGAGGAATTTAATGCAGATGTGCGAATGCTTGTAGAAGGTGTAACAAAGCTCAGCACTGTGCGTTACAGAGGCATGAAGAGGCACACAGAGAGCTTGCGTAAACTCTTTGCTGCTACATCTGAGGATGTGCGTGTAATGATTATTAAGTTGTTGGATAGATTGCATAATGCGCAAACTCTAGAGTATGTAAAAGAGTCAAAGCAACAACGCATAGCACTTGAAACAATAGAGATCTATGCACCGATTGCAGACAGGCTCGGTATGGGTATTATAAAACGCGAACTTGAAGATGCAGTGTTCCCTTTCGCTTATCCTGAAGATTATAAAGATACAAAAGAAAAGTTCAAAGAAGCCGGTGGAGAAGATTTGAAAAAATTAGACAAAATACACAAATCAATAAAAAAGAAGTTGGCAGAATATGGTATAAAAAATTTCAGAACTGATACTCGTGTTAAAGGTCTTTATAGTTTCTTTAAAAAATTACAACGCAAAGATGGAGATGTAAGTAAAATAAAAGATGTATGGGCGCTTAGGATAATATTGCCGACTGTTGCAGATTGTTATACTGTCCTTGGAATAATACATGCAGAATGGAAGCCTATGCCGGGGCGAATAAAAGATTATATCGCATTTGAAAAACCAAACGGTTACCAGAGTATACATACAACTATACACACAGGAGATGCTGACCTGCTAGAGGTACAAATACGAACAGAAGATATGCACAAAGAGGCTCAATATGGTATTGCCTCACATATTTCGTATAAGGAGATGATCGCTGGTAGTAAAACTGCCCAAAAAACAAATACTGCAGGAATGGACTGGGTAAAGCAGTTTATACCTTATAAGTTACTCTTCCACAGTGAGGATAATGATGAAACTGGAAAAGAATCTAAAAAAGATAAGCCTGCAACATACACTAAGGATGGCACGCCAAAGTGGATAAAACATATGGTAGATATAAAGCAGAAAGAAGACAATCCAGATGAATTTCTTGAGAATATGAAAAGTGACTTCTTTTCGTATCGTATATTTGTTTTTACGCCGAGAGGAGATGTTATAGATTTGCCCACAGATTCTACTGTTATAGACTTTGCCTATGCAATTCACTCAAATATTGGAAATCATATATCTGGGGCAAAAATAAATGGCAAACTCAGCTCATTAGATTCAATACTAAAAAATGGAGATATAGTAGAGATACTGACTAGCAAACAAGCAAAACCAAATCGTAAATGGCTAGACTACGCCAAGACTACAATGGCAAAACGCCTAATACGAACATATATATCTAAAAACAGTAACTTAAAAAAGTAGATCTATTGAACAAAGTTGATGTGTTGTCTCTTATCTCAAATGACCTGTGAGCCTTTGTGTGCAGATGTCTTATGTTGGTAAGAACTGAAATTCTGAATACAGATTATCATTTTGTACCAACTTTTTAATAATCTATTTACTCACTTATACTAGCACATAACATTCGCAACGCACACAATATTCTCATCAAATATTTACTACAGACCTATTCATTAAGTAACTGGTACAGGTACTAGTTTTAAACTAAATTAAATGCTAAAATTCAAAAATGAAACCAGAAAAAGTAAATCTTGAGGAAATGCCACAAGCAGTACACGAGGAAGAAATCATCGCTCTGCTGAGTAGATACACGAAAAGAATGAGTGATGATGGAAGCGAGATAAATGATGATGCTCATGCTAAAGAAATGGAATCAATCCACGCTAATTTATCTCGTTGTCCAATTTTTCCAATATATGTTAAATATAAGGATGGTAAAATTCTTACTTTAAATATGTTACAAAATAGTGTTGAGACTGCCGTTGATATTATAGACAATTATATAAAAAATGAGCTAGATACAAAAAAAAAATTTGATAGGCATGATATTGAGTCGTTAAATAAAACTAAAAAGATACTTATGGGGAGAATTCACCAGATAAGAAGTTGTGTGAACTCTTATGTACAGTCGATAGGAACATTTCACAATTTAAAAACGCTTAGATGCCATGAAGGAAGAGATTTTAATAAACAATTTGAAAATGCAGATTTAGCGCGTCGTCGTAAACATAATTCACTAATAGAATCTTTACAGGTTTTTCGTAAAGCTCTAAACCAAGTACGTAATTTAAGTAATGAAATAGATGTCAGTCAAAATAAGTTAATAATGTTTTCAGAAAAAGTATTAGATAATAGGGACTTAATACGTGACTGGGCTATTGCTGCTTACTTTCATGAACAACTCCAGAGTATAAGAGACAAAATGGAATCAAGATAGCTAAAAAATAAAGTGTAAAGTTATAGAAAATTAGAAAAAGTAAAGCAGAAAGTAAGTAAATTATAGTAAAAATAGTTTATTATGTTCAGACCTCTTAATTTGGTATCTGCATAATGTTTATATCAAGCTCTCACACGCCAAACCGTCTTTATCTCTATCTAAATCATGTAAATCAATTACCAACGACAATAACTATGTAGACAGTACTAGTAATTGTTTAATCAAATGTTATTAATGCTGTGTGAATATTTTCATGCGGTTAGTATAGCCTGACCTAAACCCTCAAGTGCAACAATCACAAAGCCACCTACTTTGGCTGTTTAAGTTTGTGCAGATGTCTTATGTTGGTAAGAACTTCAATTCTTGATACAGATTATCATTTTGTACCAACTTTTTAATCATCCTGCCACCTCTCTACACAAGCACGCAACACCCACAACGCATGCGATGTTCTCGTTATTAGTTTTGATATATAAATCAGGTTTATTAATCCAACTGATGGACCAAAAGATCAACCAGCTCAATCTATTCATAAGATGTGGAATGTCATCTATACAATCATTTTCTAAAATCTTCAAAATATACCCATGACCAGTTTCAGGGTGTAGGTTTGTTAATAACTCGTCCGAATTAGAAAGAAGTTTTGCTATATTTTCATACTTAATTGGGTAATCTCTTACTAGTTTTTGTGAGTCCATCATGTGTTTGGTTTGTATGAGCAAGCCTGTTTGATCTCAAAATACATATATTTTCAATTGTCTCTTTATGTTCATCTAAAATTACTTTTGCTTTCTGTGCTCGTATTGAATCTTTTTGTTTGTCCAACAGATAATATACTGAGAGTACCTTACCAGATTTTGAGTGTGATGAGTTTTCATAAACCTTAGCAAGTAACATCAGCCACTCATTCTGCAAGCTATCTAATGTTGCTCGCCAAAAGAAATGATTTGTAGCGTAAATGCTATTGTACTTTTCATTTTGTAACGCCTTCCATACATAAAATACGTAGTGAGCCTGTTTTAATAACTCATGTAATACGTTTGTTTCCTTTTCGTGCTCTGTCAAGTCACTCATACTACAGTTTGATGTTTTTAAACCTCTGACTTTTAAACAACTTGCCTTTAATATTATGATTGCGAATCTCTAATTCTTCTAGTTCTTTAACAAATTTTTTACTAAACACTAAGTTCTTGGTTTTTAGATTTACACCATAGAATAAATCCATTAATCCAAGTGCTATATTGCCGGCTGTCCATAAATCACCCATAATTAAATATGCATCTTCGCCATCGAAAAAGTCATACCTGTATTGTCCATTAGTAAAGGCAAAATTCTGCATTGCATATATGATATTAGCATGTGCTGGTAAATTATTGATTGTGCCCTTCATATTTAAGATAAAATTACTTTTATCTAAATAATTTTCTTCAAGCCATTTGTAAACTTTTGAACGTAATTTTTTTGGCACATCTACATAACCGTCACAATTTTTCTTTACAAAAGAATTTAACTCAGTATTCTCAAGTGCAAAAGCCGCTAAAGCTCCAGCCTCTAAAACTTGCCTAAGATTAAGTAATCCTTGTACACGATGCTGTCTAAAAAAAGAAATTACTGCTAATAAGTGAAACTTTTTAACTTGATTCATAAAAATCATAAATATATTTGCGTCTGCTCCTGCACTATCTATGCAAGTATTTAACAAACGATGAAATCCCATTACATTATTCAAATCATCCTCATATTTATCAACAGCATCAGAAGCTAATAAATGTTCTTTTTCTAAAATGTCCTTTAATGTATTCATAAGCGGAGTGCAGGAATTGCACCCGCACGTGCTGTCAAGCACGACATGCATTTCAGTACCAAACTACTACATCACAGAAATGAACAAAGAGTACTAACTCTCCGTGTTGACAGTTTCCGCCAATCCTGTAATAAGATCTATTCTCATAGTTATCTCTACTGTTATGGTTATATTGATTAATAAAATCAACCCCATGACTGCAATAGCATTGATACTAAACGCAAACGCCACATTAGTATACTATAACAAACCTACGCACAAATAAAATATCCTAGCTAATCACGTCCCAAAATAGAATCAATATCATCTGACTCAAACCCATCTCTGTAGCTCGCTCTCCCAAATCGTAAGCTACCTCCGTCACTTCATTTACAAATTCTTTATCATCAATGTTATATAGTTCTATTATATTAAAAGTAACTCAATACCACACTCATCTAACATCCAGAAATTCAAATAATTGCTTATGTGCGATATGTTTTGCTCCTTAGTTAACTCATTACCTTCATAGTGATTTGCAGGGTCACCAGAATCATATTGGTCTAGGTAGTGCTTTTCTACAGTCATGTTTATTTTAATCTACTTCGAGATGCTTCTTTACCATTTTGATAAGTTGTGTAAACTGTCTGAAATCATTAAATTTGAAATTGATAAAGTTATCTACAATCATACCCTTTTTTCTTTTGCTACCTGCCTTATCTTTATATACACTAGGTGAGCTAACGCCATGTTCATCAGCATCCATTATATTAATAATGAGTAGATTTTTATTATTACGCAATACCTCTAAAGCATTGGTAATATGTGACTCATCTTCGAAATATCTGATTAGCAGAACATATTTTCCTTCTGTGAGGTTACACCAAACAGAAGTCTCATAAGTAGATGGTGTGACCACACCCAAAAACCCTGGCAAAGTATTGAATGTCTCCTTAGTATTAAAGTTACCTGAATCTACCTGGAAGTTACCCTGTATTCCATCCTGACTACCAAGCTCTAGGACATTCTTAAGAATATTATTTATGATGTCAAAGTATTTTTGTGTGATATTCTTTATTTGCTCATCTATTGCTTTTTTCGCATCTTTAGTAGATTCAGTCGTAACAGTAACTCTTGTTATAGGAACCTTCATCTTATCATACAGTGGTTTAAACTCTTTGTAAGTGGAGTATGCACTAATCTTTGAATACTCCTCTCCGTCATAACCTTCGACTATTTTTTTATGATTAGTGAACTCCTCGTCTTCATATACCGCAGGCAAGTCATCGAGTACATTAGCTATATCTACTAACTTATCAAATGCAACCTGAAAGTCTTTATCACTTTCTAAGACAGGAACTTTGAAATTCCTTTTATATCTACCAGTCCACTGGTATTCAATAACCGTCTCATTTTCAGAGCCATCCCCGCCAGGAATAGGGCGGTCGATATTATTTTCTGTAAGAATACCAATCTTAGTAAGGAAAGTAACAAGATCTTCTTCAACATAAGTTATAACATAGTCCTTACAAATAAAGTTCTTATTAAAGTGCCTATTTAAGAAATCAAATACTGAGGTCTGTAAATCTGAATTATCTTTCCAAGACTTCTTCAGTTTTTTAAAATTTCTTACTATAAAGAACCTTTCTACATACTCAAATAATGTCGCCACTTTTGAATACATAGTATCCTCTTTTTTCAAGTCATCTATATCAATAAATATTTTATTGTTCTCCTCAAAATCAATAATATCTGCAATCAAACGCTTTAGGTCAAAGAAGTCATTACCTGAACGAAATAGCAGGTAATTTATAAATTCATCCTTCAGCTCTTCTTTTATGTTTGAATCAAATTTACATATAGTCAATAGATATTGCTTGAGTTCATCAGTTTTTGGCAAAGGAAGATAAAGTGTATGGGTAAAAAATGTTGGGAATATACCTTTTTCAGAGTCTTTTCTGTCCACCATTGTTAATTTGAACGCTTCGTGGTCGGCTATAAAAATAAAATGAGCGAATGAGCGTGTAAATAGATTTTTATACTCCTTTATGTAACCTAATGTCTCGTTAATTTCACCTAATTTATCTAGTTCATCAATGATAAAAACTATTCTGTCGCCCTTATTTTTCTTCAACCATTCTTCAAACTTTATTTCTAGATATGATGTTGTGTTTTCAATTGCCAGTTTTTTCCTTGTAAAAACCCTTTGAAACATACCTGAACTTTTTACCCATTCTAATGAAAGAAATAACACCCCAAAACCTAGAATTACAAATGTATAACGTAACCACACGATGTCCTGAACCGCACCAAAAACAGCAGCGACCACACCTGCAAGACGAATTATGGTTTGTCTATTTAAATTCCATTTTGCGTAGAAATTTATCTGGCTAGATTCTTCTTCTAAGACATCATCTTCTTCATACTCTTCGTATTTACCTATTGACTTTTTGTACAAATCTTCCAACTCGCCATCTTTACAGTACTTACCAGATAAATATATAGTTCGAATCAATGAGACTAAAACCTCTCTTTTGATATCTGTATCTAAATTATTGGTGATGGCATGTCCAATGTTTACAAAAATCGGCTTAACTTTATTCGCTAATTCATCAATTGTTTTGTGTACAAAAGATGTTTTACCGACACCACGAACACTTGATATTAAGATTGTACTTGAGTCATTATCTACCAATGCATGTTTAAGAAAACTTATCTCGTGTTTACGACCAACAAAAAAACCTGGACTACTATCACCTTGAATGAATTGTTCAGACCAATTTTCTTTTACATAAACCTTTGTCATTAGTAACATTCTACACTTAAAGTGTTAATGTTCAAGAAATTAATTCAACATGAAACCAAAGTTAATGATATTGACATAATATAAACTGCTTATGGCTGATACATCACATTATGTATATTCTGTACTAAGCCTTGTGTGTCATAATCTCCAAGATTTAACCATGTTGGTATGCCGAGTACACACAAACCACTCTCTGTCTTTGAGAGAGCGATGCCACCAGAGTTGCCACTATCTATTTTTGCTGAAACAAAGTAGTTAACAAAAGGCAATCCATTAAAAATTGTAGTATCATCAAACCCGCTAATGATTCCATTACTAATTATCCTAAACGACCTTAAACCATTTATCCCTCCAATATTAACGCTTTTCTCACCGAATGCAGGAAATCCTATAGCTACCACACTAGAACCACTTGGCATCTTCGTTGGGCAAAAAGATAAATTAGATATTTTATAATTCAAATCCTCTTTATAATAACACCACCCGTCATCAGCTAAATATCTATTGGTAGTACATGTCTTTTTGTCTCCAACTGCATAATAACTTGAAGGTTCTTCATCATATTCAGTAATCTTACCAACTTTTAATAGAGCAACGTCAGTAAAGTCATTCCAGTTTCTTATGTTTGAGATATCAAGATAATAAGTCCCTCTATCAGCATCTGTGCTATCTTTTATGCTAGCAACACAGTTCTGTAGCCCAACAGTATCACCAACAACATGCTTATTCGTTAATATATGTAAATCACTCGAGTCTGGGAGCCTCCATAATGTCCCACTGCCTTGTGACCTCTCATCAGGATAGTTGCAAGTAACCATAACTGAACCACTTAGATATTGATCAATTTCAGACGCTGATATTACAATATCTCCGACTTCTGTATTATCATTATCTTCAAGTATTCTCTGCTCAAGTGAGTTTTGCTTATCTTTCGATACAATATCTTGCATTTTCAACTTCTCAATCTCTAACTGTGCATCCTCTATGGCTCTTTGCTGTGATTCTATGAGTTCTTGTAGCTCTTTTTCTTTCTCAAGTTCTGCTTTCTCATCAGCAATCTTTTGTTGTTCTTGGGCAGCAATTTTTTCTTTTCTTATTTCACTGTATTGTGTAACTCCGAAGTAGCTACTTCCGAGAATGAGTAGCCCAAAAACAATAGGTACTAAAATTGATATTTGAATATATCCTTTCTTATTGTTCATGTCTCGTTTTAAATAATAAAAGCCCACTACCAGTAAGACCGAAGCCCCTATGGAAGTTTCCCTCCATAACGCGTTCAACGCCCTGATAATGGGTTCTCAATGTTGAACGCGTTTATGCACCGTACTCCATGCAAAACAGGAAGGTTAGGCACTATCTCTTTCAAGATATGCAATTATTCAATTGTAAACCAATAATAACATAGAATCGTAGTATCTAACACTCTTTGTATCGTTATGTTAGTATCTTGTTAATGAGCAAGAAAGTTAGCAAAGAGAATCCAGTTTGTAGTAAAGCAACCATTAATAAATTGGTTCATGCTTTTTCTGAATATCTTGATTACTACGATGCATTAGAAATTTTCGAGGATTTTGGATTGTTGGTAAAATACATGCCGAAAGATAAAACGGGTGGTGAGCAAAAAAGAGTCCAAGCAAATGAACTCATACAACAAGTTTTTCAACAATTAAATGAGAATAAAGAGTTAGAAGTGATTGGAAGTTTTGGAGAATTTGGTCTATCTAGATTGATAGAGCAGATGCTCGGAACTATAAAAAGAAGCGTGAATTCAGAGTTTGCTAAAAGTGATTTAGAGAATCTGGTTAAGAAAGTCCGAAGCATACTTGCTTACGACAATGTAGGATTTAAGGACGGTCATAGAAAATATTGGATCCTTGCACCTGCTGATACTGTGAACATTGAAAATGCTTTTGATGATTTACCAGATGATCCTGAAGTTTCTAACGGGATTAGATTGACTGGTGTTAAACATCTTGACACAGTAAATACTGCCGACCAAAGAATCGTAATTAAAATTGCCTTAAAGCAAGAAGGACGAACTGTGGAGAAATATCTTGTGAGGATAAATGATAGCGATGTATTTGAGATGAAAAAATGCCCACAAAATGATTTGATATATGAAATTGCACAAAACGATAATGTGGATTATGAAGAGTCCAAATACAAAGCATTTAATTTTAATAGGGAAACCGCGATACAAAAACGCCTTATAAAACTGTTTGGAAATACTAGACAAATACTATCAAAAAATAATGCTCTAATGTTTGTAGCAGAGGGAATTACAATTAAGAAAGTTCTACCACAAACGATAAAGGCATGTACAAGTTAAGTACAACTGTGTACAACTATTTTTAAATAGAAATCCACTTGTAAACAAAGTGGATTTCTTATGTGCTTCTTTTGTCCTTTAGTTTGGCTTAACCGAAGTTAACCAACTATTGTTATGAAATGTTATCAGACCAGCAAATTAAAGATTTCCAAAAGTTATACGTCAAACACTTTGGCGAGGAGATTTCTCGTGGGCGAGTACTTGAGGAAGGAATTAAATTACTGAGGTTTGTGGCACTTATTAATAATATTCATAAAAAGTAATTATGGAAAATTTAAATACAAATTTAGACTATGCACTGTACTACGCAGAGAAACTAGGATTCTCTGTAATACCAATTAAAGCAAAAAGCAAAAAACCAAATATAAGTGGCTGGCTGAAATATCAAAAAGAGAAACCTTCCAGTGAAGTAATAAAAAATTGGTGGAAATACAACCCTGAATGTGGTATCGGAATAATATGTGGTTCAATATCTGGTATAGTTGTTGTTGATATAGATAATCATGAAGTGTTTAAGAAAACTGGAACTAACTTACCACCAACAAGCACTGTTCAGACAAGTAAAGGTCATCACTACTACTATTCAATACCAAAAGGCGTTGTCATTAAATCATGTAAATTAGCTCATAAAAATGTCCCATACGGTGATTTCAAATCCGAGGGTGGTTATGTAGTTGTTCCACCATCAATACATGAGACAGGGACACAGTATAAATGGTTGATAAATTTAAATGAGATTGCATCACTTCCTGGGAAATTTAGTAAGACAACAGATAAACAAGAGAATGCACCTAAACTATACAAAAATCTTCTCGGTACAGAAAAGATAGCTGAAGGTAGCAGAAATGATAGCCTTACAAGCTTGTGTGGCAAGCTCATGGACTCCATTTCACCAAATGAATGGGATAATACTGTATGGCCACTTTTAGTAGCACAGAACGAGAAACACTGTAAATTACCATTGCCAGAATCAGAGCTCAGAAGCATATTCAACAGTATTGCTAAAATTAATAAAAATAATGATGCACAAGATAAAAAAACAAAGAAATTGAGTCATGCAGATTTAGCAGTAAAATTTGTTATGGAAACTTTAAACATAGAACCTTTCCATGATAATAAAGATGGATTATTTGTGCGAGTTAAAATTAATGACCATTACGAAAACTGGAATTGTGATAGTCAGGAACTGAAAAATTGGATTTCTAAAGAATTTTACGACTCGTTTAAAAGTGTACTTCGACCAGATGTCATGAGAAGTATCGTTGAAATGCTAAAAGGAAAGGCTAAATTTGAAGGTAAGATGTATAAATTAAGAAATCGCTTTTATTATGAAAATGAAGTCCTCTTTTACGATTTAGTATCTAAAAATTGGGACGCTGTGCAAATAGATAAAGATGGCTGGAAAATTATAAAAGATGTACCACCCTTATTTAAAAGATTTACTCATCAACAAGAACAGGTTATACCAAAGGCTGGGGGTAATATCAATGATATATTTAAATTTGTAAACATACAAAAAGATGAACAAAAGGTTCTTTTTCTAGTATTTATGATTTCTGCATTCATCCCCGACTTTCCTCATCCAATGCCATATTTTTATGGTGCCCATGGTTCTGCTAAGTCTACTGTATGTAGAAATTTAAGAAAAATTATAGACCCATCAGTGATGTGGCTTGGTAGTTTTCCCAAAAACGAAGTAGAGCTTGTACAGATATTTGACCACCATGCAATTTATTTTTTTGATAATATGTCTTTTATTAAAGATTATCAATCTGATATTTTATGCAAAGTAATAACTGGTGGTTCATTTAGCAAGAGAAAATTATATAGCGACAGCGACGACGTTATCTTCACTTTTAAAAAAACTATTGGCATGAATGGTATTAGCATGGTACTTATACGACCAGACATTCTTGAAAGAAGTCTCTTGTTTCCATTAACAAGATTTAAAGATTCCGAACGTAAGGAAGAAGGTAAAATAGATAAAGAATTTGAAGATGCTATGCCCTATATTCTAGGCTCTATCTTTAAGACTATTTCTAAAGCTATTGAATATAAAAAAGATATAAAACTTAATAACCCACCTAGGATGGCAGACTTTGCTATTTGGGGTGTTGCGATAGCAAAAGCTCTCGGTTATAAGAATGATGAATTTATAAATGCCTATATGGCAAATATAGAAGACCAAAATAAAGAGGTACTTTATGAAGATCCTGTTGCCAGTGCAATCACATCAATGTTTTATAAAATGTACAGAAAACATACAAGACCCTTAGAATGGACTGGTACTGCAAATATATTATTGCATGAGCTAAAAGAACATGCGCTTGACGAGAAAATATTACCTAGAAGTGCTAGTGCATTAAGTAAAAAAATAAATGCAATAGAAATACCCTTAAAAGAGGCTGGTATAACAGTAGAGAGAAAAATTATGAGTAGTATGCGCCAAATTAAACTTTCTCAAAATATAGAAGTTGCTGTTGTTGTCGCAAAAGAGCAAGGATATATAGAAAGTGAGATCAAAACATCTGTCCCAGTTAATGAGCCATCTAGAAATAAGAATTATGAAAATTAAGAAAATTTAGTGAAATGACAGATAAGTGTTATACACAAAGTTTAATTCGCGATATAATATACAAAATGGGCAAATAAAGCCAATTAATTTTATCTGACAAACAGTTAAATAACAGTAAGAAAACTTAAAAATATACGCATGAATTATGAATATAAACACTGACCAAAACATAAAATATATCCTCTACGCTCGGAAATCAACTGAGTCTGAAGATAAACAAGCATCATCTATTGAGGACCAAGTTAACGAAATGAAGTGTACTGCTAAACGCCTTGGTATTAAGATTGTTGATACTATTACTGAATCGAAATCTGCAAAAAAACCTGGTCGAAAAAGTTTTAACAAAATGCTAGAAAAGATTCATGCAGGTAAAGCAGACGGTATTTTATGTTGGAAACTTAACAGACTAGCTCGTAATCCAGTAGACGGTGGCCAAATTAGCTGGATGTTACAACAAGGTCACATCAAGCACATACAAACTTACAGTAGTGATTATAAGCCAACAGATAATGTCCTGATGATGCAGGTTGAGTTTGGGATGGCAAATCAGTATGTTAATGACTTGTCTGTGGATGTCCGACGTGGCATGCGTACTAAAGCACAACGCGGTTGGTACCCAATAGCTCATCTCGCACTTGGTTATAAACACAACCAAGATGACGATACGAAAAAGATTACAGAAATTGTACCGGATAAACATTTTGATGCAGTGCGAGCCCTTTGGGATTTAATGCTAACTGGTGAATATTCAGTATCAGATATTATGCGTACTGGTGCAGGTAAAGGACTTAAGAATAAAAGGACTGGCAAGAATTATTCTAGGGCTTCATATTATTTTATTCTTTCCAATGAATTTTATGCCGGTTACTATTATTGGTACGATGAGAATCGTAAAAAGATAAGAATGAAAGGAAAGCATAAGACAATGGTTACAGAAGCCGAATTTAATAAAGTTCAGTCATTACTTGGTAAAAAAGGTAGGCCGACAAGAGTAAATAAATGCGACTTCCCTTTTCGTGGTCCGTTGTATTGCGGTGAATGCCCTTGTTCAGTTACCGCTGAACATAAACTACAAGCAATTTGTACAAAATGTAAATTTAAATTCTCAATGAAGAGAAGGACTGATTGCCCTAAATGCAATACTGATATATCAGAGATGACTAGTCCGACTATTGTAGATAAAACATATTACAGATGCACAAAAAAGAAAGGTCTATGTTCTCAGATGAGCATTACCGAGCATGAACTAGAAGAACAAATAGAAGCAGAGTTAGAAAAGATTCATATTCCTCATGACTTTTATAAGTGGGCAGTTAATGCACTTAAAGATTTGCATGCAAAAGAAACAGATACTAATGTCAATGAATCTGTTCGACTTAAAAAATTAGAGACTGAAGTATTGCAGCGTATTGATAACTTGGTAACCATGCGGGCTAATAATGAAATTGATGCAGAACAAATGAAGAAGGCACGAGATAAAGCTGATGAAGAACTTGAGAATTTAAGAAGAGAAATACGAATTATGCACGAACATGCAATTGATTGGTTAGATATTGCGAATCAATATTTAACTTTTGCAGAAAAAGCACCCAAAAAATTTAAGAATGCGAGTAATGAGAGAAAAAGAGCAATACTTGGAACACTTGGTTCGAACCTAGTTTTGAAAGACAGAAAACTCATAATTACAACCACAAAACCACTTTTTGCTATACAAAAGCTTCATAACAAAGCAAACGAGCAAATTTTAAAGTTAGAACCTAAAAAGAGCCTTGCAAAACAAAGCTCTTTTGAGTGTTTGGATCCTAAGAGTCCAGTCCTGTGCGCCGAGTAGGATTCGAACCTACGTAGGATAAATCCGCGAGGTTTACAGCCTCGTGCAATTGACCACTCTGCCACCGACGCATCCGCTACAAGTTTACCAGATTACACAATACCTGCAACTTTTCGTTTTTTTACAGATTTCAATTGTATTGGAGATCTTTTTAATTTGCCTTTCGTTTTTGTATCTTGTGCTCTCTTTGTGGTAAAGATAAACTTGTCGTTTTTTACATCCACACCAACAATACCACCATACATCAGATCGTTGTTTATTATCATGTTTGCTATTGGTGTAAGTATTTCATTTTGTATTGTGCGTTTTAGCGGGCGTGCTCCATATTTTGGATTATAACCAATATTTGCAAGATGATTAATAGTAGAAGCGGATACATTGAGCTTTATTAACTTCTCTTCTAATCGCTCTATAACTATATCCAATTGCAGTTTTACAATCTTCTTTATGTTGTCTGCACTTAAAATGTCAAACAATACTATCTCGTCTAACCTGTTTAAAAATTCAGGTTTAAAAAAGTCTCTAAGAGATTTCATAACTTTTTCTTTAACTTGTGAGTACTGCGCTTTATCAGACCTCTCAGAAGCAAATCCAAACTCAGACATTTTGTCTATATACTCTGCGCCAAGGTTACTTGTCATAACAATTATTGAATTTTTAAAGTTTACCTTCCTGCCTTTTGCGTCTGTTAAATGCCCGTTATCTAATACCTGCAAAAGTATATTAAATACCTCTGGGTGAGCCTTCTCTATCTCATCAAACAGTATCACAGAGTAGGGTCTATGGCGCACTTTCTCAGTTATTGACCCGCCTTCCTCATGTCCAACATATCCAGGAGGAGAGCCAACCATCTTAGATACAGAATGTTTCTCCATAAACTCAGACATATCTACTCGTATAAGTGCTTCCTCATCATCAAATATAAATTCTGCTAGAGCTTTAGTAAGTTCCGTCTTACCAACGCCTGTTGGCCCTAAGAAAAGGAATGAGCCAATAGGACGAGCCGGATCTGCAATACCAGTACGAGAGCGTTTAATTGCATTAGAAATTTTCTCTACAGCAATACTTTGTCCTATTATTCGCTCACTCAGTACATTCTCCATACGAGAGAGTTTGCGTGCTTCCTCTTCAAGCATTCTGCTTACAGGTACACCAGTCCATCTACTTACCACATCTGCTATATCTTCCTCGGTAACTTCCTCTTTAAGAATTCTCCTTGTGTTTTGTACCTTTTTTAACTGTTTGATTTTTGTCTTAAGTTTATTCTCCATAGCTGGTATTTGACCGTGCTTTATTGTAGCAGCCTTGGTAATATCTGCTAATGCCTCTGCAGACTCAGCCTCTAAACGAAGATCCTCAAGCTCGCTTTTGCATTTTTTAATAGATGTAAGAATTTTCTTCTCATTTTGCCATTTTACCTCAAGCTCTGATGTCTTCTCACGAAGGTCTGCTATCTCTTTATTTATTGTTTTTATACGACTCTTAGTAGACTTCTTGGCTGTACCATTGCTTTGTATACTATCGTCTACTTCTTTATTAAGTGCTTCAAGCTCTATTTCTAACCGTACAACCCTGCGGTCTGCATCTTGTAATTCCGCAGGTTTATTTTCTAAAGATATGCGTAAAGCTGATGCTGCCTCGTCTATTAAATCAACTGCTTTATCTGGCAGGTATCTGTCGGTAACATAACGACTTGACAAAGTTACAGAAGAAACTATAGCATCATCTACCACACGCACACCATGGAATAGCTCGTACTTTTCTTTAAGTCCGCGCATAATTGCTATCGCATCTTCAATATTCGGCTCTAGCACATGCACAGGCTGAAAACGCCTAGTAAGCGCCGGATCACGCTCTACATGACGCTGATATTCATTTAGTGTTGTAGCTCCTATTACACGTATCTCACCACGAGCAAGGGCAGGTTTTAACATATTGGATGCATCCATAGAGCCCTCAGCAGACCCAGCGCCTATTATAGTATGTATCTCATCAATAAAGAGTACTATATTACCTTCTGAGCGTTCAACTTCTTTCATTATTGCTTTTAGTCGCTCCTCAAACTCCCCTCTGAATTTAGTCCCAGCAATCAGTAGCCCAAGATCTAGCGAAACAATATTTTTATCTTTAAGAGATTCAGGCACATCTCCACTCGCAATTTTATTTGCTAGCCCTTCGGCAATGGCTGTTTTACCAACGCCTGCCTCACCGATAAGTATTGGGTTGTTCTTTGTTCTCCTTGAGAGTATTTGTATAACGCGACTTATCTCTGGCTCGCGACCTATAACTGGATCTAGCTTATTATCTTTTGCAAGTTGTGTAAGACTCCTTGTAAAACGCGCAATCGCTCTATTTTGCTTCGTTGGTGCGACATCTTTAATTTTGCCTTCTTTTATGTCTGTGTAGATTCTGGCAACAGCTTCCCTACTAATCTCAAATCTATTTATTACATCACGCGCCTCACCGGGTGCATCTAATATTGCAAGGAATAGATGTTCAGTAGATATTATCTTTTCGTTAAAGCTCGCGGCTATCTGCATTGCAGATGTTTGCATAATATCTGAAAGTTCTTTAGTAAGATAAATTTGCATTGATGGTGCCATGGTTGCACCTACATTCTCACCATCTAAGCTATCAAATACCAACTCTGAAAAGTGTATAGTGTCTATTTCTAATTTTTCTAATATAGAAATTACTAGACTCTCATCTTGCAACAATAGTGCGGCAAGTAAATGCAGTGGATTTACATGTGTCTGTCCACGCTCTATAGCTATCTGATGTGCCCTATGCACCGCCTCCTTTGCTTTGGTTGTAAAGTTTTTAAATGGCATTTTAGAAATATTTATAAACGAAGTAAATTAATGGTTTTTAAATCCCGTACCAGCTTTACTAATCAATACGAAGTTAATAAATTTTAGCATGTATCAATTTGCAATAACAGCTATAAAAATTATATGTAAAGTTTGATACTGGGACAACTTCATTTTGTAGCTACAGTATTACAAATTGTAGCCACACTGTCAACTAGTTAGAGACACCATCTGTAGTTGCCGTTGCGGTTGCGGTTGCGGTTTGTTGTTCAAGAGGAGTAGATTGAGCTACATCTTGATCTTCTTCAACTTTTTCTGGTGAATTTAATGTTGACAGTATCTTACGAGCCGGCACAAACCAGCCACCCCCAACATCTCTACTTGTTGCTGTACTAATGCCAACCACATTACCATCTATGTTTATAAGTACTGAGCCAGGTAATATAGATTCCGCTTCAAAATTAGTTGCAAACGCATCTTCACTAAGCTCAGATATAAGTCCAGTGTCTACATACAGACTTTGTGAGCCGGAAAGCAACACTACTGAAGAGCCTGCCTTTATGTCGCCGGTAGAGATACTGGCTGGTCTTGGCACAGTGTTTGAATCTGTAAGCTCTAGCAAAGCTATATCATATACTTCATTACTGTTTATTATTGTGGCAGTATACTCGGCACTCATAGCTTTTATAATGTATTCTGTATCTTGCTCAATAATTGACATATCAGTCGCGATAATACCTCCAGCAGATATTACGATGCCAAGCCCAAGCAATTCTGCATCTTCTGCGCCAGAATATATACGGACAATACTTGGAGTATTAAGTTCTACAGCATTTGCAATTAGGTCTGCTTCTGAAACTATTATAGTCTTTTCTTGCGTTACGATTTTGGTTTGTATCTCTGGCGGTGTAACTTTCTCTATTGTACGCTCTACTGTCTTTTGTATAACTCTTGTAACATCAGCCGGCGCCTGTTCAAGTAGAGAAACTGTAACGATGCCAGTTGCAATAGAAGTAACAAAGCTCACAAGTAGTGTCAGCAATACAATTTGTGATTTGTTAAGTTCTTCTAACTCCATACTCATATAATACTATATTTATATTTATATTCAATCTATATTTTGTAAAAACAGCAAGGCTTATTGTTAATAAACAATATCATCTCCATTGATTGGGCACAGAACAGAGCCGGCATAAAATAGTGTGTTACTCTGCGTCCGCGTTGATCAAACTCTATTTCATAACCCGCATTTTAAGCGCAGTACTTATTTTTGTACCACTACCACAGATTACTACAACATAGTTAGACACTGGCAACGACACAATAAAACCAAAGAACTCCTTGGAATGAGTAACATCGCCCGAACCCTTAACTAAAATATTTTTCATTGGTTTTACTCCAAGATTTAGTGTAATTAGGTAATTAATACCACATCTCTTTCTATAAATCTATATACGAAGTATTAAGTTTGTCTATTATTGCGAAACTGCCAACTGTCTAAGTGGTTATATATAAAAAATCTCTGTACTATCTGCCTTACGACATAGGCACCCACAATCGTACTTCACCAAATCCCACGTGGGATTTGGTGAAGTATTTAATTGATGTTATTATTTTGGCATGAAAAGAAAAAGAAAGCGATGCAAAACTTGTCATCAGATAAAGAAAGAAAAACCCGAAAAGAAAAAGAGTATTTGGCATTCCGATGTTGAAGAAAAGATTAATAAAATTGCCAAACAAATAGGTGACGGGATATATGAGACTGGAGATAATGTGCGTACCCTGCCAATTTCAGAATACAGTGGTAAAGAGTTTACTTTCATCTTTCTAACACTCATTGCTGTAGGTGCTGTGATGGGTGCCTTTATTATTGCTCCTAATATTGGAATTATTTTTAAAATATTCGGTGCAAAATCTAGAAAAGATCAAGAACGTATTCGCCAAGCAATTCGTAGATACAAAAGACGCGGACTTATACAACTAAAGAACGGCAAAATTATGGTTACTGCAGATGGTAATAGGTTGTTAAGTACATACCAAGCTCGTAACTTATTCTTTAAAAAACCACAAAAATGGGACGGTAAGTGGAGAATGGTAATGTTTGATATACCTGGCAAATATGAAAATGAACGTAAAATTGTAAGAGAACAATTAAAAGAGTTTGGCTTTCGTACATATCAAGATTCTGTTTTCGTATCTCCATACGAATGTGAGAAAATAATCAAAACTTTAAAAAATCACTTAGCACTAGATGGATACATGCGATATGTAACTGTACAAAGCTTTGACCAAGAAGAAAAGTTTAAGAAACTTTTTAAACTCCAGTAGCTGTGAATTAATAGACTATTTTGCGTACTTCACCAAATCCCACGTGGGATTTGGTGAAGTATTTAATATCAAAAAATTACTATATTTTTGCTAATCGCGAAACTGCTAAAATAATACCAACTGAAGCTAGCATTACTGCCATAGCAGTACCACCATGGCTTATAAATGGTAGCGGTAGTCCGGAGAGTGGTGCTAACCCCAGCATAGCAGAAATATTCAGTATTGCTTGAGACACAATAAGGAACGACAGCCCAATAACAACTAGCACACCAAACTGATCAGGAGCACAAGAAGCAATACGAAAACTCCTTTGAGCAAACAATAAAAACATAAGCACAACAAATGATGCTCCGACCAAACCAAACTCCTCACCTATTATCGCAAAGATAGAATCACTAGTAGGTTTTGGTAAATAATTAAACTTCTGCACACTTTGACCAAGGCCTCGCCCAAATACCCCGCCAGATCCAACTCCAAGTAGGGATTGTTTTATTTGATATCCTGTAGTTTGTTGCGCATCCCATGGATGCATAAATGTCATTAGTCTATCAAGTATATACGGTCTAGTAAACGCTAATACGGCCACGCTAAGTAAGCCAATTACTATAAGTATTGATATATCCCGCCAACGAGCACCAGCGGTAAAGAACATCACCATAATTGTTATAGCTATTACTACAACAGTACCAGTGTCTGGTTGCAAAAGTAGTGGTGTACTAGATACAACTATAATTGTAATTATCATAGCAAGCCCACGAAATCCGCCTCTTAATCTTTTATAAATTGAAGAAAGATAATATGCAGTAAATATAATAGTAGCAACCTTTAGCAACTCTCCCGGCTGGAAAGATATGCCCTCAATGTAGAGCCACCGCATTGCTCCTCCAGAGCTATAACCGAGTCCTGGTACAAAAACTAAAAATGTA
>PJEL010001810.1_pt1 | contig 20586 bp, 11 predicted proteins | sample 1853271 | NCBI WGS metagenome assembly PJEL01 (sample SAMN08108733, study PRJNA415343) | Invertebrate metagenome, whole genome shotgun sequencing project. | host: Globobulimina | place: Sweden: Gullmar Fjord | collected 2015-08
CGTGATGGCTTCTGAAATATTGGTGAAGTTACGCACGTCGGCAAATAAAACTGTCAGCTCTTTGCTTTGACCATCCAAGGTGATCTGCTCAGGTTGCTTGGCCATTTCTTTGACCAGCTCAGGGGGGACATATTGACCGAATAAGCGGGTAATAGCGCGTTTATGGCGGCTTTCAATAAAGAAGCCCCATGACATATGAAAAATAAAAAAACTAATAATTAAAAGAATAGGCGTCGCTAATGGGAACATTAGGCCACGCTGCCAAAGGCTAAAATTAATTATTAAAGAAATAATAATTAACAGGAGAGAAAGAAGCAGTGTTTTTGATGGTGATAAAAAGTGTGGAATAATTAATAGCAATAACCCTAGGGTTAAATAACCAATCGACTGTACGGCTATTAAATAAGCCGGCTGCTGTGGAATGTTTTGGTCAAGAATACCGGCGATGATATTGGCATGGACTTCAACTCCCGGCATGCTTTCGTCAACAGGGGTTGATCGTAAATCTAACAAGCCTGGGGCTGAGGTGCCGAGCAAAATTATTTTATCTTTTAAATCTGCTTTTAATATTCTTTTATTGAGTACGTCAGTAATTGAAATATAGGGGAAGCTACCCTCTGGACCACGGAAAGGAATTTGTACGGCACCACCTTCATCAGTTGCAATTACGCGATGTCCTAATTGAATACTGGTTATCGCGAGGAAATCACCTTGCTGTACCATTTGAATATCTAACTCAGGATTGTCTAATGCTTGTTGCGCTACCGATAGCGCTAATGAAGGATAGAGCTGACCATCATAAGACTGGAAGAGGGGAACACGACGAAACTTACCATCACGATCAACAAGGGGGTTATCGAAAAACCCGCTACGTGGACTGGCTGTGCTAAATGAATTTAGATTGGCGGTATAACCTATTGGTTTAGGAATACTCAATGCCTTATTCGTTGACTCATCAAGTTGATTAATGGCTGGTGGTAATTGATTGAGTTTGGAATCAACCGCTTGGTTAAAAAATATTCCCAAGGTTATCGCTCTATTTTTTATCGCTTGGCTAAAAGTTTCATCTTGCAGGGCTTCAAAGGCTAAATCCAGTTTTGCTTGTGGGGACACATCATCGCGGCTTTTAAATTCTTTTTCTAAACTAATAAAATGGCTGCCTGAGGGTTCGGCAAATACTAAATCAAAACCTAATACATTAATGTCATAGTGATCAAATAGCGTATTGACGAGGTCTGCTAAGTGATGACGATTCCATGGCCATTGACCGTATTGAGTTAAACTCTTTTCATCGATGTCGACAATGACAATGCGATCGTCTATCCCCCCTTTTAATGTCGAGGTTAAGCGTAAATCGGCGGCATTACCTTCTAAGCTGGTTAATAACGGAATATTAACTAATCCTGTTCCTTGTAAAAAGAACAGAGTAATTATCAGGCTGCCACATAGCCATTTAAACGATTTTTTAAGTCCTCGAGCCAGTGTCATAAAGGATCTCGTTTCAGCAATTAATAACCACGACGAGGGCGCTTATAACCCTGAATGGCCGAGATAGGAGACTCACGGCCTACGATGGCTTCAATAAGCGCAAGCTCTTCATCGGTATGATTAAATACGGGTGCAGGAATAATTAACTGCCCTTGCTGAGGATCTTTCAAAATAAAACGCGGAGAATCGTGGTGGGTGGTAGTGACAATCTCAGATTGGCTAGGCTCGATACTTGATTGAATTTTAGTACTGCCATAACACGTACAGAGATAGCTTTTATCGCTATCAGACTCTGCATAAACCCCAGTTCCACGTATACCGATGGTGGCGGTGGATGTGCGCAAGTTGTGCGTTTCTCCTTCGTCACGCTTGCCAAAAACTGAAAGTAACTTGCCGGTTATCAGGTGTAAACCCGCCTCCAAGGCATTAGCCCCTTCGAGCTGCATGTGACTATTTTCTCGTAAGATATGGGCATCCTTACCGACGCGGAAAATAATAAAACTATTACTGCCCGTTTCGATGAGTGAGTCCGCTTTTATAACCGTAGACATCTTGGCACGTTGGCCATCAACCATAACCTCGCCTTGCAGTTCAAAGATGGATTCATCACTGCCTAGCTCTTTAGGTACATCACCAAAGACTTGGGCCATAGGACTGATTAAGCCAAAGCGGGCAATCGCAATGGCGAGCCCAGAGCGATAAACACTGTTAAGAAATAAGCGACGAGTCTGATTATTCATTAGTTAGCTCAATAGAGTAGATTAATAAAACTTTAGACCTAGTGGGGTAGAAATATCCAGTTGATATGCAAAAACGTTCTTTAAAATTATCAGCCTTAATCATTGCTTCAAAAAAACAGGGTATACACTTAATTAAAGGTATTGTTTGAAGGTTGAGAGTTAGTGCTGTCTTATATAACGTGTTCGCAATCGCAAATACTTCGTTCTATCGTAGGCTTTATTTGTCTGCTGAGTGCATCAAATTTGTGGTCGGCGACAACTTACTCTGGCACAAATGGTGTGCAAAGTAAGTTACTGCTGCAAAACTCTGTTTCTGCATGTAGTGGCTGTCATTTTAATGGTGCGGTCGACCCTGATTTTACCAGTAGTTATACGGCTTTTTCTTCTTACGCAACGACTTATCATGCTGGGAACAAGTTAAACGCTGTGCAGCGTATGATGGACAGAACTAATTTAGCAACGGATGATATTTCATTCATGCCTCAAGGCGGGGGGAGTCAAATTAGTTCAGCGGAAAAGGCGTTATTATCCGCTTGGAAAAGCAACTTGGCCGTTGATGTTGATAACCCTACGACAATAACGCTAGCAACGATTTCAGGCAAAGGCAAAAATGCTCAGGCTACTAGTGATTCAGCTTTTTTTACTGTCTATGCCAATGTCGATGATAGCGGCATTGATGCGACAAGCTATACATTTCAATATGGTTTAAGCCAAACCCCCAGTTTTGAATCCTCTGCTCAGGTTGTTGCTGGTAGCGGAGGTGGTACGGGGACGACGCAAATCTCCCAACTATTAACTTCTCTAGAGTGTGGCCAGACATATCATTATCGAGTTAAGGCTTCTAATACGTCTTATAGCATTACTGTGGGGGGGTGGCAGGAAGAAGATACCCCAGCCTGCAATACTGCCCCTATCATTCAAAATACTCCGCTGAGCCCAAGTGATGGTTCCGAAGATGTTCTTTTTCAATTCGATGTCGATGCTAACGATAGCGAAGCGGATGATATTACTTATGGTTTGGTGAACGAACCCGACGGCATGACGATTAATAGCAGTGGTTTGGTCAGCTGGACACCCCTTGAGGGGATAACGACTTCAGGTTTGGTCACGGTAACGGCTGCGGATGATGGTGATGATGGCGTGAGTGCGGATACCGCAACATTTTCAATCAGCGTAACGTCAATCAACGATGCGCCTCAAATTACGTCCATTGCGACTACCTCGGCTATTGAGGGCAATCAATACAGTTACCAAGTGGATGTGAATGATCCCGATAATAGTGGTACTGCGCTGGCCTACTCTGTGGCTCCCATGACAGGGGACATGAGTATTAGCTCTTCAGGGCTGTTAACTTGGATACCGGGGAATGGAATTACCACGTCTGGATTCATCACAGTAACGGTTGCAGATGGCGGAGAAAATTCTGCCGCTGCAGCGACGCAAGAATTTGAGATCTTAGTGGTTGGGGTGAATACGGCGCCAAGTATTACCAGTGTCGCGCCGACGGCTGCGAGTGAAGATATCTTATATGAGTATGCGGTTGAGGTCGTAGATTTAGATGATGCTAATAACGGCACTGATTTAAATTTTAGCTTATCTAACTCCCCTTCAGGCATGACCATTTCAAACCAAGGTCTGATTCAATGGACACCTTTAGAAGGGCAAGGTAATGCAAATACCATTACAGTAACCGTGAGTGATGGTGGCGAGAATGGAACCCAGCCCAGTCGTGAAACATTTTCGATTATTGTGACCAGCATTAATGATGCACCGCAATTAAGCAGCCCTGGTGCGCAGGCAATAACGGAGTTGGAAAGCTTAGCGATTAACTTTGCTGATTTATACACAGATCCAGATGATGATAACGATGGCAGTGAATTAACTTGGCAATTAATTTCAGCTCCCTTTGGCATGGCATTATCATCACTAGGGAATTTATCCTGGACCTCAACTGAAGAATCTGCAGGAGACTATAGTATTCAGTTATCACTTTCTGATGGCGGAGAAAATAGCGCTGCGGCTGCAACGATTAATTTTCCGTTAACAGTTAATTTACTCGATGGTGATAACGATTTAATTGCTGATTATGTGGATAACTGCCCTGATCTAGCCAATAATGATCAAGCAAATTTTGATAATGATAACCTAGGTGATGTTTGTGATCTTGACGATGATGACGATACCTTACCGGATGCGGTTGAATTGGCTAATGGACTCGATCCTTTTAATGGTGATGATGCCGTCTTAGATGCAGATGCCGATGGTGATAGTAATGCCACCGAATATCAGCAATGTTTAGTATTAGCCAATGAAGAAAGTGAGTTGTGCGGACAAATTTTATTAGACTCCGTCGCACCTGAAATAACCACGAACGGAGAGCAGATTGTCGTGAGTTCCGGTTATTTAACTGAGGTTGAATTAACCGCAGAAGCTTTTGATGTTAAAGATGGCGAAAGCCTAGTGGCTGCCGATACGTTAGGGCCCTTCCGCCCTGGAAAGCATATTGTGATTTGGCAAGCTCAAGATATCGCGGGAAATGTAGCCCAGGTAGAGCAAGTTGTGAAAGTGATTCCTTTGATTAAGTTTATGGGGTCACAGCAGTACTCTGTTGAAGAGACTGCAGAAGTTAAAATCCCTGTGAGTCTTTCCGGTAGTGCAGCAGATTACCCCGTAGTCATAGATTATCTTCTTTCTGGCAGTGCAAGTAATAGTGAACATGACTTAATACCAGGGCAGATTCAAATTGAGTCTGGCTTAACAGGAGAAATTGTATTCAATTGGATAGGCTCTAATGCTGAGGTATCTAATTTAGAAAGTATCGATAAAAATATAATCATAGAATTGAGTGCTAGTAATGAATCTGCCTTCTTGGCGGATAATTTAACTTATCAAGTCGATTTCTTAGCAGGTAATGTGATTCCTAGTGCCGAGTTATTCTTGACTCAACGTAGCGAACAGCGAGTCGTTATTTATCAGAATCAAGGCGCGTTTTTTATTAGTGCAAAGGTTGCGGATAAAAATAATGATGAGTTAACCATTAAATGGCTGACGGAGCATGAGCAGCTAATATTGCCTGAGAATCTCGTCAATAATGAACTTCGTCAGATTCCAATTAACCCAGCTAACTTGCCGCTTGGGTTTTATAACTTGGGCTTAGCAGTCTCTGATGCCGAAAGCTCTTTTATGAGCAATCTATCTTTTAGAGTAGAAGCACAAGCGCCGCTACTCAATACAGGCAGTGATAGTGATAATGATGGTATTAGTGATGATGTCGAAGGGTTACTCGACAGTGATGGCGACGGTATTCAAGATTATCTCGATCCGATTGATGATGCGCAATACATGCATAAGAATATATTGGCGAATGATCTTTTTGAAACCTCTAATCAGTTATTAGAAACGGAACCCGGCTTGATTATTAAGGCAGGACAGTGGGCCATTGAGCAAGGACAGGCTGGCGTAGGACTAGCCGCGGATGACTTGGCGAATATAGAAAATGATAATAGCGCCAAAAACATTATCGGAGAGGTTTTCGATTTTGAGATTCACGGTATTAGTCTAAATGCTTCTAGCATTAAACTGGTTATTCCTTTAGCTGCAGGAATTCCGTTAAATGCAGAATATTGGAAATACGATGGTAGCCGTTGGTCGGAATTTGAGGTCCACGGAGAGGATTATATTGCAACGGCCTTTAAGCAAGCGGGTCGCTGCCCTAGTGCTGATAGTGATCGTTATACGTTAGGTTTAATCCCCTTCTCGCAATGTTTACTCTTATCTATAACCGATGGTGGTAATAATGATACCGATGGAGCGGTTAATGGTGTTGTCACAGACCCAGGTGCGATTGTGATGGACTCCCTATTGGCGGTGAATGAAAACAAAACATTAATCAAACCGACTTCCAGCCCAGGAGCGGGTTATTTTTCTATCATTTTCATGATTCTATTATTGAGTTTGGCAAGTTTTAGAGCGCAAGCAGAATTTAACTTTCAGACACTTTTTCAATTAGGTTTTGGCAGTGACGATAATGTTTCACGAGCACAACATAGCGAAGATATTATCTATGATAACTTTGCTCGCCTTGATGGTCATTTAATCTTTGATTACGAACTCAGTTTTAATAAAAGTATATCTGTTGAACTACAAGCGGCTCACCAGGCTTATCAACATACTGAGCTATTAAGTAAAAATGAAGTCTCCGCTCGGTTAATCTACCGCTGGCAAAATAGCTTTCACTATAATTCTCCTTGGTATCAATTATTCAGTGATATCAGCCATTGGGACATAGGAGAGCAGCAACGAGACAGTACTATCTATACTCAACAAGCCATGGTCAGTGCTCGATTAACGACAAAGATCAGTGGTTCGTTAGGCGCGGAGTATCAATCTCGTGATAGCGAGAGTCGTGTATTTGATTTGAAGCAGAGCCGAATCTTTGCTCACCTAGATTATACCTGGTCTGATTCTCTATCTTTTTATTCTGGCTATAGCTATATACAAGGAGATACCGTTTCTACCGTACAGGGAGCGTATTGCAATGGTTTGATCGCAACGTCGGTATACCCAATATTAACCGTATCGAAAGAAGTCGAATGGGATCAGATATTTAATGATGCCTATTGTGGTCAATGGATCAGTTATCGCTTAGAAGCGGTGACGCAAACTCTGGTATTGGGTGGAAACTATGGCTTCGATCATTCAAGTTCGCTGGATCTATCTTGGTTCTATGCCGATGTCGATGCTAAGGGCGATAACTACTACCAACGCCAAATCATTCAGCTGAATTATTTAAAGGCTTTTTAATATGCTATTCCGAGTCTTTGCTTCAATCCTGATTTGTATGGGTCTTATCGCTTGTGAAGAGCGTGGCGAATTATCTGAGCGAACATTTGTATTACCCGAAGATGTTGCTAATAGTTATTTAACGTTATTGAATCCACAGCAAGCATTATCTTCCGATCTTTATCGTATGGTTATAGTCCCACAATCGCCTTTATCGCCAGAGCAACAGGGAAGTTATGTGATCTCATTAACTGATTTAGGCAGTGAAAGTCTTACATCAAGTTATCAAGGGCAGTGGGATGAAAACAGTGAACTAGATTGGCTGAATAATACATTAAACCAGCATGAGTTAGATTTAACCGAGAATCTGGATTTATCAATTCAGGTTCAGTGTAGTCTTCCTTGTCAACTCAATCTCGTTAAAGGTGATTATCTTTATCAGCAGAAAGTAAGTGATGATACTTTCTTAATCGAGTATTCAATTGATAATAATCAAATAAACTCCGCGCAATATGCAGAGCAATATTATCTCGCCGTAGACCCTAATGATGAGCGTACAACCTTAACGGATTGGAAATCAAAAAATGGCTTTGATCAAGGCTATGATGTTCACGTTATATTCCGTGATAGTAAAGACCTAGGTTATGGCCGAGATATGTACGCCCGTAAAAATGAAGATGGCAGCCTCGCATTTTTTGTTAATAACTTCGTGGTTGTTACGGGCAAAGGGAATCCCGCCAATTATGGTCCCTTGAATTTATTTGCGGCAACTGATCAAAATTTTGATTATCACCTTGGCTCCAATGCCATCGAATTCAGCCCTATTAATCCGGATGATCCTGATTCGGATAAAGTACTTAAATTTTTTACCTTTACTGCTAAAGATGAGCAGCTTGTTCAACATCGCTTAATTGCCGCTGACTTGGATGGGCGCGGTACTAAGTATATGCCGTCAATTTGCTTAGCCTGCCACGGTGGAAATTTATTACCTCTTAATACTGATAATAGCTTTAATCATTTGTCGTTAATATCTGCCAAATTAAATCAATTGGAGGTGAATAGCTTTGAATTTAAAGCTTCTGGAATTTATACCCGTGCAGAGCAAGAAGCCGGGATTAAATTGATTAATCAGTGGGTAAGGGACAGTTATGCTGAAATGGGCGCCCGCGATGCAACTCAAGTTGGGAATTGGGATAGCCGCTTTGTCGAAGAGGTCGCTAATGGTCGTTATGGTGGTGAAACGTTTGATTTGGCAAGCTATCAAGAGGATGCCGTGCCAGAAGGCTGGCAGCAAACAGACTATCGCCCAGAAGGGGTAGAGAGTTTGTATCTGCAAGTTATTGAACCTCATTGCATAAGCTGTCACTCATTAAGAGGCTATGCCGCAGGAGATGATGATTTAGTTGAGCCCGTAATCATTAATGGCGAAAATATTAAACTGGGTAATGCGATTAACTTTTCAAGTTATGAAAAATTTATCAGTTACTCAGATATTATTATTGATTATGTCTACCGCCGGGGTGTTATGCCGCTTTCATTACGTAATGCGGAACTTTTTTGGCAACCCCCATATTCCGCGCCTGCACTTTTAGCTAATTTTTTGCCTGGGTTTGATGTGCTTAATAGTGATGGTGAAATTCAGCCCCCTGGATTACCGGTTGCACGATTAGAATTGCAACGATTAGCCAATTTCCCTGTGCGTTTAAATGGGGAGGCCAGTTATTTTGCGCAGACGTTTCAATGGACAATTATTTCAGGGCCGGTAGGACATGATGGCAGTCTTGAGAATGCGGATCAAAAAATTGCAGAGCTCACCGGATCAATGAATGGCGAGTATGTGATTGGCTTACAAGTGGCAAATAGTCGAGGTAGTCATTCGACTGAAATGAACGTCATTATTGATAATACCAGAGAGCCTGCGACGGCCTTAAATTTTGTTGATGATATTAAACCGCTTTTGCAAACTCAATTATTTAATCTACGCACCTGTCAAAGTTGTCATAACCCTGTGGTCGGTGTTGAAGGCATACCGGTTCATTATGATGATACTAATGATCAGCTCTATGCGGATGTCAGGGCGAGAGTTAACTTAAAAGCGCCGATGGATTCGCTACTCTTACATAAGCCAACGCGTCACCAACATGGTGGTGGAAAGCGCTTTGATTTAGGGACCAGTCTAGGTGAGGAAAGCTACAATACGATTTTACAGTGGATTATTTCCGGAGCACCTTGCGGTAATGATCCCTTGTTCTGTCTATAGCAGGGTTACTGCCTAAGTTTTAGCACCATGATTAGTCGTAATAATGAAACAAACTGTTGAGCATTGATCTAAAGCAGTAAGTTCTAGGTTTGATCGTTATTTTTTAAGCGCTATCCCCCATGAATAGGGCATCTTACAAGATTGATACAATCTCAGACAAGACTGTTCTATTTTTAGTGGGTAATCACTGAATGATGTGAATCTTATACTTTTTCAAACTGTTTGAGAGTATAACCATGAACGCATCCTTGACCCCTCGCTATCTCATTTTCTTTATCATGCTGGTTTTAACCAGTGCTTTTAGTATTAAAGTGATTCAATACGATCAAGCTTATTTATACGGTGAGAACCAATTGATGGAGCATGTTCAGATACTGATACTTTTGATTGTCGGCATTGTATTCTGGCTAAACTCAGGTATTAAAAACTGGAGTATGGTGAAATCATCATCAAAAAGTTTAAGCCTGCTAGCGTATTTAGGGGCGGCTTTAAGTTTCAGTTTCATTTTAAGAGAAATGAGCATTAAACAATCACATATCGATTGGTTAATCTTTTTTGTCGATGGCCAAGGTTTCAAAATTATTATGGCTATGGTGTGGTTGCCATTGTTATATAAAGCGTATCAGCATAAAAAAGAATACATCCATATTGTCAAAACGGCGTTTCTTTCTCCGACTTCGATATTCTTTGCCATTGCGGCGAGCTTGTTATTAGCAGGAGCTTTGTTTGATAAAGAAATCATTGTGGTTGAGTACTTCCGTTTTTATGAAGAAGTTCTTGAAATGAATGGTTATGGTTTTATGTTGCTGGCTGCAATGTCGTTCCGCAGAGATATGGTATTAGCGGTCTGTCATTGTCAGAAACAAGCGCTGCAAGATTTAACTGCTGAAGCTTTATCCGCTAAATCTCAAGGCCAATCAGCGATGCCGCGCATGATGGCGACACCGATTTCTGAAACGGCGAGTAAATAATCTTAAGCGATCATTTTCTCTTGCCCAGCAGTCAATCTCTGTTGCTGGGTAGAGGCCAAACCAACCACATCCCCAAGGATGATCAATCCCGGTGTCAGGTGTTTCATCTCTTCTGCCATTTCAGGCAAGGTGGATAAAGTACCGAGTTGTGATGCTTGGTTTTTACGAGTGCCCTGACAAATAATGGCGACTTCAGTATCTGGGTGGTGTCCTTGGTCAATCAAGTGAGCGCTGATGCTCGCCGCTTGATTCATCCCCATATAAAACACTTGGGTTTGATTTTGTTTATCGGTATGTGAAGGATCAAATTCCCCAAAGCTTGAGTGACCACTGTGCAGCAAGAGTGAGTTGCCATGACCACGGTGGGTAAGTGGAATATTACAACTTGCCGCGCAACCGGCCGCGGCGGTTATTCCAGGTACAACGCTGGTTTCTACATTTCTTTCTTGCAAGTATTCTAATTCTTCGCCACCACGACCAAAGATAAAGGGATCACCGCCTTTTAACCGCACAACGGTTTGATGACGTTGGGACATTTGATAGAGAAATTCATTAATTTCATGTTGCTTCATTTTATGTTCGCCGCAACGCTTACCTACGTTAAAGCTTTTGCAGTTATCGGGAATCATTGCCAAAATTTCTTCAGAAATTAAGGCGTCGTATAATATAGCGTCAGCATTTTGAATGGCTTTTAACGCTTTAAGAGTAAGAAGTTCTGGGTCACCTGGACCTGCGCCGACTAAAATTACGTTTGCATTGTTCATATCTATTACTCTCTATCTTACGAATCTAGTTAGTCAGTTCTGTTGCAAGCTCTGTGGCTTGCTGAGAAAACTGTTCAATTAAGCTTTTCAATTCCGGCACGCAGGAACCACAATTAGTTCCGCATTTAAGCTTGTTACCGAGGGCTTCTACATTATTTATTCCAGCATCTACCGCGGCTTTTACTTGCTTATCACCGACCTGAAAACAAGAGCAAACGATGGTGCCAGGGTCACTGGCAGCATTACCTTCACGCCCCGCTAATAATGCTCTGCGTTGAAAGTCGGTCAGTTGTTGGCTATTGAATATCTGGCTCAACCAGCGACGGTTCGGTAAATCGAATTGTGGACTTAAAAATAATGAGGCGATTAAGCGGTTGTTTTCAATAATGGCAATTCGATGAGTGCCACTGCGAGCATCGCTATAAATCAGGGCTTCACCATCGGGCAATAAACGCTTTAGTGATTGATAAGCGTGTGCAATATCTTGCTGCCCTGATAGTTCATAATAATGCCCTTGAGCGCTATCTAAATTAGACTTGGTTAATTTGTCATCCTGCTTCTCTTGAATATTAAAAGGCACGTGGGCCCAATAATCACATTCTGCAGATAACGCTTCAGGCTGCTCTGCAAGCATTAAAAATCCAAACCACTGACTGTCGAATTTTTTAACTTTTACCGGGGTATGTTTGTTTTCTGGCTGGCCTGAAACTGGGCAAGTAATGGAGTTAACTAAAACCCCCATACGGCCTTTGCTCGCGAACTGACTGGTCCAGTGCATTGGAACAAAAATATTGCCTTGAGTCTGAGCCTTGGTAATTTTAACCCGAACAATAATTTCGCCATGTTGGTTATTAATGACGGCTAAATCATTTTGCTGTAACTGGTAAGTAGCGGCATCCTTGGGATTGATGTCTACAAACGGTTCTGGCATGTGCTGCAATAGCTTATCGGTTTTTCCCGTACGCGTCATTGTGTGCCATTGATCACGAATACGCCCCGTATTCATAATGAGTGGAAATTCATGACTGGTTTTTGCAATGGGTAGGCGTGCAGTTAAGCTTACAAATTGTGCTCGTTGATTCGCGGTAAAAAATTTTCCATCATCAAAAAAACGCTGGCGACCGTTAGGGTAATCTTTATTCACTGGCCATTGAATCGGCTGTAAATCATCATAAGCCTGCTCACTTAAATCCGTTAACCCTGATAAGTCAAAATCCCGCGCGGGAAAATCATCATAGCCATTTTCAAAAGCCGATAAACCAGCATGTTCATTGAAAATTTGATACGGGTGCTGATAATCGAATGCTTCTTTGAATCCTAATCTTTGTGCAACCTGGGTGATGATCCACCAATCGGGTTTAGCATTTCCCATAGCAGGCATAAAGTTGCGCTGACGAGATATCCGACGTTCGGAATTGGTCACGGTACCATTTTTCTCTCCCCAGCTAGCGGCAGGTAAAACGATGTCTGCTACGGCAGTGGTATCGGTATGTTCTAAGCAATCAGAGACTACCACCATCTCGCACTTTAATAGGGCTGCCTTTAAACGATCGGCTTCTGGCATGCTCACTAAAGGATTGGTCGACATGATCCAGATAAATTTGATCTCGCCACGATCAACAGCATCGAACATGTCGACAGCTTTTAAGCCATTATCAGTTGCGATATTAGGGGCATTCCAATAACGCGCTACACGGTCAATGTCGCCAGGCTTTTCAAAATGCATACGGCCTGCCAATTGATTGGCTAAACCGCCCACTTCACGGCCTCCCATGGCATTAGGCTGGCCGGTAATTGAAAAAGGACCTGCGCCGGCTTTGCCAATTCGTCCTGTTGCTAAATGGCAGTTAATAATGGCGTTGCATTTATCGGTGCCTGATGAACTTTGATTAATGCCTTGTGAATAAAAGCTTAAGGTTTTATCCACCTTGCTATACCAGCTAAAAAATTGTGCGATGTCGACTTCAGGCACGTCACAGGTTTGAGCAATGTCTGCCAAGCTGAAACCTTCAGCTTTAGCCTGAGTAATTGCATCTTCAAAACCATCGGTATATTGATTGATATAATCTTGGTCGCAGTGACCGTTGTCCGCTAAATAAGCGAATAAAGCATTGAATAAATAAGCATCACTGCCAGAGCGAATGGGTAGGTGCAGGTCGGCAATATCACAGCTGGCGGTTTCACGGGGATCGATCACCACAATTTTCAAATTGGGGTTATTCTTTTTGGCCGCAACCATACGCTGATAAAGAATAGGGTGTGCCCAAGCTGGGTTGGAACCGATTAAAACCAGTAGATCTGTTGCTTCGATATCTTCATAACAGATCGGAACAGTATCGCTACCAAAGGTACGCTTATAGGCCGATACGGCTGATGACATGCATAAGCGCGAGTTAGTATCCATATTGGCACTGCCGATAAAGCCCTTGATGAGTTTATTGGCAACATAATAATCTTCCGTAAGCAGTTGGCCTGAACCATAAAAGGCAACGGCATTTGGGCCATGGTCTTCAACGACTTGTTGGATCTTGATTGCAATGTTCTCTAAGGCGCTGTCCCAGTCGCTATCTTGGCCGTTTACTTTAGGGTTAAGTAATCGCCCCTGAATTGAAATTGTCTCGTGTAGAGAGGAGCCTTTAACGCATAGCTTGCCGAAATTACTGGGGTGAGTTTCTAGTCCAGAGACCTTGGAAAGATCTTTTGGCATTTGCACGCCACAGCCAACACCACAATAAGGGCAGGTTGTTTTACAAAGATCATTGGGCTGGCTATTCATCATTCGACTCACTGGATAAGCTATCTATGCAGAAGGACTATTCAAGAAGGGTGCCAGTGCAGGATTATTTTTTGATCAAAGGTTAATTAATAAGCAAAAAACGCCATACACCCTAGGGGTGTATGGCAAAACCTATTCCTTATGTAGCTATCAATGGTCAATAAAGGGGCATTGAAATTCACAGAATGAGTAGGCAAGACATGACTGAAGAAGGATTGCACCACAAAGGTGCGGTCAGTCAATTCTGGTGCGTGAGTTTATCCAAAATAGTGCGCGCTGCTGCTAGCAGCGCTTAAGGACAAAGTGCGCGAATTTGGCTTGATTTAGAATGTATCAGGTCAGGGGATTTGGCTAAGATACGGAGGGAGTGAAGATGAGATCAATCCCCTCGATTAACTATCACAAAAAGCTTTACCGAAGATCAGGTCCTGCCTGAAAGCTTCAATATCTTGCTCTTGCTGTAGTAATTCAAAATACCACTGACTATCGGCGACGTCGCCATAGAGAACAGCACCCACAACCTTGTGGTCACTGATAAGAATTTTCTTGTAGATGGAGCGCTCAAAATCATTAAATTCAAGCACTTCGCATTCGAGGTCAGTCTCTTCACTATTGATGATGCCCATTGAGTGCACATCAATACCACTGACTTTTAACTTGGTAGCAAAACTTTCTTCTTGGTAAACCGGTAGTTCATCGTCATCTTTTAAGGTTAGCTGCTTCGCTAAAACACTTGCTTGATTCCAGATCGGCGCTACCAGACCATAGGTATTACCTTCAAACTCACAGCATTCCCCTAACGCGTAGATATCAGCTTGTGAGGTTTGTAATTGAGCATCAACGCAGATGCCTTTTTTCACCAGTAAACCGCTTGCTTGTGCTAATGGCGTGCAGGGTACAATACCGGTGGCAAAGATAACAAGGTCTGCTTCGAGTTTGTCGCCATTGTCTAGCGTTACAGCGCAAACTTTACGGGATGTTGACCCTTCTTCCGAGGTAGGTGAAACGGGCATGCCGGTAAGCGCTACAGGACCATGCCCGGTGGCGATTTTAATACCACGCCCTTCGAGCTCTTTAATCAATAAATCAGAAGCGTTACGGTCAATTTGGCGATTCATCAAGACATCGCGACGATGCAATAGGGTAACGTCCATCCCTTGCTTGGCTAAGCCAACCGCCGCTTCGATGCCTAATAATCCTGCACCAATCACCACGGCTCGTTGATAGCGACTAGTGACTTCTTGCATGAAGTCGACATCGATGAGTTTGCGAAACCCCATGACTCCATCAAGTACGTCAGGCATTTCGGTGCCGGGCATCAGCGGGATGAAAGCGCGCGATCCGGTAGCGAAAATTAATTTGTCATAATCTAACTGCGCGCCATTTTCACAGCTGAGGGTATGGTTTTCAGCATCGATATTAACGACTCTATGATTGAGTAAAACCCGTACATTTCGTTCGTCATACCAGGCATCATCACAGGGGGTGATGCTTTGTAAGTCCGTCTCTTGGGCTAATAATGAAGACAGCATTATACGGTTATAGTGAGGTACATTTTCTGCACTTAAGACCGTCACAAGGTAATCACTTTGATGGTCCAGTTCTTTTAATAACTGCATGGTGGCTAGGCCATTACCTATGATTACTAATTGCTTTTTCATCACTATCACCTAAAACTTATTTTATAACGTTGTCTAATCTTGGTTCGATACAAACAAAAACGGAGTATAAGGCAAGCCTTATACTCCGTCTGACTCTAAGTTAACAAAAACTTAGCTCATATTAGACCTCAATTAAGAGCATCCATTAGAACTTAGCTTCTGCCCAAACCCATAGCTTGTCAGTATCAACATAAGCGAAAGCATCATCACCTGCACTATACTGAGCATATTTGATGCCAGCACTGAAGTTCTTATCAAACTTTTTCGCAGCTAGTAAATTGATTTCGCTACCTAGATCATCACCGTCTTTATCTGTGCTGAAGTCGTGGTACATGGCTAACAGCTTAATACCAGCAACTTTAGTAACCACTTTAGCATAAGTATCACTTAGGCCTTGTGCTGGAGTTCCTAAGAATTGATCTGTCCAGCCATTGAAAGCGTGCTTAGTTGCTAGAGGAGTTGAGAAAGATGTAGTTCCATCTCCCGCTAGAAGTTCATTACCGGCAACAAGAGTGATTCCTGAAACTTTAATACCCGCTTCGATTAAGCTATACGTTGCGTCTTCATCTTTGGCGCCATCCGCTCCAGAGTTTTGAGTCTGCGCTGCGTATTCTGCAGTATATAAGATGTCTAGTGCATCAAGCGCGGCCTTGCCTTTGAAACGTAAACCGAAAGTATCATTCGTCGCTTCAGAATCATCAATTTCAATTAAATAACTATAGCCTGTTAATTTCCCCACTGGGGTTTTGTAACCTACATTTAATGCGTGACTGTTTACCGCAGTATCGTTGTAGAAAATGTCATTAACTTGATTGATATAAGCATACGCAGCCGATAGGTTTTCAACACCGGTGAAACTTACTAGCGCGGCATCATAAGTTTGCTCATTCTGGCGCCAGCCTACGTTACCGACAAAGCGGGCATTATCTAAGATGATACGCTGACGACCGACAACTGCTGCAAAGCCTTCGGTTGTATAACTTACTTGAGCACGGTTAATGTCACCCGTTGCTGGATCGGCTACAACAGACTTACTTGTATCATTGGAACCAAAATCAGTTTTAGAGTTGTATTCATCTTGTAAAGCAATTACATGATCATATTCAGCAAGTACTTTAAACCCTGCCATGCTAGCGGTTTCATAACCTAAGCGAGCACGGGCTGTCATCGCGATAGCATCGTCTTTGGCATTATCTTGTTGAACGGTTTCATTACGAATACGCACCTGAGCAATAACATCGCCTTCTTTAACAAATTCCGTTACAGAGGCTGCCTGAGTTGGCATGGCTGCCGCTAAAAGAGCGGTGCTGATTGCGCTTGCTAAGATAGTTTTTGTCGTCATGTGATACTCCAGTTTCTATTATTACAATTTTAAGTTTTAAAATTCGTTGGTTTAAATTCGCTTACGCTATTTTCTTTTCTTCGTTATTTTTCTTGCTAGTAGGCTTAGTTAATGGCTCTACCTTGCGTTGCTTCTCGTATAAGAAGCTTAAAACTTGTTGGCGATAGTGATTGTATTTAGGATCATCCGCTAGCTCGATACGGCTGCGTGGTCGCTCCAGATCAATCTCTAAAATTTCACCGACCGTGGCTGATGGGCCATTGGTCATCATCACAATACGGTCCGATAATAAAACCGCTTCATCTACATCATGAGTAATCATGATGATGGTATTGCCTAATTCTTTTTGAATCTCCATCACTGAATCTTGTAAGTGAGCTCGGGTAAGTGCATCCAGGGCCCCAAACGGCTCGTCCATCAATAAAATTTTCGGTTCCATAGCCAGTGCTCGGGCGATACCGACACGTTGCTTCATGCCCCCTGAAATTTCATCTGGGCGCTTATGCATTGCATGCCCCATATGAACTAGATTCAAGTTATGTTCAATCCACTCCTTCATTTCTGCTTTGCTTTTGCTTTTATCAAACACGGTTTTGACCGCCAGTTCGACATTTTCATAAGCACTTAACCAAGGCAATAGAGAATGATTTTGGAAAACCACAGCCCGCTCAGGCCCAGGTTCATTCACTTCTTTACCTTCTAAAACCGCACCACCTTCTGTCGCTTGCAATAAACCCGCCACAATATTGAGAACGGTTGATTTGCCACAGCCAGAGTGACCAATGAGAGAAATCATCTCACCTTTTGCAATTTTTAAATTGACGTCGGTCAAGGCTTTGAATGGTCCTTTTGGCGTAGGGAACTCAATTCCTACTCCGGTTAGCTCTAAGATCGGATTTACTGTATTTTTAGTCGTATTCATGATGACTCTCACTTACCTGTCTATATAATTTGGCTTGGATTAACGTAATACCGCTTGTTTATCCCAAGAGAAAATACGCTGTAGCATTAGCATTACTCGGTCTAATAAAAATCCGATTAAACCGATCACTAATACAGCCACCATGATGCGCCCTAATGAATTGGAACTGCCGTTTTGAAACTCATCCCAAACGAACTTACCTAGGCCTGGGTTTTGTGCCAGCATTTCTGCGGCAATCAGTACCATCCAAGCAATACCGAGGGATAATCGTAACCCTGTAAATACCATTGGAATTGACGATGGGATCACGACCTTAAAAATATGGGTCATAGGTTTAAGGCGAAGCACTTTACTTACATTCAATAAATCTTGGCTAATGGATGCAGTACCGACAGCGGTATTAATCACCGTTGGCCAAAGTGAGCATAACAAGACGGTAATCACTGAAGTCACAAATGACTTAGCGAATAATGGATCATCACTGGTATACACAGCGCTCACAACCATCGTCACTAGGGGTAACCACGCGAGTGGCGATACCGGTTTAAATAGTTGAATGATAGGGTTAGTCGCTGCATATAAATTCTTGCTTAAACCAATCATGATGCCCAAAGGAATCGCAACGATAGAGGCTAGAATAAAACCGGTGAGCACTGTAATTAAACTGGTACCAATCTGATCGATAAAGGTTGGTTTACCTGTGTAGCCACGAATTTTAACTTGGTAGTCTGGGTCTTGCGCTAAACGAGCTGCATTTCTATCTTCTTGGCGTTGATAAAAAGCGGTTTCTTTTTCACGCTCATTATTATGCTCGGTAATTAATGATTGAAATTGTTCTAGCGCTTCACTGGGCCCAGGAAATTTGCCGAGTGATGTATCAATGTTCTGAGCAACTGTTCCCCAAATTAATAGGAAAAATAATATGCCGGCTACGGGAAGCATAATCGCCTTGATAGTTTCCTGTAGCCAAGCAGGCATCACATCGTCGGTAATTCCGATTCGATCGATTGCCCGAGAAGAACTTGTAGAAATCTTACTTGTCATATAAACCTCTTGTACGCTCGTTGTACTTCACTCTCTGTATAAATAAGTCTCTACTAGCTTCAGAGAATTTTCTAATGCTAGTAGAGCTGACGATCTAATTATTATGTTATTAATGATGATTCGAATTAAAGTTTATCTTTACCCTTTAAACCAATGCTGAATTTTTCTAAATACGCATTAGGTTGAGTGCCGTCATAAACAATGTTATCGATGAAGTGCTTCTGTGGTGCGCGATAACCCAGCTCGGTAGCAAACTCTGGGAAGTCTTTTGCTTTTACCATCCCTTCTTTAATTAACTCTTTTGCAGCAATGGCATAAATGTCTGGGCGATACACTTTCTTCGCTAGCGCTTTATACCAATCATCGGATTTAGGTTCAGAAATCTGGCCCCAGCGACGCATTTGTGTTAGATACCAAATGGCATCCGAGTAGTAAGGGAAGGTTGCGTTATGACGGAAGAATACATTGAAATCTGGCACTTCACGCTTATCGCCTTTTTCATATTCAAAGGTACCTGTCATTGAGTTTGCAATGACGTCGTAATCCGCGCCAACATAATTACTTTTCGACAATATTTTTACCGCTTCTGGGCGGTTAGCATTGTTGTTTTCATCTAACCACTGCGCGGCACGTATCATCGCTTTTACAACACGGATGTGAGTATTTGGATTTTTCTCAGCCCATGTCTTATTAACACCAAATACTTTTTCTGGATTGTTTTTCCAGATTTCATAATCCGTTACAACAGGAACACCAATGCCTTTAAATACAGCTTGTTGATTCCAAGGTTCACCTACGCAATAACCATTGATTGTTCCGGCTTCCATTGTTGCCGGCATTTGTGGTGGAGGCGTTACTGATAACAGCGCATCGGCATCAATTTGACCCGAGGTATCACCTTTATGCGGTGCGTAATATCCTGGGTGAATTCCACCGGCCGCTAACCAATAACGTAACTCATAGTTGTGCGTTGAAACGGGAAATACCATCCCCATATTGAATGGCTTGCCATCATCTTTATAGCTTTCGATAACGGGTTTAAGTGCATCGGCTTTAATTGGATGAACAGGCTTGCCATCTTTATGAGGAATGTTCTTTTTCATCTGGTCCCATACAGAATTTGAAACCGTAATCGCATTACCATTTAAATCCATACTAAAGGCAGTAATAATGTCGGCTTTAGTGCCATAACCCATGGTTGCGCCTAAAGGCTGGCCTGCTAGCATGTGTGCGCCATCCAACTGGCCATCGATAACACGGTCTAGCAGTACTTTCCAGTTAGCTTGTGCTTCTAACGTTACATAAAGACCTTCATCTTCAAAAAAACCTTTTTCGTAAGCAACGGCTAAGGGCGCCATGTCGGTTAATTTAATAAAACCAAATTTAAGCTCTTCTTTTTCGGCATATCCTACTTTAGCTAAAGCATTGATGGATGTGAGTGGTGATATTGCAAGTGCTGCCCCCGCGGCAATTGCAAGGGTGCTCTTTAAAATTGAACGACGAATCGTATGGATTTTAAATCGGTTATCTTTAAGCATGATGCTTCCTTTTAGTCTTTGATTTTAAGTTTTATAAAGTTTAAATATTTAGCAAAAAAAAACGCAAATGAATGCTTTATCCTCTACTGAATAAAGTATTGATTTGCGTCTTTGCAGTTCTTTTCTATTTCCTTCTAACCATCGTTGGCCTGAAGTTGATAAAAACTATATTGCGAGTAGCGTGCCAAAAAATTATAAAAATGCTTAAAAACATCATTATTATTAAAATTAATAGGAATGTTTAATTGCGGTGCATTTAAAATATAAGAAGAGTCTATTTTGTTAAATATTGGTGCAA